>Ga0209737_10000631_pt1 | contig 27884 bp, 27 predicted proteins | sample TergutCu122P3_FD_187284 | JGI IMG/M metagenome (GOLD analysis project Ga0209737, IMG submission 187284) | Cubitermes ugandensis P3 segment gut microbial communities from Kakamega Forest, Kenya - Cu122 P3 (SPAdes) (version 2) | ecosystem: Host-associated > Arthropoda: Insects > Digestive system... | reverse complement strand
GATTGTATGTCCTCGCGCGCATATAGACCAAGCCGTTTGGGTCGGTCATGCAGCCTTTCGGGCGACCCGACGCGGTTTCATAGCGAGAACTGGCGCAACTCGTTGCGGTTCCGCGCCGTTGCGGGCGCAAACCCCGGCGCGATTTGCGCGAACAACGCCAAAAAACCCCGACGCGGTTTTTTTGCCGCAAACGCGCGCCGCCCGGCGCGCGTCGGCGGCGGGCTTAGTCCGGCAGGTCGGCGGCTGACAGCAAAAATACGTAGTCGCCGCCAGCGGCCGTTTCCAGCCAGGTGAAGGGCAGGTCGGGGAAGGCTTCTTCCAGCGCCGCCCGGTTGTGGCCGATCTCGACCACCAGCAGCCCTTCCGGATTCAGATGACGTTTCGCTTCGCGCAGGATGACACGGGTGAAGTCCAGGCCGTCCTCGCCGGAGCCGAGCGCCATTTCCGGCTCGTGCCGGTATTCCGGCGGCAAGGCGGCGACCGATTCGGCATCGACATAGGGCGGGTTGGAGAGGATCAGGTCGTAACGCCGGCCCGGGAGTTGGGCGAAGGCGTCGGAGCGGATCAACCGGATGCGGTCGGCGAGATGGTAGTCGGCGACATTGCGCTCGGCGACGGCCAGGGCGTCCGGCGACAGGTCGACGGCGTCGATGTCGGCTTCCGGGAAGGCCAGGGCGGCGAGAATGGCGAGGCAGCCGGAACCGGTACACAGATCGAGGGCGGAAACCACCTCGTCGGGACGCTCGATCCAGGGCGCCAGTTGTTCGCCCAGCAATTCGGCGATGAAGGAGCGCGGCACGATGACGCGTTCATCCACATAAAAACGGTGTTCGCCGAGCCAGGCTTCGCGGGTCAGGTAGGCGGCGGGCAGGCGTTCCTGGCAGCGCCGGTTGATGATGTCGAGTAAAGCCTCGCGCTCGTGCGCCAGGAGGCGGGCATCGAGAAAGGGTTCGAGGCGGTCTAGCGGCAGGTTGAGGGTGTGCAGCGTCAGGTAGACCGCTTCGTCCCAGGCATTGTCGCTGCCGTGGCCGAAAAAAAGATTGGCGGCGCTAAAGCGGCTGACCGCGTAACGGACGAAATCACGGACGGTGCAAAGGTCGGTTTTGGCGGAGCAAGTCATCTGTTGATTATTCTTCCGGCTCGGAGAGGCTCAGGGTGAATTCCTTGAACGATGCCCCGCCGGCGTTGGTCGTGTCGAAATCCAGGGCCGTGTCGAGCTTTTTGTCATCCTTGCCGCTGCCGAGCGTCAGTTCGGAATTGTTGATCAGCCACGATAGATTGGTCGGCGAATCGGCATTGGCCAGGGCTTCGTCGAGGGAGATGAGCCCTTCGCGGTAGAACCTGAACAAATCCTGCTCGAAGGTCTGCGATCCCGGGGCCAGCGTCTGCTCCATTGCATCCTTGATTGCCTGGACCTCGCCGCGCTCGATCAGTTCGCTGATATGGCGGGTGTTGAGCATGATTTCGCAAGTCGGCGCGAGCTTGCCGTCCGACTTTTTGACGAGGCGCTGCGAGACGATGGCGCGCAGCGCCACCGACAGGTCGAGGAAGAGGGCGGGCCGGTTTTCCAGCGGGAAGAAACTGATGATGCGGTTGAGCGCGTGGTAAGAGTTGTTGGCGTGCAGCGTGGCGAGACACAGGTGGCCGGTCTGGGCGTAGGCGATGGCCGCCTGCATGGTGTCCTTGTCGCGGATTTCGCCGATCAGGATGCAGTCCGGCGCCTGGCGCATGGCGTTTTTCAGCGCCGTCTGCCAGTCCTCGGTGTCCATGCCGATTTCGCGCTGATTGACGATGGACTTCTTGTGCTTGAACAGGAATTCGATGGGGTCTTCGACCGTCAGGATATGGCCCGAGCGGAAGGAATTGCGATGATCGAGCATCGAGGCGATGGTCGTCGATTTGCCCGAGCCGGTGGCGCCGACGATCAGGATCAGGCCGCGCTTTTCCATGATCAGTTCGGCGAGCAAGGAGGGCAGGCCGAGTTCGTTCAAGGGCGGGATGTTGCCGAGAATGAAGCGGATCACGATGCTGGTCGAACCGCGCTGGCGGAAAATATTGACGCGGAAATTGCCGACCTGCGGAACCCCGAAAGAAAGGTTCATTTCCCAGGTCGTCTCGAAAGTCTTGATCTGCTCCGGCGACATCAGCTCATAGGCGATCTTGTCGATCATGTCGGGCAGCATGACCTGCTGATTTACCGGCATGGTGCTGCCCTGGATCTTGATGTGGATCGGAGCGCCGGCGGAGATGAAAATATCCGACGCCTGCTTTTCCGACATCAGTTGGAACAGTTTGTCGAGGATCATGGCGAGACCTTTGCGCGCAGCAATTCGTTGAGGATGATTTGCACTTGCAGCGTATGGTTCATGAAGGGTTTCTCGGACTACCGTTGGGCGAGAGGGGATTGCGATGCCGGTGACGGGAAAGCCCGATTATCGCCGAAAACGGGAAGCTTGCCCGGCGTCGGTTTCTCGTGCGCTCTCCCATGGCTGGCGGTGCGCTAATACAGCGTATGGCGCGGATTGTCGGCCCAGGCGCGCATCGGTTCCAGCGCGCCCGGCAGCGGCCGGTGTTCCATGATGATGCTGCGTTCGCGGCAGCTGCGATTCAATTCATCGTATAGCGCGTCGTCGCAAAAGCCGATGGCGGCGGCATCAAGGCGGCTGTTGGCAAAGACGATGCGCTCGATGCGCGCCCAGTAGGCGGCCGAGAGACACATCGGGCAAGGCTCGCTGGACGCGTAGAGAACAGCGCCGGGCAGATGGAAAGAGCCGAGACCGGCGCAGGCGGCGCGGATGGCGCCCATTTCGGCATGGGCGGTGGGGTCACGGCCGACGACCACGCGGTTCCAGGCTTCCGCGAGGATTTTTCCATCGCGCACGACAAGCGCGCCGAAAGGGCCGCCGTCGCCGCGTTCGCTGCCGGCGCGGGCCAGTTCGACGGCGCGGGCAAGAAAGAGATCTTCCGGATCCATGGTCTGCCTGCTGGAAGGGCTGTCAGTGCAGCCGATGCTATCATACGGCCCCCAACTCCCGGCCAGCCTCGCGCATGCGCCTGACCCGACTCAAACTCGCCGGCTTCAAGTCCTTCGTCGATCCGACCGCCGTCGCCCTGCCCGGGCAGCTGGTCGGCGTCGTCGGCCCGAATGGCTGCGGCAAATCCAACATCATGGATGCCGTGCGCTGGGTGCTGGGCGAGTCGAAAGCTTCGGAATTGCGCGGCGAGTCGATGCAGGACGTCATTTTCAATGGCTCGACGAATCGAAAGCCGGTGTCGCGCGCCTCGGTGGAGCTGATTTTCGACAATACGCTCGGCCGCGCCCTGGGCCAGTGGTCGCAATACGCCGAACTGTCGGTCAAGCGCGTGCTGACCCGGCAGGGCCAGTCGGACTACTTCATCAACAATCTCAAGGTCAGGCGCAAGGACATCACCGACCTCTTTCTCGGCACTGGCCTTGGGCCGCGCGCCTACGCCATCATCGGCCAGGGCATGATTTCGCGCATCATCGAGGCCAAGCCCGACGATTTACGCGTCTTTCTCGAAGAGGCCGCCGGCGTCACACGTTACAAGGAGCGGCGCAAGGAAACCCAGGGCAGGCTGGAGGACACCCGCGAAAATCTGCTGCGCGTCGAGGATATCCGCGAGGAACTCGCTCACCAGATGGCGCGTCTGGAAGCCCAGGCCGAGGTGGCGCGCCGCTATCAGGCGCTCAATGAACAACTGCTGAAGCGCCAGCAACTCTTGTGGCTCTTGAGACGGCGCGAGGCCGAGGCCGAGCGGCAGCGCCTGGCGCTCGACATCGAGCGCGCCGTCACCGAGCTCGAAGCCGAGAATGCCGCGCTACGCGAAACCGAGGCGCGCGCCGAAGAAACCCGCGAAGCGCATTTCGCCGCGGGCGATGCGCTGCATCAGGCGCAAAGCGACATGTACGCGGCCAATGCCGAAGTCGCCCGGCTGGAAGCGGAAATCCGCCATCGCCGCGAATCGCGCAGCCAGCTGGAAGCGCGGCTGGTGCAACTGGAGGACGAACTCAAACACTGGACGGAGACCGCCGAAAAGTTGGGCGAAGATCGCCAGAAGTGGGAGGAATTGCAGGAAATCACCCGGCAGCGCGTGGAAGAAGCCGACGCGCGCCTGCGGGAGCAAATGAATATCGCGCCCCAGGTCGAGGAAGACCACGCCCAGGCGCAAGAAGAATTGCAGCGCCTGAAGGCGCGCACGGCCAACGGCGAGCAGAAGCTGGAAGTCGAGCAGACGCACAAGGCGCATGCCCAGCGCGCGCTGCAAGCCATCGTCTTGCGCCGCGAGCGCCTGCGCGACGAAACTTTTGGCGATGCGCCGGACGAGCTCGCGCTGGCCGAAAAGGAAGAAGAACTCGAATTGCTGCGCGAGGAACTGGCCGGCGACCAGGAGCATCTTCAGCAATTGCAGGAGGAATTGCCGCAGCTCGATGCGCGGCGCAAGGCGGCCCAGGGCGAATGTCAGCGCCTGGAGCGCGAACTGGCCGCTGGTCAGGCGCGCCGGGCGGCGCTGGAACAAATGCAGGCCAAGACCCAGGCGGCCGGCAAGCTGCCGGAATGGCTGCGCCGTCATGGCCTGGAAGATGCGCCGCCCCTGTGGCAGAAAATCCATGTCGAGGCCGGCTGGGAAGATGCGCTCGAAGCCGTGTTGCGCGAGCGCCTCTCGGCCATCGCCGCCGCCGACGATCCAGCGCTGCTCAATGCCTGGCTGCACGACCGGCCGGAAGCGCGGCTCTCGGTGATGCTGGGCGGCGAGGCGGATTCACGGCGCCCCCTCTCCCCAACCCCTCTCCCACGGGTGGGAGAGGGGCCGGGGGAGAGGGTGGCGGCCTTGCCTGATTCACTCGCCGCCCGCGTGCGCGGCGACGATCCGGCCGTGCGCGCCGTGCTGGCCGACTGGCTGGGCGGCATCACGACCGCCGAAACCCTGGCCGAGGGTCTTGCCCGGCGCGCCGGACTTGCGCCGGGCGCGGTTATCGTCACTCGCAGCGGCGATTTGCTGACGCCCACCAGCGTCACCTTCTTCGCCCCGGACCAGGGCGAGCACGGCCTCCTTGAACGCCAGCGCGAAATCGAGGCCCTGGCCGAGGGCATCGCGATGGCCCAGGCGCGCACCGAAAGCCTGCGCGAGCAAGAGGCGCTGCTCGACGAGCAATGGGCCGACAAGCAGGAGGAAATGGACGAAACCCGCCAGTACGTGACCGACCGCCAGCAGCGCGTGCATGCCGTACAGCTTGAGGTATTGAAACTCTCCCAGGCGATTGCCCGCTACAACGAGCAAAAGGAGCGCCTCGCCGAGCAGTTGGCCGAACTGGCCGCCGAAGAGGAGGGCGAGCGCGAGCGCGAAATGGCCGCCGATCTGCGCATCGAGGAAATCCGCGAGGGCTTGAGCCGTATCCGCGTATTGGTCGCAGGGGCCCAGGCGCGGCTCGACGAATGCGAGCGCGCCGTGCGCGCCGAGCGCGAAAAAAATGCCGATTTCGACCGGGCGCTGCGCGAAGCGCAGTTTTCGGCCCGCGAGGCCGAGGGCAAATTGCAGGACATCTTCGCCCGGCAGGCATTGGCCCAGCGCGAACTGACGCGCATCGAACGCGACCGGGCGGCCTGCGCCGAGCAGGTCGAAGCCGCGCCGGCCGATGTCATGGAAGAGCAATTGCAAGCGGCGCTGGAAACCCGCCAGGCGGCCGAGAAGGCCCTTGCGGCCAAGCGCGACGCGCTGGAGGCGGCAACCCAGGCGCTGCGCGCCCTGGAAGAGAGGCGTCTCAAAATCGAGCAGGGCCTGGAGCCGCTGCGCGCGCGCATTGGCGACTTGAAGTTGAAGGAACAGGCGGCGGCGTTGAATGCCGAACAATTCGCCCTGCAATTGCGGGAGGCCGGCGCCGACGAGGCGGCGCTCGAAGCGGAAATCGGAACAGGCGGCGGAGCCGGCCGCCCCGCCGCGCTGCAAGGAGAAATCACGCGCCTGGGCAATGCCATCGCCGAACTCGGGGCGGTCAATCTCGCTGCCTTGCAGGAGTTGGAGACGGCGACCGAGCGCAAGGGCTATCTCGACATGCAGGCGGCCGACCTCACCGAGGCCATGGAAACCCTGGAAAACGCCATCCGGCGCATCGACCGCGAAACGCGCGAATTGCTGCAATCGACCTTCGATACGGTCAATGGCCATTTCGGCCGGCTCTTCCCCGAATTGTTCGGCGGCGGGCGCGCCGAACTGGTGATGAGCGGCGAGGAAATTCTCGATGCCGGCGTTCAGGTCATCGCCCAGCCGCCGGGCAAGAAAAATTCGACCATCCATCTGCTCTCCGGCGGCGAGAAGGCGCTGACCGCCATCGCGCTGGTGTTCTCGATGTTCCAGTTGAATCCCGCGCCCTTTTGCCTGCTCGACGAGGTCGATGCCCCGCTCGACGACAGCAATACCGAGCGCTTCTGCGGCATGGTCAGGAAAATGTCGGGAGCAACGCAGTTCCTGTTCATTTCCCATAATAAAATCGCGATGGAAATGGCCGAGCAACTGGTCGGCGTGACCATGCAGGAAAGCGGCGTCTCGCGCGTGGTTGAAGTGGATATCGAAGAAGCTCTGAAGATGAGGGATGCGGCGTAAATGACCGAACTCCAGTTGGGATTGATCAGCCTGGGCGTGGCGGCGGTAGTCGGTGTATTCGCCTACAACAAATGGCAGGAGCGGCGTCACCGCAGGCTGGCGGAAAAAGTGCTCAAACCGCATCACGAGGATGTGCTGCTCGGCGGCCAGCCGGCGGCGGCCCGGCGCGGCGACGCGGAGCCAGCGGCCAGGCCGGAGAGCCCCGCCGAGCGCCGCGAGCCGGTGCTGGCCGAAACCGGGCAGGCGAGCGCGCCTGAGTTTGAACCGATGCGGGCCGAGCCTGTGCCCGAGGCGGCGGCTCGCAGCGAAGCGCCGTTTCGCGAGCCAGCGCCAAACGACGAGGCGGACGAGGCTTTCGCAGGCCCGCTGCCGCCCGAACTACTCGATCCGCGCCTTGAATTCATTGTTTCCATGGAACTGGTCGAGCCGGTATCCATCGCGCAAATCCTGCATTCGCAACACGATGTGCTGGAGCGCCTGAGTAAGCCCGTGCACTGGGTCGGCTTCAACGAGCGCAGCCGCGAATGGGAACGCCTGCGCGCCGACAGCGAGTCATCGGTGCGCCGCCTGCGCATCGGCCTGCAGCTGGTCAATCGCCAGGGGCCGGTCAGCGAGGCGGATCTGGTGCTTTTCACCGGGGCCATGCAGGCCCTGGCCGACGAATTGATGGCCGTAGCCGACATGCCGCCCTCGCGCCTGCTCGACCAGGCCGCCGAGATAGACCGTTTCTGCGCCGCCGTGGATCTCGAAATCGGCCTCAATCTGATCAGCCGCGGCACGCCCTTTCCCGGCACCAAGATCCGCGCGCTGGCCGAGGCCGCCGGCATGGCGCTTGGCGTCGACGGCGCTTTCATCCGCTATGACGATGGCGGCCAGGCGCTGTTTAGTCTGCAAAATTACGAAACGACCCAGTTTTCGACCGATAGCCTGCGCAACCTGACGACCCACGGCCTGACCTTCATTCTCGACGTGCCGCGCGTCGATCACGGCGAGCGGGTATTCATGCAGATGACCGAACTCGCCCGCCGCTTCGCCGATACCCTGCAAGGCACGCTGGTCGACGATAACCGTCAGCCCCTGGGCGACAGCCAGCTCGAACACATCCGCCGCGAATTCATCGGCAAGCCGCAGGCGACCATGCTGAGCTTCGGCCTGCCCGCCGGCTCGCCCCAGGCGCGCCGCCTGTTTTCCTGATGGCGGCGGAAGAGGCCAGCGCGCGGGCGGCGGTGCTGCGCGCCGAAATCGAGCGTCACGACCACGCCTACTACGTCCTTGATGCGCCGAGCATTCCGGATGCCGAATACGACAAGCTGTTTGGCGAATTGCAGGCGCTGGAAGCGCAATTCCCGGAACTGGCCAGCGCCGATTCGCCGACTCGCCGCGTCGGCGGCCAGCCGCTGGCGCAATTCGCGCCGGTGCGCCATGACTTGCCGATGTTGTCGATCCAGACCGAAACCGACACCGAGGCGAGCGGCGCGTTCAATTTCGACGCCCGCATTCGCCGCGAACTGGAGCTATCTGCCGACGCGCCACTGGTCGAATATGCCGCCGAACTGAAATTCGATGGGCTGGCCATCAGCCTGCGCTACGAGCATGGCGTGCTGGTGCGCGGCGCGACGCGCGGCGACGGGACGACCGGCGAGGACGTGACGCAAAATCTCTGCACCGTGCGCCAGATCCCGCTCTGCCTTTCGGGCAATGCGCCGCCGCTCTTGGAAGTGCGCGGCGAAATCTATATGCGGCGCGACGACCTGGAGCAATACAACCGGGCGGCCCTGGCGCGCGGCGAAAAGACGCTGGTCAATCCGCGCAATGCGGCGGCTGGCAGCATACGCCAGCTCGATCCGGCGGTGGCGGCGAGCCGGCCGCTGTGCTTTTTCGCCTACGGTTTGGGGGCGGTGGAGGGCTGGGAGCCGCCGTCCACGCACGCTGGCGTGCTGGATGCCCTGGCCGCCTTCGGCCTGCCGGTTTGCGAACATCGCGCCGTGCTGGCCGGCGCTGAAGCGCTGGCCGGCTTTCACCGGCGTATCGCCCAATTGCGCGAGCGCCTGCCCTTCGATATCGACGGCGTGGTGTACAAGGTTAATCGCCTCTCCTTGCAGCAGCGCCTCGGCTTTCGCTCGCGCGAGCCGCGCTGGGCGGTGGCGCATAAATATCCGCCCCAGGAAGCGCTGACCGTGGTCGAGGCCATCGACATCCAGGTTGGCCGCACCGGCGCGCTGACGCCGGTGGCGCGCTTGAAGCCGGTATTTGTCGGCGGCGTCACGGTGACCAATGCCACCTTGCACAATGCCGACGAGATGGCGCGTAAAGGGGGGCTGTGCGTCGGCGACACGGTCATCGTGCGTCGCGCGGGCGACGTGATTCCCGAGGTGCTGGGCGTCGTCGCCGAGCGCCGGCCGCCGGACGCGACGCCTTTTATCATGCCCGAGGCCTGCCCGGTCTGCGGCGCCCATGTGGCGCGCGAGGAGGGCGAAGCGGTGACGCGCTGCTCCGGCGGCTTTTCCTGCCGCGCCCAGCGCATCCAGGCCATTTTGCACTTCGCGGGACGCCGCATGATGGACATCGAAGGCTTGGGCGAGCGCTATGTCGAGCGCCTGGTCGAATTCGACTATTTGCACGGCGTCGCCGATCTCTATCGCCTGAGGCTCGACGATCTGCTCGACATGAAACGGCGCGCCGACGAGCGCGATGGCACGGTGCCGGAGACGGCAAAATCCGGGCAGATCGCCACCCGCTGGGCCGAAAACCTGCTCGCCGCCATCGCCGCCAGCCGCATGCCCAGCCTCGCCCGGCTGCTGTTCGCGCTGGGTATTCGCCATGTCGGCGAATCGACCGCCAAAACGCTGGCCGACTGGCTGGGCAGCATCGAGCGCGTGCGCCGGACGCCAGCGCCGATCCTGGCGGCGCTGCCCGATATTGGCGCGACGGTGGCGGCGGCGATCGCCGATTTCTTCGCCGAAGAACGCAATGCCGATGCCGTCGATGCGCTGCTTGCGGCGGGCGTGAGGCCGGCCGATGAACATCCGCCGCATCCGGACCTCGCCGAGCGCCTGGCCTGGAGCGAACTGTACGCCGCGCTCGGCATTCCCAAACTGACCCCCTTGCGGGCCAGGCAACTGGCTGCGCTTGTCGATGGCGCGGCGCTGGCAGCCGATGGCCTCGATGTCGCCACAACGCCCGCCGTCTTGTCCGGAGCCGGCATGCCCGGCGAGCTCATCGACGCTCTGGCCGACTGGCTGCGGCAACCGGGGCGGCGCGGCTGGCTGGCCAATGTGGCGACGCGCCGGGCGGAACTGCTGGCTGCGCTGCCGGCGATGCCGCTGGAAGGTTCGCCGGCGGCCTCGCCGCTGGTCGGCAAAAGCTTTGTGCTGACCGGCACGCTGCCGACCCTGAAGCGTGACGAGGCCAAGGATTTGATCCAGGCCGCCGGCGGCAAGGTCGCGGGCTCGGTGTCGAAAAAAACCGACTACGTGGTGGCCGGCGAGGAAGCCGGGTCGAAACTCGACAAGGCGCTGGAATTGGGAATTCCGGTAATTGATGAGGCAGAATTGCTGAAAATGCTGGATAAGATAGAAGTGGAGTAGGTTGGGGTGAGCCGCAGGCGAACCCCAACATGGGGCGTCTTGTTGGGCATCGCTTCGCTCAGCCCAACCGATGGCCTGGATATGAGTGGATATCTTTGCCTGCGCAAATGATAGAAACGTGGAGTAAGGGAGAAAAAGAATGAAGAAGGTTCGTAAAGCAGTGTTCCCTGTTGCCGGCATGGGAACCCGTTTCCTGCCGGCGACCAAGGCCAGTCCGAAGGAAATGCTGCCCATCGTCGATAAGCCCTTGATTCAGTATGCGGTCGAGGAGGCGGTCGAGGCCGGGATTACCGACATGGTTTTCGTGACGGGCCGTTCCAAGCGGGCCATCGAGGATCATTTCGACAAGGCTTACGAACTCGAAAATGAACTGGAGATGCGCGGCAAGACCGAGATGCTCGATTTTGTGCGCGGCATGATTCCGAAAAATATCAATTGCATCTACATCCGCCAGGCCGAGGCCTTGGGCCTTGGTCACGCGGTGTTGTGCGCCAAGCCCGTGATCGGCGACGAACCCTTCGCCGTGGTGCTGGCCGACGATCTGCTCGATGGCCGGCCGGCGGTGATGAAGCAAATGGCCGATACCTACGACTATTACCGCTGCTCGGTGCTCGGCGTGCAGGATGTGCCGCGCGAGGATACCCGGAGCTATGGCATTGTCGATGCGCGGCCGGTGGCCGAGCGCGTCGAGAGCATCAGCGCCATTGTCGAGAAGCCGAAACCCGAGGAAGCGCCCTCGACCCTGGCCGTGGTGGGCCGCTACATTTTGACGCCGCGCATTTTTCATCATCTGGAAAATATCCGCCCCGGTTCCGGCGGCGAAATCCAGTTGACCGACGGCATCGCCGCGCTGCTGGCCGAGGAGCAGGTGCTGGCTTACCGCTATGCCGGCACCCGCTACGATTGCGGCTCCAAGCTCGGCTATCTGCAAGCGATGGTCGTTTTCGGCCAGCGCCACCCGGAAATCGGCGCTGAATTCAAAGCCTATCTGAATAGTCTGGAGGTCCGCTGAATGAGCCCGGAAAAAGCCCGCGAGCTCCTGGCTCAGGCCGAACTGATCTACCCCGAGCCGGTGATTCAGAGCGCCGTGGCCCAATTGGCCGAGCGCCTGACCGAGCGCCTGGCCGACAAGAATCCGCTGGTCCTTTGCGTGATGACCGGCGGCGTGATTTTTTGCGGCCACCTGTTGCCCAAGCTGGCTTTTCCGCTCGATTTCGACTACCTGCACGCCACCCGCTACGGGCCGGAAACCCAGGGCGGCAAGATTTCCTGGCGCATGGCCCCGTGGACCTCGGTCAAGGGCCGCAGCGTGCTGGTCGTCGACGACATCCTGGACGAGGGCGTGACCCTCTCCGCGGTCAGGGAAAGCCTGCTCCGCCTCGGGGCCGCCGAAGTGCTGCTGGCGGTATTCGTCGATAAGCAAAATGGCAAGCAAAAGCCGATTGCCGCCGATTTCGTCGGCCTCTCGGTGCCCGATCGCTTCATTTTCGGCTTTGGCATGGATGTGGATGGCGCCTGGCGCAATCTGCCGGCCATCTACGCCATGAAGGAGGAGGGATGAGCGGGAGTGGTGCCAGCCTCGCTGTCGCCGAGTTTCTTGGCTACTGGCAAGACGAAGGCGAGCGCTACGCCCGGCGCGGCGATTACGCCTGGATGGCCAGCCTGGTTCCTGGCCGGCGCGTGCTCGAAATTGGCTGCGGTCCGGGTTTCTCGACCCAGGCGCTGGCGGCGCGCGGCCTTGCGGTGCTGGTTCTCGATGCGCTGCCGGAATGTCTGGCGGCAACACAGGCCCGCGTCGCCAGCGCTGATGTGAGCTTGCTGTCGGCGGATCTGGCGGCGCTGACCGACGCCCAGCGCGGGCAAATCGCCGCCTTCGCGCCCGATGCCGTGGTCTGCTGGCTGATGGGAGCGCCAGCCGAAATCACCGGCGCACAAGCCGCCGATGGGGCCCAAGCGGTGATCGTCTACCGCGAAAAAATGCACCGCCTGGTCGCCGAACTGGCGGCCAGTCTGCCGAGCGCGCGCGCGCTCCATTTCGTCGATCGCACCGTGATTCCCTGGCAGGCCAAGGACATCGGCCGCGACACGCTGGTCGGCTACCATCTCGGCAAGACGCTCCGCGACCTGCCATTCACCGCCGAGCGGCGGGGCGCGCTGTACCGCAAGCTCGAAGACATGGCTCCCCACCGGGGGCAACATCCGGCGCTCAAGGGCGCTGTACCCGCGCTGGCCTCGCTGCTGGCGGAAAGAAAGGATTGATATGCTGGCCATCATCGGCGGCAGCGGCCTCACCACGCTGTCCAATCTCGACGTCTCGCACCGCGAGATCGTCCGCACCCCCTATGGCGAGGCGTCCGGGGCCATCGTCATTGGCCAGATCGGCGGCAAGCCGGCGATGTTTCTGCCGCGCCACGGCCACGGCCATACCATCGTCCCGCACATGGTCAATTACCGCGCCAATCTCTGGGCGCTCCACCGGCGCGGCGCGACCGGCGTCATTTCCGTGGCCTCGGTCGGCGGCATCCGCGCCGACCTGCAACCGGGCGAGATCGTCGTTCCGGACCAGATCATCGACTACACTTGGGGCCGCAAATCGACCTATTTCGAAACCCTGGACACCCCGGTGACCCACGTCGATTTCACCGAGCCCTACGATGCCGACGTGCGCCGGCGCATCATCGAGGCCGCGGCGGCCCTGGGCATTCCGGTCAAGATCGGCGGCGTCTATGCCGCCACCCAGGGGCCGAGGCTCGAAACCGCCGCCGAAATCAACCGTTTCGAGCGCGACGGAGCCGATCTGGTCGGCATGACCGGCATGCCGGAAGCCGTGCTGGCCCGCGAACTGGGCTTGCCCTACGCGGCGATCAACGTCGTCGCCAACCACGCCGCCGGACGGGGCAGCAGCGCCAACGGCATCCATTTCGAAAGCCTGGAGAGCGTGCTGCGAGAAGCCATGGGCCAGGTCCGGGCAATCATCGAGGAACTGGTCGATCGCCCGGATAACGCTGTGCCGAGGGAGACGTCGGTCTAGAGCGTTTTTGATTCAGGCGCGACCCGTATTTCAGGTGGGGGCGTAGCGAATCCCAACGTTGAACTCCGTTGAGAAAAAACCGCAAGCCAATAACGCCAAGCTTGACCAATTGGAGCCTCGCATGCCGCTTACCATCGTCGAGACCATCTGCAAGGCGGAACAGGGGCTTTCCTCTCCATTTCTGTGCCAGGGCGACGATGGTCACCTGTATTTTGTCAAGGGTCGGGCGAGCGGTCGTCGCAGTCTGTGGGCTGAATGGCTGGGCGGGCATCTGGGGCGGGCTTTTGGGTTACCCATCCCGCCCTTCGCCATCGCTGAGGTGCCGGCTGCGTTGATCCGGGAATGTCCGCTGGAATTGCGCGCCTTGGGTAGCGGCCCGGCATTTGCTTCACGAAAGGTGGAGGGCTGCCAGTGGCAGGAGCTAGCGGTTGCGCCTCACGTTTCCTCGGCCTTGCAACGGGATATTCTGGTGTTCGACTGGTGGCTCAGGAATGGCGACCGCACGCGCGGGAACCCCAATCTGCTGTGGCGGCCGAGCGCGGGGGAACTCGTGGTTATCGACCACAATCTGGCTTTCGATGCTGCTCTTTCCGATGTCGATTTCTGGGAAAACCACCTGTTTGCAGCGCAGCGCGACGCGGTTTTTGGCGATCTGGCCGAGCAGGCGCGCTACGCCGAGCGTCTCGCCACTGCCTTGTCGGTCTGGCAGGAAGCTTGCGATAATGTTCCGCTCGAATGGCGCTGGGAAAACGATGAGCAGGACATCCCTGCCGCCTTCGATCCGCTTGCCGCCAAAGCCGTGGTAGCGCGTTGTTCAACCCCCAATTTCTGGAGAACGTCATGAAGCGTTTTGCTTGCCGCTACGCCATCGTGCAATTCCTCCCTTATGCGGAAACAGGGGAGTTCGCCAACGTGGGAATCGTTTTGCTGTGCCCGGAGCAAGGATATTTCGGCTACCGCTTGCAAGATACCCGGCACACGAAACGCATCACTGCTTTCTTCGAGCGGCTTGATCGCACCGTCTATGTGCGGGCGCTAAAGTTCTTCCAAGAGGAATTGGCGCGGGTCAAGGCCATTCTGGATAACGAGATTTTTCCGCGCGCCGATGCCGAGGCATCCCGCCAGTTGTTCACTGCACTGACCCATGCGCGCGAGGCCATTGTGCGCATTGCGCCCACGCGGGCGATCTTGACTGCCGACCCGGCGCAGGAAGTTGACGCCTTGTTTGGCCGCTATGTGGAACACGATTTCGCTATCCCGGAACACCGAGAGACGGTTCTGGAAAGGCGTATCGGCGAACTGCTTCGCATTTGGTCTGTGGACAAGGCATTTCGGCCTCGCAGAATCGGTAACGACGAAACACGCGCCCGTTTTCCGTTTGTTCTGCTTGACGATGGCAAACCCATCAAAGCCATCAAGCCGCTTTTCCTGGCGCAGGACGAGCCGCATAAGATTTTTGAACATGCCGATTTCTGGATACCCAAAATGCGCCGTTTGCGGGCGCGCGGCCTTCTGCCGGCGGCAACGCTGATTTCAACCGAAGCGCCCCCCGATAATGATGGCAAGCGCTTCAAAGCGTTCGCGGAAGTGCGCGACGAATTGCTTGGTCTGGAACTGCAAACCGCCCCGGCAAGCGACGAAAACGCGATACGGCATTTTGCTTTGGCGCATTAGCAGTCGCGGTCAACGCGCATAGTCATCAAAAATCAGAGCCTTCATGGGCAATCCGCAAAGGGAAGGCCGGGGCGGTGATGCGCTCTGCTAAAATCGCGCGTCCAAAATTTCCGGCGCCGGAGCGATTCGGCCCCTTCCCGTGGAGAATGTCCCGATGTACCAGTCCCCCCTCCTTCAGGATTTGCATGAGCGCGGCCTGATTGCCCAACTGACCGATGCGGCGACGCTCGATCAGATGCTGCTTGAGGAGAAGGTGACGCTGTATTGCGGCTTCGACCCGACGGCGGATAGCCTGCATCTCGGCCACTTGGTGCCGGTGCTGATTCTGAAGCGCTTTCAGGAAGCCGGCCACCGGCCCATCGCCCTGGTTGGCGGCGCCACCGGCATGATCGGCGACCCCAGTTTCAAGGCGGCCGAGCGCAAGCTGAACACGCCGGAGGTGATCGCTGGCTGGGTGGACAAAATTCGCGGCCAGGTCGCTCCCTTTTTGCGTTTCGATGGCGACAACGCGGCGCTGATGGCCAATAACCACGACTGGTTCGGGGCGATGAACTGCCTCGATTTCCTGCGCGACATCGGCAAGCATTTCTCGGTCAATGCCATGATCAAGCGCGATGCGGTGCAACAGCGGTTGGTGCGCGAGGATCAGGGGATTTCGTATACCGAGTTTTCCTACGCGCTGTTGCAAGGCTACGATTTCGCCGAGTTGTACAAGCGCCACGGCTGCCTGCTGCAAATCGGCGGTTCCGACCAGTGGGGCAATATCACCGCCGGCACCGATTTGACGCGGCGTCTGCACCATGTCCATGCCCACGGCCTGACCGTGCCGCTGATCACCAAGGCCGACGGCACCAAGTTTGGCAAGACCGAGGCGGGCGCGGTGTGGCTGGATCCGAAAAAAACCTCGTCCTACGCCTTCTACCAGTTCTGGCTCAATACCGCCGATGCCGATGTCTATAAATTCCTGAAATTCTTCACGTTTTTGCCGGTTGCGCGCATTGCCGACATCGAGGCGGCGGATCAGGCCAGCGGTGGCAAGCCACAAGCCCAGCGCATCCTGGCCGAGGAAGCGACGCGCCTCGTACACGGCGAAGTCGCGCTCCTGGCCGCGCGGCGCATTACCGAGAGCCTTTTTTCCGGCCAGTTGGCTGATTTGACCGAAAACGATCTCGAACAACTGGCCCAGGACGGCATGCCCGGCGTGGCGCTCGACGAGGCCAACGGCGGCCTGATCGACGCCTTGGTCGCCGCCGGCCTTGCCAAGTCGAAGTCGGAAGCGCGCACCTTTATTCAGGGCGGCAGCGTTTCGGTCAATGGAGAAAAGCAAGACGCGATCGACCACGCCATCGGGAGCGGCGAGCGCCTGTTCGGCCGCTTTACCATCTTGCGCCGGGGCAAGAAGCAATACGCGATGATTCGCTGGCGCTAAGGGCCGCGATGCGTCAGTTATTCCTCGACCTCCTGCCGGATAGCCCGCCCTCGCTCGACAACTTCGTGGCCGGCGTCAATGGCGAAGTTCTCGACGCCTTGACCGCCTGGCTGTCCGGCGCGCTGCGGGATACGGCCTTCTGCCTGCATGGCGAGGCGGGTTGCGGCAAGTCGCATCTGTTGCGGGCGAGCGGCTTTCCCTATATCGACGCGGCAGAAAACCCGGGCCTCTTCGGGGTGAAGGGCAGGGCGACCTTGGCGGTCGACAATGTCGATCGGCTCGATGGCGACGGTCAGATTGCGCTATTTGCGCTCTTCAACCAATTCAAGGCTGGCGGCGGATGCTTGTTGACGGCGGCCATCCAGCCGCCGCGCCACCTCGCCCTGCGCGAGGATTTGCGCACCCGTCTCGGCTCCGGCCTGATCTACCGGCTGCAACCCCTCACCGACGCCGAAAAGGCCGCCGCGCTGGCCGCCCAGGCCAGGGAGCGCGCCCTGAAGCTGGCGCCGGAATCCATTGATTATCTGATGCGCCATGCATCGCGCGACATGCGAACGCTGTCGGCGCTGATCGTCGCCCTCGATCATTACACCCTGGAACACCAGCGCCCCGTCACCTTGCCGCTTTTGCGCGAATTGCTGGTCCGGGAAAGCGCGCCGGATGTGAGATAAACTGCCATCCCATGCCAAGCATCCTGCGTCTCGACGGATTCCGGTATTTCTTCTTCAGCCAAGAGGGATCAGAACCGCCGCACGTTCATGTTGAATACGCTGACAAGGTTGCGAAATACTGGCTTGATCCCGTCAATCTTGCGATGTCGGAAGGTTTCAGAAGCCACGAATTGACCCGCGTCCGTGCGCTGATCATTGAACACCGCGTCTTGTTTTTGGAGAAGTGGCATGAGCACTTTGGCAATTCAGCTTGATCCGCACGCCGTCGATGTTTGTATCGACGATTCCATGCTGCACTTCGTCCTTGCCGATGGCCGCGAAATATCGGCGCCCCTCGAATGGTTTCCGCGGCTACGCGACGCCAACCACGAGCAACGTCAAAAATGGCGGCTGATTGGAAAAGGCGTTGGCGTCCATTGGCCCGACATCGACGAAGACATTGCCGTCAGCACCTTGATGCGAAATAACTGAAATTGACTGTGGCGCCCTTGCAGCGAATACCCCAAAAATGAACCTCGCCCTTTTTGACCTCGATAACACCCTGCTGGCCGGCGACTCCGATTTCGAGTGGGCGCAATTCCTGGTTTCGCGCGGGGTCGTCGACCGCGACATCCAGGAAGCCCGGAACCTGGAGTTTTACGAGCATTACCAGGCCGGTACGCTCGACATCGAGGCTTTTCTCGCCTTTCAATTGCAGCCCTTGGCCCGCCGCGCGCGCCAGGAGCTCGATGCCTGGCACGGCGAATATATGGCGCGGCATATCCGCCCCATCATCAGCGACGCCGCCCGCCGGCTGGTCGCCCGTCACCTCGATCATGGCGATCTGTGCGCCGTGGTCACCGCCACCAATAGTTTCGTCACCGGCCCAATCGTTCGCGAATTCGGCATCCCTCACCTGATTGCCACCATTCCAGCCGTCGATGCGAAGAGCGGCCTCTTTACCGGCGCGCCGAGCGGCACGCCCGCCTTTCAGGGCGGCAAGATCGTCCGCGTCGAACAGTGGCTGGAAAGCCTCGGCCTGTGGTGGGGCAGCTTCGAGGAGAGCGTTTTCTACAGCGACTCGCACAACGATCTGCCGCTCTTGGGCAAGGTCAGCCAGCCCATTGCCGTGGATCCGGACGACACCTTGCGCGCCCACGCCCGGCGCATGCACTGGAAGGTGATTTCGCTGAGGACGCCTGTTTGAGCATATAGCCCGGGGCGAGATCCGGGCTGCGCTGACCCCAACCTACGGTAAAATTCACGTTTTCCGCTTCAATTGGAAGCTCACCCAACGGCAATTCGTGATTCGAAAATTCATTTCCCGCGTTTTCAGCGGCAAAAAAAACCGGCCCGGCCAGCATGAGCCGGCCGTCATCCCTGTCTCCAGCCACGGCATTACCCGCAACCGCATCAGTTCGGGCAGCCGCCGCGTGTGCGCGACCTTGCAAGAGAATGGGCACAAAGCCTATGTCGTCGGCGGCGCCATCCGTGACCTCCTGATCGGGGCCGAGCCCAAGGATTTCGACGTCGCCACCGACGCCACGCCCGAAGAGGTGCGCCGCGCGTTTCGCCGCTCGCGCATCATTGGCCGCCGCTTCCAGATCGTCCATGTGATGATGGGCCAGGAGCAGATCGAGGTCACCACCTTCCGCGGCCAGTTGGGCGACGACACCAAGAAGGACGAGCACGGCCGGGTGCTGCACGACAATATTTTCGGCAGCCACGCCGAGGACGCCGCCCGCCGCGACTTTACCGCCAACGCCTTGTATTACGACCCGGCGAGCGAGGCGATCATTGATTACCACCACGGCGTCGGCGACTTGAAGGCGCGGACGTTACGCATGATCGGCGAGCCGCGAGGCCGCTACCGCGAGGACCCGGTGCGCATGCTGCGCGCCGTGCGCCTGGCGGCCAAGCTGGGGCTGTCGATTGATCCCGAGGCCCGCCGCCCGATTCGCGAAATGGCGACGCTCTTGGAAAACGTCCCGGCGGCCCGTCTGTTCGACGAGATGTTGAAGCTCTTGACCTCCGGCCACTCGGTCAAGTGCATTACCCAATTACGCGACGAGGGCCTGCATCACGGCCTCCTTCCGCTGCTCGACGTCATACTCGAACAGCCGCTCGGCGAGAAATTCGTGATGTTGGCGCTGGCCAATACCGACGAGCGCGTGCGCCGGGGTAAGGGCACCTCGCCCGGCTTTCTGTTCGCCGCGCTGCTCTGGCACGAGGTGCTGGCCCACTGGGAAAAACTCAAGGCCGCCGGCGAGCCCAAAATTCCGGCGCTCTTTCAGGCCATGGACACGGTGCTCGACGTGCAGGGCGAAAAGCTCGCCATCACGCGCCGTATCGCCGGCGATATCAAGGAAATCTGGCTGCTCCAGCCGCGCTTCGACCAGCGCGCCGGCAAGCGCCCCTATGGCCTCCTCGAACAGCCGCGCTTTCGCGCCGGCTACGATTTCTTGCTGCTGCGCGCCGAATCCGGCGAGGTGGAGCAGGAACTCGCCGACTGGTGGACCCGCTTCCAGAATGTCGATGGCGAGGATAGGGCGCGGATGCTGCTGCCCGAGCAAGCCGGCGACAAGAAGCGCCGCCGCCGGAAAAAGAAGCCGGCCGCCGCCAACGACGCGCCGCCGCCCGCTGCATGAGCCTTATCAGTGCCCAGCGCCATGAACTTCCCCCTCCCCAGCCCTTCCCCGCAAGCGGAGGAGGGAGGGAAAGCGCCTCTTGCTCCTTCCCCCGCTGGCGGGGGAAGGTTGGGATGGGGGCATTGGCGCGCCAGCCACGTTGCCCGCAAACCGTATGAGCCTTGCCTACGTCGCGCTCGGGGCCAATCTGGGCGATCCGGCCAGCACCCTGCGCGCCGCCTTCGGAGCGCTGGCCAATCTGCCCGAAAGCCGCCTCCTTCGCTGCTCCTCGCTGTACCGCACGGCCCCGGTCGGCCTCATCAATCAGCCCGACTTCATCAACGCCGTCGCCCTGCTCGACACGACGCTCACGCCCTCGCAACTGCTCGCCGAACTCTTCGACATCGAGGGCCGCTTTGGCCGTCGGCGCGGCGAGAAAAACGGCCCGCGCAGTCTCGATCTCGACCTTCTGCTCTACGACGAGCGCCGCCTCGACCTGCCCGAGCTGACCCTGCCGCATCCGCGCCTGCACCTTCGCGCCTTCGTGCTGAGGCCGCTCGCGGAAATCGCCCCCGATCTCCGCCTGCCCGGCCGCGGCCACATCGCCGCCTGGCTGCCGGCGGTGGCCAATCAGGGCATCGTCCGGCTGTGAATCCGGGGCGACGAGCCGAATATGGGGCGCTGTGGCACAATGGCACGCCACCCGGGTCGGCTGGCGTTGGCGAGGCTCGCCGGGCCGAACCGGCGAAATCAGGCCTTTCTTCAGACCTATCCCTTGCATTCCGGTGTCGGGATGCGCTCAATGACTGACAAGCATGTTTGATATCGGCTTTTCCGAACTGATCGTGATCGGCATCGTCGCCCTGATCGTGATCGGGCCCGAGCGCCTGCCGCGACTTGCCCGTACCGTTGGCCATCTGCTCGGCCGGGCGCAGCGCTACGTCAATGACGTCAAGGCCGACATCAATCGCGAGATGCAGCTCGACGAATTGAAAAAATTGCAGTCGGAGATTGCCGATTCGGCCAAGGGAATCGAGAATTCGCTGCGCCAGGAACTCGATGCCGCCCGTGGCGCCGTCGAGGCCCCGCTGAAGGAAAGCCTGGGCGAAGTCGAGGCGCTTGCCCAACCGGTTCTTGACGCCCCGGCTTCGGCCGATCAACCGGAGAAGCCCAGCGCATGAGCGATCCCCAGGCAACCCCCGGCTCAACGCCCGGCTCCGAAGACTCCTTCATCTCCCATCTCATCGAGTTGCGCGACCGCCTGTTGCGCAGCCTGATCGCCATCGGCGTGATGTTCGGCGCGCTCTGCCTCTATCCCGGGCCGGGCCGGATTTACGACTTTCTCGCCGCGCCCTTGACCGCGGCCTTGCCCGAAGGGGCCAAGATGGTCGCCATCGGCGTCATCACGCCCTTCATGGTGCCGCTCAAGGTGACGGCCATGGTGGCTTTCCTGCTGGCGCTGCCCTTCATCCTCTACCAGGCCTGGGCTTTCGTCGCGCCCGGCCTCTATGCCCATGAACGGCGTCTCGGCTTGCCGCTGATCATCTCCAGCACCCTGTTGTTCCTGCTCGGCATGGCTTTTTGTTACTACCTGGTTTTTGGCCAGGTGTTCCATTTCATCGCCAGTTTTGCGCCGAAAAGCATTACGCCCGCGCCGGATATCGAAGCCTATCTGTCCTTCGTGATGACCATGTTCATCGCCTTTGGCCTGGCTTTCGAGGTGCCGGTCGCCCTGATCGTCCTGGTCAAGCTCGGCGTCGTCGATGTCGTCAAGCTCAAGGAATGGCGTCCCTATTTCATCGTCGGCGCTTTCGTCATCGCCGCCATCGTTACGCCGCCCGATGTCATCTCGCAACTGGCGCTGGCGATCCCGATGTGCCTGCTGTATGAAATCGGCATCCTGGCCGCCCGGCTGGTAACGCCGCGGGCCAAGGAAGAGGGCGGGGAAGCCTCCTCGGCGGGTTCGTAAGCCGCTGCGCGGCCGGCCTAAGCAGGCGCTCGCTCAAACAGGCGCTTGTCCCACACGACGTTTTCGGGATGGGAGAGGGTCAGCCGCGTTGCATCGGGGTGCGCCGGATTGACCAGGGCGTTCCATTCCAGCCTGGCGACCACGGAAGGCACAAGCAGGATGGCGCTTCTCGATTCGCGGAGCCAACGATCGCCGAAATGTCTTGCCAAAGCGTTGTTATCGGAATCCCATCCGTCAGGAAGCGTGTCCGGTCCATGCCGCTCGACGGCCACGCCATCCGGCGCGTTCGCGATCACGTATCGGTGCGTTGCCGGAATACGGCCTATATTGGCATGCGCCAGTATTTCTAGCATTGCGCACGCATAACTCAATGAGCCGTAGATAACGGGACGGCCGGGGCTGTTCCAGCGACCGCCGACCAGGGCAGCGCCCGTGCCGTCCCAGAGGGGTCGCCGCCCGTCGCCGATCCGGTAAATCGAGAAACTCAAGCGGCAATCCCGTAATACAGCCGCCACAGCAGTTCTTCGACCCGGCGCGCGCCAAGCTCCGTCAGGGAGACATCCAGCGGGCTGCGGCCCTGAAGCATGGAATGCGGCGTGGTCAAGAATGACCGGGCATCTTCTTCCGAATGCCAGACATGGGCTGCTGTGGCAAAGATGCGGGCAAGGCGCTCGGCGCGTCCGGATTCCTCCGCGGAGAGGCTTTCCCGGCGTCGCTTGTAGGTGGCCTCCGGAATGATGCGATACAGGAGCTGTGTCCTGTCCTCGGGTCTCAGGTAGATATGGTCGATACTGGCTTTCAGGGCGCCCTTGGGCAGCCCTTTTGAAACCATGTCATCGAGTTCCGCGAAGGAGCGGGGAATTGGCGCGAGCGCCATGAGCGAAGCAATCTTTTCTGGGCTGACGAGATCCATGAGCCTGAGCCTGAAGTATCATTTGATACATCAATCGTAGGTCAATTGATGCTTAAAATCAAATTGGCGATGGCAGCAGGCGAGGTTCGGGCTATTTCTTTTCTTGGCGGAAAGTGGGCCGCTTGCCGATCTTCACTTCGACCTCGGAGATGCTGCGGTCGCGGCGCAGCCGGAGGCTGGCCTTGTCGTCGGGGCGCAAGGCGGCGATCTGGTCGATCATCGTCTGCGGATCGCGAACCGGCTTGCCATTGACCGCCAGCAGCACGTCGCCGGGGCGGATGCCGGCGGCAGCGGCCGGGCCGCCGTGCATGACGCCGGCGATCAGCGCGCCGTCGGTGTCGGGCAGGCCGAAGGATTCGGCCAGTTCCGGCGAAATTTCCTGGGTTTCGACGCCGATCCAGCCACGGGTCACGGAGCCGTGTTCGATGATTTGTTCCATGATGCTGCGGGCGCTGGAAACCGGGATGGCGAAGCCGATTCCCTGATTGCCGCCGGTGCGCGAATAGATCGCGGTATTGATGCCGACCAGGTTGCCCCTGACGTCGACCAAGGCGCCGCCGGAATTGCCGGGATTGATCGCGGCATCGGTCTGGATGAAGTTCTCGAAGGTGTTGATGCCAAGGTGGGAGCGGCCGAGCGCCGAGACGATGCCCATGGTGACGGTCTGGCCAACGCCAAAGGGATTGCCGATGGCCAGCACGACGTCGCCGACCTCGACCTGCTCATCCTGGTCGAAGGTGATGGCCGGCAGCTTGCTGGCCTTGATTTGCAGTACCGCGAGATCGGACTCGGGGTCGCTGCCGATGACGCGGGCCTTGTGCGTGGAACCGTCGTTGAGCGAAATCTGAATGTCGTCGGCGGCCTCGATGACATGGTAATTGGTCAGGATATAGCCATTGGGGCTGACGATGACGCCGGAACCCAGACCAGCGTTGCGCTGCGCCGGGCCGTCGGGGCGCTCGCCGAAAAAGTGGCGGAAAATCGGGTCGTCCAAGAGCGGATGGCGCTGCTGGCGCAGGGTCTGGGTGGTATAGATATGCACCACCGAGGGCAGGGCGGCGCGCGCCGCGTCGCGGTAGGAACCCGGCATCGGCGGATCGCGGTCGGCGCTCTTCGGCGCTTCCTGCAGGGCGACGATGGCCGGTCGCTGGCCCAGCCATTGCGGCTTCAGCGCGCCGACCACGAACAGCACAGCCACCGCAATGGTTACCGTTTGTGCAAAAATCAGCCACAACCTGTGCATGGAAGACCGTATCAATGAAACGCGACGCGTTGGTAAACTATCTGGATGAGCTGCTGGAGCCCGCGAAATTCCACGATTATTGCCCAAACGGTTTGCAAGTGGAAGGACGCGACGAGGTGCGCCGCATCGTCGCCGGCGTCACCGCGAGCCAGGCCTTGCTCGATGCGGCGGCGGCGCGAAACGCCGACGCGATCCTGGTTCATCATGGTTATTTCTGGAAGGGCGAGGATGGCCGCATCACCGGCATGCGAAAACAGCGTCTTGGCACGCTGCTTCGCCACGACATCAGCCTCCTGGCCTACCATCTGCCGCTCGATGCGCACCCGATGCTTGGCAACAATGCGCAATTGGCGGCCATCCTCGGCTGGCGGCCGGAAGGCCGTTTTGGCGAACAGGATATCGGCTGGCTGGGCCGCGCCGCCGAAGAGGGCGATCTGGCCGGATTGAGCGGCCAGGTCGCCCGTCAACTGGGCCGGCAGCCCCTGGTCATCGGCGACCCGGAGCGAGCGGTCCGGCGTATCGCCTGGTGTTCCGGCGGGGCGCAGGGCTATTTCGAGCAGGCCATCGCGCTCGGGGTCGATGTCTATCTGTCGGGCGAAATTTCCGAGCAGACCGTCCATCTCGCCCGAGAAAGCGGCGTTGCCTATATCGCGGCCGGCCATCATGCCACCGAGCGCGGCGGGGTGCGGGCGCTGGCCCGGCACTTGAGCGAAAACTGCGACCTGATTTGCGAATTCGTCGAGATCGACAACCCGGTCTAGCCGCCCGAGTCTTTCCGGGCCATCGCAAGGGCGCTTTCGCGCCGTTGCGAGCCGGCTACTGCGCGCGCGTGTCGATGACGCGCCGGGCCTTGCCGGGCGAGCGCTCGACGCCGCCCAATTCGACGACCTCGATGCGGGCGGTGATGCCGATGTAGGACTTGATGTGGTGCTGCAAATCGAGGGCCACGAATTCCTTTTCCGGGCCGCTGGTGAATTGGAATTCCGGCTTCATCTCGACCTTGACCTTGATCGAGTCGAGATGGCCGTCGCGGCTCAGTTCGATGACGTAATGCGGCGCGAGGCGCGGCTGCTTGAGGATCAGTTCCTCGATCTGCGACGGGAAAACATTGACGCCGCGGATAATCAGCATGTCGTCGGTGCGCCCGGTGATCTTGCCGATGCGCCGCATCGAGCGGGAAGTCGCCGGCAAGAGGGCGGTCAGGTCGCGGGTGCGGTAGCGCACCACCGGCATCGCCTCCTTGGAGAGCGAGGTGAATACCAGTTCTCCCTTGCTGCCTTCGGGTAGAACCTCGCCGGTGTCGGGGTCGATGATTTCGGGGTAGAAATGGTCCTCCCAGACCACCGGGCCATCCTTGCTCTCGACGCATTCGCTGGCGACGCCGGGGCCGATGACCTCCGACAGACCATAGATGTCGACGGCGTCGATGCCAAAGACGGATTCGATTTCGCCGCGCATGGCCTCGGTCCAGGGTTCCGCGCCGTGAATGCCGATGCGCAGCCGGGTGCTGCAAGGATCAATGCCCTGGCGGCGGAACTCGTCGGCGATGTTGAGCATGTAGGAGGGCGTGACCATGATGATGGAGGGCTGAAAGTCGCAGATCAGTTGCACCTGTCTCTCGGTCTGTCCGCCGGACATCGGGACCACCGTGCAACCGAGCCGCTCCGCGCCGTAATGAGCGCCCAGGCCGCCAGTAAAGAGGCCGTAGCCATAGGCGACATGGACGATATCGCCGGGTCGACCGCCAGCCGCGTGGATCGAGCGGGCGGTCAGATCGGCCCAGGTGTCGATATCCTTTTGCGTATAGCCGACCACCGCCGGTTTGCCGGTGGTGCCGCTGGACGCATGGATGCGGGCGACTTTCTCGCGCGGCACGGCGAACATGCCATAGGGGTAGTTGTCGCGAAAATCCTGCTTGGTGGAGAAGGGAAAGCGGGCAAGATCGGCCAGTTCGCGGAAATCCTCCGGGCGGACGCCAGCTGCGTCGAACTTGGCCCGGTAATGCGGAACGTTTTGATAGACGTGCGCAAGCGTCCATTTGAGGCGCTCGGTTTGCAGCGCGACGATTTCGTCGCGGCTGGCGTTTTCGATGGCGTGCAGGCCATTGTGCATTCGGGTTTTCCTCCTGAACCCAACATTCTCATGGGCATCGGGGCAGCTGCGCTTGAGCCAGATCAAGGCTCGCCGTTTTCGCCATTCGGCCTCCGGTGCTGAGCATGCGACAATAGCCGGCTATGTTGCTGAGCGCCATTCGCGGGTTGATCGCCCACGCCTTCCCCATTCTCGTCGCCCAATTGGCCTCGATCGGCATGATGGTGGTCGACACCGTGGTGCTCGGCCATGTCAGCTCGCTCGAGCTTGCCGCCGTGGCCATCGGCGGCGGCATCCACGTTGCCGTGGTGTTCGCGCTGGCCGGCGTGGTGCAGGCGGTTGGCCCGGTGGTCGCCCAGTTGCACGGCGCGCGCCGCGACAATGAAGTGGCCGGCGTGCTGCAACAAGGCTTCTGGCTTGCGCTGTTGCTTGCCTTGCCCGGCATGCTCTTCCTGTTCTACCCCGGCCTCGTGCTGGGCCTGTCGAGCATGGACGGCGTGGTCGAAGCCAAGGTGCGCGACTATCTCGCGCTGCTCGCCTGGGGCTTGCCGGCCTCGCTTTGCTATCGCAATTTCTACGTTTTTTGCAATGCGCTGGGGAAGCCCAGGGTGCTGATGGGCATCGGCCTTGCCGCGCTCGGCCTGCATGCCGTCCTGGCCTGGGGCCTGGCGCTGGCCGGCTGGCTTGGCGAGCCGCTCGGCGTCGTCGGCTGCGCCTGGTCGAATGTGATCATCGCCTGGCTCGCCTGTTTCGCCGCCGCCCTCTATCTTGGCCTCGGTCCGCTCGGGAGGCGCTACCGCCCCTTCGCCGCCTGGCAGCGGCCGCGCTGGCGGGCCTGGCGCGAGCTATTGCATCTGGGCGTGCCGATGGGCTTGTCCAATTTCATCGAAATCACCTCATTCACGCTGATCGCGCTATTCATCGCCTCGCTCGGGGCCACCGTGGTCGCCGGTCACCGCATTATCGCCAACCTGTCGGCCCTGACCTATATGCTGCCGCTGGCGCTGGCCATCGCCACCATGGCCTCGGTCGGCCAGGCCATCGGCGCGCGCGACTGGGCGCGGGTGCATGCCCATGTGCGCGCCGGCCTCCTGGTGGCGGCGCTGCTCTCGACCCTGGCCGGACTCGGGCTGTGGCTGGCCGCCGAGCCGCTGATCGCCGCCTATACCGACGATCCGGCGGTGCGCCAGGCGGCGCTCGGCCTGGTGATCTATCTTGCCGTCTGCCAGTTTTGCGATGCCTTGCAGACCATCGCCGGCCATGTGCTGCGCGCCTGCCGCGTGACCTTTGTGCCGATGCTGGTGCAAATGCTGTGTTTCTGGGGCGTTGGTCTCTTGGGCGGGGCCTGGCTGTGCTTTTACTGGCCGGAGCCCTTTGGCGTCGCGGGCTTCTGGCTGGCCGCCGTGTTCGGCCTCCTGCTGGCGGCGGCGCTATTGCTGCCGCTGATGCGGCGAGCCTTGCAGGCGCTTGAGTCGGCATCGTAATGGATGTATTTTCGCTGATAATGAAGGGTTCCAACGCCATGCTCTGAGCGGGTCGATGCGCGGATTCTTTTCGTCACGCTTGACCCGAATGACAGTTGCTCTAAACTCTTCAGATTCCCACACCTTTTTCCCCATCGGACGAGGACACAAAATGAGCGAATCACGCATCCATAATGCCGCCCTGCGCAGCAAGATCATGTCGGCGGACGAAGCCGCCGCCCTCATCAGGCCAGGCGACAATGTTGGCATGAGCGGTTTCACGGGCTCGGGCCATCCCAAGGAAGTTCCGCAGGCGCTTGCCCGGCGGATCACCGCCGCCGCCAATCGCGGCGAAAGCTTTCGCATCGGTCTCCTGACGGGCGCGTCCACCGCGCCTGAACTCGACGGCGCGCTGTTCAAGGCCAATGGCGTTTCCATGCGCCTGCCGTATCAATCCGATCCGGACGGCCGCAACCGGATCAATAGCGGCGACGCCTATTACATCGACGCCCACCTGTCGGAAGTGGCCCAAAACACGGTTTGGGGGCACTACGGCAAACTGGACGTCGCCGTGATCGAAATTGTT
>Ga0209737_10000630_pt1 | contig 27899 bp, 21 predicted proteins | sample TergutCu122P3_FD_187284 | JGI IMG/M metagenome (GOLD analysis project Ga0209737, IMG submission 187284) | Cubitermes ugandensis P3 segment gut microbial communities from Kakamega Forest, Kenya - Cu122 P3 (SPAdes) (version 2) | ecosystem: Host-associated > Arthropoda: Insects > Digestive system... | reverse complement strand
AAAAGGGAGGTCATTGTTTTTTATTTGCAAAAGATGGCTTAAACCCTTGGAAATATAAGGAAAAGAACTAAAAAATGTAGTGTCAGACTTGACACTACCGTTATTTAAAATGAGGAGGAAATATGATCAAAATTGACAAAGGGAAATGTGTCGGGTGTAATTCATGTGTAAGAATATGCCCAATTCACGATGCAAACAAAGCATATCGGGTTGATGACAGAACTGTCGTGGATATCGACGAAAAATATTGCATTAAATGTGGCGAATGCGCACGCACTTGTCATCATGACGCACGAATATTTATTGATGACACAGAAAGATTTTTAAGCGATCTGGCTGCCGGACAGAGTATTAGTCTAATAGTCGCCCCGGCTATCAGGGTAACATTTGGTGGTTTGTGGGAAAATGTCCTCATATGGCTCAAAAACGCGGGAGCCAAAAAAGTTTATGATGTCGGACTTGGTGCGGACATATGTACTTGGGCACATTTAAGGTATCTTGAGAAGAATCCCAATGGTAAGGTGATTTCACAACCATGTGCCGCAATAGTTAATTATGCCCTCATCCACAATACCGCGCTTATAAAGCATCTCTCACCAATACATAGTCCGATGCTCTGTACCGCCGTATATATGAAAAAGTATATGGGCATTAATGACAAAATTGCCGCAATCTCGCCGTGCGTCGCCAAAAAAGACGAATTTACCGCAACCGGGCTTGTAGATTATAATGTGACTATTAAGAAGCTTGCGGAGTATTTCCACGCAAAAGGGATATCTATGAACAAAGGTACAGGCTCCTTTGTTTTCGATTCGGAAGCCTCATATGAGGGAGCGGTATATCCCCGTCCGGGAGGATTAAGAGATAACTTGAAAATCCATGCGCCAAATCTTTCGGTAATGGTAAGTGAGGGTCCCCACAAGATTTATGGTGATCTTGATGAATACCTGAAAGTTCCTTCGGATCATGTTCCGGCGGTATTTGACGTGCTGAATTGCGAATTTGGCTGTAACGGCGGACCGGGGGTAGGAGAGCACTTCAACGCATTTAAGGTCAACAGTGTTATGGCGAAAGAATTTACCCGGACGGCGACTTCAAGAGCTTTGAATACGAAGAAATCAAAAGATAAACAGTTTGCTGATTTTGACGGAAAACTTAGACTTGATGATTTTATGCGTACATATAAATCCGCCGGCATAATTAAGCCAAACGTGAGTACTAAAGCCATAGAAGATGTATTTACAGTACTCGGAAAAGCAACCACCGCCGAAAGAACCTATGATTGCCACGCATGTGGATATTCCACCTGTCAAGAAATGGCAAAAGCAATCGCCTGCGGAATAAATGTACCGGAAAACTGCATCCAATACATAACGAGAATGATACGTAAGGAGCACGAAAGAGCTGAACGGACCAATGATACAGTTAAGGATTTAGTTGTGAAACTTGAAGAAAGTGTAGCGGATCTTTCTAAGGATATCGAAAACATCAAGGAAGAAGCCGAGGACATTAATCGTCTTTCCACGGAAAATACCATCCAAATGCATACAATTGTCGAAGATATCGAAAAATTGAAAATGCTAAAGGAACAAGTAATCGACGCAGTTGGGCATATCGGAACGAATGTCGGTAATTATGAGAAAATGACAGCGGATATTGAGACGATTGCCGGAAATATCAATCTGCTTTCGCTGAATGCTTCGATTGAAGCAGCCCGGGCAGGTGAAGCCGGACGCGGATTCAATGTTGTAGCTCAGAATATCAGATTATTATCAGATAATTCCAAAGATTCGGTAAGCTCTGCCAAAACAAATGATGTGGAGATTAAAAAGTCGATGGGTGAAATCACCGATGTCGCCGATCATTTGGACACATTTATCGCCGAACTAATCGTAGCTACAAATGCTGCCACGGATGGTATCAAGTCGGCATCACACGATAGCGACTTGATAGCCGGTAATGTAGCCGATGCAAAACAGGTTGCGGACAAAGTTATTCAACTACTTAATGAAATCAGGGAATGCCTGCATCAGTAACAAAAAATTGGCGCGTAACAGCGCCAATTTTTACCTAAACTTGTACTGGGCTATTAATTCATTCAATTCATCTACATCCGCCAGCAAATGAGAGCTCGAAGTAGCGCTCTCATTTGCGGTGGTAACAACTTCTTGGATTTGGTCGTTAAATGACTGGATACTCATATGAATTTCAGCGATAACACTATTTTGGTCATTTAAGGTATCGGAAATGGAATGGACTGATTCGGAAACCCGTTCAATCCCGGCTACGATTTCATTAAGTGCTTCAAAGGCTTTATTTGACATTTCTGCACCTTCACCGGTTCTATCAGTGACACTCTGGATGATAGCGGCACTTTCTTCGACCGCATTGCTGCTTTGATTTGCCAATAAGCGGACTTGGTCGGCAACAACGGCAAATCCCCTGCCATGTTCGCCGGCACGGGCGGCTTCGATGGAAGCATTTAAGGCCAGCAAATTTGTCTGGGTGGCAATATCTTCAATCGTATTCATGATGTCGGTAATCCCTTCAACGGCAATTTGGGTTTCTTTCATCTTGTCAACCATTTGTTTTGCCATCTCACTTCCGGTATGGGCGTTTTTATTTATTTCATCCGACAATTCATAAGCCTCAGAAGCATTACGGGCATTTTTCTGAGATTCAGCGGACAAATCAGAGATAGTGTCGGTGATTCTGGCAGTGGTTTCAAGCTGCTTCCCGGTTATCTCGGCTAGTTCCACGCTGCCTTTTTCAAGATCCTCCGAGGTCTGTTTGACATCATCGGCGGCATGTTTGATATGGTTTAAAGTTTTGTTCGTCATCTTTATCATTTCTTGAAGGGCAATATGGAGCGCATCTTCCGGGCATCTGATGGCAACGTCAACGGCATAATTTCCAAACGCCATTTCCTGGATGATTTCGGTTTGGTGATAAGCACTGTAAATCATATGGTTAAATGACTCATACAATTCCCCGATTTCATCATCATGCTCCTTTTCTAAGTGGACGGCGGTATTACCGACGGCAATTTTTTCGGCGATATTTTTGAGTGCTTCAATCGGTCCTAGAATCCGGTTGCTTTGCCACTTCAGCATTTTGATGGTTGAATAACTGGAGTAGATAAATAAACCGATGGTAGCAAGCAATATGAGGTATGTTATTATTTGCAAGATAGTCCGCAAAGTATCACTGTTGGTTAATTGGGTAAGAGCAGATGATAAACCGATTGCGACCAAGAAGATGGTGATGATTATTGCCATTTTGTAGACTGCATTAATGACATGTTTGTATATTTCCTTAAGGGTCATATTTTCTTTTGATTTCATATTTCCTCCCATTCTTTGCTGGATATATTTTTATTATAGCAAAACAAATTCAGATAATCCAGCATTTTATGATAAATTTGTTGTTAGTCGCTTTGATATATAGTACAATGTTTGTAGGGCGGGGGCTTGCCCCCGCCGATAATATACACATATAAACAATTCATAATACATTATCTTGTGTAAAGAAAGGGAGACAATATGAATATTTTGGTCATCAACTGCGGCAGCTCGTCGCTCAAATTTCAATTAATCAACAGCGAAAACGAAGCAACCATAGCCAAAGGCATTTGTGAAAGAATTGGTATTCCCGGCAGTCAATTAGTATACGGCGCAACCGGAAAAGATAAGATTACCACCGTTACCCCGATGGACGACCACCTGATTGCCACGAAAATGGTTTTAAGTGCTTTGACCGATCCCGATACCGGAGTCCTAAAAAGCCTTGCTGAAATCGGTGCGGTTGGCCACCGTTTAGTCCATGGCGGTGAGAAATTCAATAAATCGGTTCTAATCACCGAGGATGTTATCCGGGCGACCGAAGAGTGTAACGAGCTCGCTCCTTTACATAACCCCGCCAACCTGATTGGTGTCGCTGCCTGCCGTGAGCTGATGCCTACGACCCCGATGGTTGGTGTCTTTGATACGGCTTTCCACCAATCCGTACCCGAAAAAGCCTTTCTCTATGGTATCCCTTACAAATATTACGAAAAGTACAAACTTCGCCGATATGGGTTTCACGGGACCAGCCATGCTTATGTTTCACGGCATGCCGCCGAGTTTTACCAAAGGGAAGTCGATAGCGCCCGTTCATTAAGTGACTTAAAAATCATCGTCTGCCACTTAGGAAACGGAGCCAGTGTAACAGCGGTCAAAAATGGTGAAAGTATTGATACCTCGATGGGTCTCACCCCGCTCGAAGGTCTGATAATGGGAACCCGCTCCGGTGATATCGACCCGGCGATTATCGAATTCCTTACCCACAAAGAAAAGAAAACAATCGAAGAAATCACCTCCATTCTCAACAAAGAATCCGGTGTTGTTGGATTGCAAGGAGGCGGCTCCTCTGATTTCCGTGATATTACCGCCGATTATCTAGCCGGAAAACCGGAAGCAAACCGGGCAATGAAAGCATATGTCTACCGTATTGCCAAATATATCGGGGCTTATGCGGCGGCGATGAATGGGGTTGACATCATCTGCTTTACTGCTGGAATCGGTGAGAATAATCCCGTCGTCCGGGGCGAAGTGTGCGAATACCTTGGTTTCCTTGGTCTAGCCATTGATAAAAGCGCAAACGAAATCCGGGGCGAAGATGTCATTATCTCTACCCCGGACAGCAAAATCTGTGTTATGTCCGTCCCCACTGACGAAGAACTCATGATAGCACGTGATACAAGAGCCATCGTAGATAGACTTATGTAAAATATTTCCATATAAGCAATCACTATTCAACTATGCGAAATATTTTTTACACGTGCTTGAATAATAACCGCTTTTAAGCACTCGGCATTTCGATATTGACACCGACACCCCAAACGATTATGTCATACGAAACTTTTATCCGCGTGGCTGTTTCAATTCCATCGGATTCAAGTGTCGTAACCATTAGCATTGACAAATTAATCGGAATGCCTTCAGCATCAGTTAAAATGACAATCTCAACATCCTCGACATTATATTCAAAATCAATACCCAATTCGGGGAATTGATTAATCATACTTTCCCGCACGAAGTCACTAAGATATTTGCCGTCTAGTATAATGACATATTGGATGTTTTCACCTACTTGATAAATATCTGCCGACTTAATGGCTTGGTCAGTAAATTCGGGCATATTTATGGTACTGTCAAGCATGTCGCTTAAATCATCAAACGCCATTGGAATAAGCTCTCCATCGATATAATATAACCCTTCGGTACCATCGAAGTACACTTCCATTACCCCCATGTTACCCATATCAATGACCATGGCATACTCGAAATTGTCGCCATCGACAACCATTTTCACGTTGCCTTCCATTTCACCGGACGAAAATGACATCCAGTCAACATACATATCAAATTCCATTATGAAATCCATTTCATACTGGTTGATGAGATTTGATTCAAATTGTTTGTGGTCGATTTTCGTGGATAAATCCATATATACCTTAAAAGCTTCATATGTATCATTGGAAATGAGGATTACCTCGACTTCCTCTTTAGCACCGGGGATAATGTCACGGGGGATTTCCACAAGTGGAAGTACCACATCGATATGCGGTGGTGGTGGCGAAACAATTCCACATGCAGTAGAAAAAAGCAACAAACCCAATAATAGAGAAGCGGCAAGTTTTTTGATCATAAAGAACCTCATTCTTTCCAAGGTCGCCGACTGCGACTTAATAATAACAGTAATTAATTATACATTAACTAGTTTTTATTGAAAAATCAAGTAGCATTTTTTTCCCTCTTATGTTATAATATAGTTGTGTCAGTTATTGTGTAACTTTTAATGGGGGATCTCATAATGAAATATAATTTTGATGAAGTTTTCGACCGCAGGATTTGCGGTTATTTGCAACCTCATTCTTCAGCCGAAAAAGGCAAGCCGGAAGAAACCTTGCCTCGCTGGGTCGCGGATATGGAGTTTCCGGTTCCGCCCTGCATCCAGGAAAAGGTTAGGGAAACGGCTTCCGCCGGTAGCTTCGAATATTCAAATATGAAAAGTGAATATTATACCGCCATCGAGAAATGGTACCGCCGGAAACACAAGTACAGGGTAAAAGAAGAGTGGCTGATTAAAACTCCCGGTGTTGTATTTGCTATTTCCGCCGCCATCCGTGCTTTTTCGGAAAAAGGTGACGGCATCTTAATCCAACCACCGGTTTATTATCCTTTCCGCGACGAGATATTACACAGCGATCGCAAACTGGTTACGAATGAATTACAACTTAACCATGACCGCTATGAGATAGATTTTGGCGATTTTGAACATAAAATCCGCGAAAATAATGTCAAAATATTTATCCTATGCAACCCTCACAATCCGGTTGGACGGGTATATAAGAAAGACGAACTGCAGAGACTAGGTGAAATCTGCGCCCGTAACAACGTTATCGTTGTAAGTGATGAAACCCATAGTGACATTATCTTTCCCGGTCATAAACATCAGATTTTTGCCGGTTTATCAAAGAAATTTGAACAGATGACCATTACCTGTACGTCCCCAAGTAAGACCTTCAACCTTGCCGGACTGCAGATTGCCAATATTTTTATCGCCAACAAAAAACTTCGCGAAAAATTTGCTAAAGAAGTTGCCGTAAACGGTTACCGCCAACTCAACCAAGTGGGTCTGGCAGTCAGCCAAGCCGCTTATGAAGGTGGCAAGGAATGGCTTAATGATTTAACTGAATACCTGGAAAGTAATATAAACTTTGTCAGGGTTTTTATCCAAACCCGCCTGCCCCGCGTCCGTCTTATCGAACCAGAGGGTACATATCAGATTTGGCTGGATTTAAGGGGCCTTTCCTTAAATGATGAAGAGCGTGAGGAGCTGATTGTACGGAAAGCAGGATTGTGGTTTGACAGTGGCAGGATGTACGGTGAATGTGGCGAAGGTTTTGAACGAATAAATATCGCCTGCCCCCGTCAGTCATTGGAAACTGCCTTTTACCGCTTAGAAGAAGCACTAGAATAATAAAAGGACGTTAAATGTACTACGAAAAAACACTTAGCGGAATAGCGAAGATTATTGCCTACATTACCACATACTCGGTTACGGGAATTATTGCAATCGTATTTCTCGCCATACTTTATAGCGAAGGTTTTATAAACATTAACAATCCCTTTGATTATGTCCGGGCAACCGAAATTGATTACCGGGCAGTGATTGTTGATGAAGAAGGTGGAAATGGAAAAGTAATCGTCACCGAACGGATTACTTTTGAAATTCATGCGTTTTCACATAATAATCGTTTCTGGGAGCTTTGGCGGGCACTTCCGGAAAAATATGTTGATGGGGTAAAAGTAGATTATCAGGTACTTTCGGTTAAACAAATCATAACCGGGAAGGAACCGGTCTATTTTACGGAAAGTCCGAAGTTATATTGGAACGACAGAGATTTTACCAATACTGCCGGTGGTCTTGGTCCCGGTAAGTGGTTTCATAGTAAAGGTCCTTACAATGAAGAAATGAGACAATATGAATGTGTCCTTATTTATGTTGATGGCCTATATCGTGAAACAGTCGTGTTTGAAATCGAATACGAAATAAATAATGCTGTTCTGCGTTATGATGACTGTACGGAGCTGTACCTGACCCTTTATTCCGAAAGTGCGGTCAATTTCTTAAAGTCATTTAAGGGACAAATCATGGTTCCGCTTGACAAAATGCCCCGTACCGGTAATTATGATGCTTTTACATACGGTACCAACTCCCATAGCTTTCCTTTTAATGAATCAACAAGCAAAAATCCCGGTTATCATACATTCTATTTTGCACTGGATAAATCGGATTTAAAGTTCCGGCCCTATAATCAATATATTGAGTTTGTTTTGCTTGCTTTTGGATCGGATAAACATAAATTTTCTGAACATGCCTCAGTTAACCGCTATTATTACACAGACAAACTTTCTGAATTAAGAAAAGAGCAGGCGGAATATGAAGCTTTGCCTGCCCGCTTTAAGACTATCAAGCGGGATGTCTTTTTCGTCCTGATGTTGATGGCATTTTTGGTTACTCTCTATGTGATGAATAAAGACAAAATAATCCGGAATAATTATCTGTTTTTTACCCCGGCGCAAGATATTAAGTTTTTCCGTGATATACCCAGTGAGCTTGACCCCAAATTTGCCGCCACTTTGGTTTTTTGCAAACATAAGTCAAGAGATAATCTGACAAACGGTTATTCGGCAGTTTTATTAAGTCTTGTCCATAAAGGATACATTTCTCTTAAGCGGATAAATGAAAGTCGTGGCTGGGAACCGCATAATATCAATATTATCGTCAATCGGGACAATCAGGATTTAAAACCACCCTCCCTGACCGAAGCCCAGTATTTTAATCTGATTAACCGTCATGTCCGCTTCTTTGGTAATAATGAAAATGGCATCCTCAACTTGAAGTTGTTTCAGCAAAAAGTGGCGGAGGATTATGAATTTACGGAAGGTTTTGTTAAGCATTTTATTAATGCAATAAAAACCATTGGTGTCTCACAAAAATATTTCCAGAAAGCTGATTATCATGAACCGCGAATCAAAGTGCTGGCTTTATCGCGCTTTTTTTCGATATGCGGAGCTTTAATACTTTTCCTCGGCAATTTCATATCATACCGGACCCGCCTGGATTTGGCATTCGGAGCATTTTTCCTGCTTGGTATTACATTGCTGGTTCATGGTTTTATGCTTAAGAAGAAAGCGAAAAGGTATGTCCTACTGACCCAGTTTGGTGAGGATGAGTATGCCAAATGGCGGGGTCTATATGAGTTTTTGGATAGTGAGACCTTGATGAGCGAACGAAATGTTCCGGACTTGGTTATCTGGGAACAGTACTTGATATATGCGACCGCTTTTGGTATCGCCGAAAAAGTAACCAAAGCCTTGGCGGCCAGCCGGATAGATGTAAGTCAAAGTCCCATCTTGAGCAATGGTTATTACCGCTCCAGTGGATTCCGCAGTTATGGGCGATCTTTTGGTTCTGCGACCCGTACGGCTTCATATTCTTCCGGTAGCGGTGGACATGGTGGATATGGTGGTGGTGGACGTGGCGGCGGTGGCGCTGGTGGTGGGCATTAGATCCGACGCCGGGTAATTTTTGCCACTTTCTTAGGTTCATCGAAACCGTTTGTCAGATAAATATTCAGACCTTTCTTTTGCATTTTGCCAAGAATTTTTGCCAAATCTTTTTGAATTTTTGAAGCCCTTATAATGATGCTTTTGATTTCCATTTCGCGGAAATACTCTCCTGACGGCAGATCCTGTTCATAAATATCCCAACCATTATCGAAAATCTCCGGTTTTCTTTTGCGGCTTAACCGGTTTGAATCGAGTAAAAATACCGGCGGGGCATCTGCTTTTAAATCAATATCATTTAACTTTCCGGCACCCCATGTGAGGGAAGGGGAAAGCATGTGGTTATCTAAAAGCGCTATCGCCCCATCCGGTTCATATGTACCGTTGTATAGTGGTACCGGCCGGAAACCAAGATACGCAAAGGCAATTCCTTCGAGTATACCTTCATAACTTGGCAGGTCGAGGATAATGGCGGTATCATTTTTTGGTTCGGTGAGATAACAGATGACCGGGACTTCGAAATGACGGGTACAAATCACTGCTTCTTCTTTACCGATTCTCAGGAAGGGTACCGGTCTTACCCAGGCACTCCATCTTGAAGTTGGTGGTGCCCAGACTTCATAGGTGGTTTCAGCCAGGCTTTTTTTATGTACGGTTATCGGGGTGATATTATTTTCGTCTTTACCTTCAATCAAAACCGGAATATCGGCGGCATTTGAGTCGATTCTTGGAGCTTTATTAATTCTGGCATAGTATCCAGAAGCAGCGCCGTCTACAGAATATGAGCCAAGGCAGACATGGAAGCTTTCGCCGTTTTCATCAGTTAACGGTTGGCTGTTGAACCGTTTTTGGGCGAGATATGTGCGGGGATTTTTGCGGATGTCTTTGATGATTTTTTCGTATTCATCATCGCGGCAGGCTTCTTTGATGGATATTTTCTCACCGACCCGTCCATACACCGGTTTATAGATAAAACCTTCTCGGTTTTTTCCATCTTTTACACTAATTGTTTCAGGTAACAGTTCCCGCCAGGTAGGAAGAAATATCCCTTGTTTTTCGAGGTTGTTCCATACGAAAGGGAATCTTTTGGTTTGGGCAAAGATGGCAAGCGGATGATTACATGACAGGGTTTTGGTATCGAAGTAACCAGGCCATCGTTTCGGTTTAATCCCAATCAACCATTCCAGCGGGGTAAAGCGGATAATTGCATCAACTTTTCCCTCGTATCCAGCGAGTATACTATTAGCATCATTATTAATAAAGTGCAAATGGTCGGCGGCGGCATAGATCACTTCATAATTTAGCAGACAAAGTTTGTCACCGATGAACTGCATAACCTGCCGGTCATCACTGTATGAGGTACAATGGACAAAAATGATTCGACTCCCCGGTTTGACTTTTGTGGTGATGGATTTGATAAGAATATCACTAAAGTTGATAAACCGGAAGCTTTTGTCCGGGAATAAACCCATTGCTATCCGGGGCATCAATGAGGCTTCGGCAAACCCGCCGGGCACATCACTGTTTACTTCACTCAGCGCCCAATTACCTTCTACGGTAGGGTGGAAATCGTAGCGGTTAAGGCGGATGTGTTTGTCCGGGTCATAGTTTTTCATTTTACGAAGTTCTTTCCGCAGTGGGCGGGGGATGTTAAGCGGTTTAATCAGATTAAAATTATGGTTAAGGAATTTTTCCGCTTCCCTGGTTTCCCAGTCTAATTTTTCGGTCAGCCTGACAAGCTCCCGGTGTTCTTCCTCCGTAATAACCAGGACATGTTTGGCGATGGTATTATTGTCAAGATATTGCGGATCCCACTTATAACCATGGAAAATAACTTTGCGACGATAATCATCATATTTAGCAGGAGGAATCTTTATGAGTTTCATGAATAGATTATAACGTATTTTTGTTGTTGAGAAAAGAGTGGTGTGGTATAATAGGTGTCAATCATCCCAACCGTAGGGCGGGGACTTGCCCCCGCCGAACCATTCACATGAAAGAGGAGAAACCATGACAATTGGACTATTAGGATCATTATTTATCGCTATGGCAGTAGTTTTTATCATCGCTTTTTATTTTATCGCAACATACAATGGCTTAGTCACATTTCGAAACAGGGTCAGGAACCAAAAGAGCCAGATTGATGTTGAGCTTAAACGAAGATTTGACCTTGTCCCCAATCTGGTCGAGACAGTCAAAGGATATGCCGAGCATGAAAAAAGTACCTTAGATGATGTAATCAAAGCAAGGAACAGTTATGTAACAGCAAGCAGTGATACCGCTGCATCACTCAAGGCGGATGATGCTTTATCCGGTGCATTATCAAAGCTGTTTGCTTTGGCAGAAAATTATCCCGATTTGAAAGCAAACACCAACTTCATGAGCTTGCAAAATGACCTTGCATCAATCGAGCAAAAAATCGTTTATTCCCGCCAATTTTATAATGATTCCGTATTTATGCTTAATAACAAAATCGAGATGTTCCCTTCAAACATTGTCGCGGGAATGTTTGGTTTCACCAGGGAAGAATTCTTCGAAGCGTTAGCAAGTGAACGGGAGAACGTGAAGGTGAGTTTCAAATAGGCAGTGGGAGGAACATTCGATGGGGGGTGCAAACCAAGTCCGGGTTTTGGCAGTGCAGAAATGTTAGTAGATTGGATACGGGTATATCAGTAGACCGAATCTTCAAATTGTTGGAAAGGATTAATTAAATGGAAAATAAAGATGGTTTTGTTTTAGCTAAATTTGAAAAAAGAAGCCTTTTGTGTGCGGTATGCCCGATTTTAGTTTTTGTAATTGTCACTTCGTTTTTCCTTGCGCTTGCCCGGTTGAGCGGCAATGAAAATGTATGGGCGGGTTATGCTATTTTTGTTTTTGTCTTTTTTCCGGTAGCAGTAGGGTCATATGTATTCTCCGTCATTTATGGAGTAAATGCTTTGAAAATCAGGAAATCAATATCCGCGATTGCCGGGATATCGATAGTTGCCATACAAGCTTTAATTTTGTTAGTGTTTTATTTATTTAGTAATTTGAGTAATTATTCTTAGGTATAAATCTAAAAAATTTATAAAATTCAAAAAACCCTCTTGCATTTATTTTTGATACAAGATAATATATTAAATGGAATTGGCACTCGTTTCCAATGAGTGCTAACACTATGTGAATAATGAAACGAAAATAGCAAGGAGGATTAACATGAAGCTAGTACCATTAGGAGACAGAGTAGTATTAAAACAGTTGGTTGCTGAAGAAACCACCAAATCGGGGATCGTCTTACCCGGTCAGAGTAAGGAAAAGCCCCAACAGGCAGAGGTAATCGCAGTTGGTCCCGGCGGCGTCGTTGATGGAAAAGAAATCAAGATGGAAGTAAAAGTGGGAGATCACGTTATCTATTCCAAGTATGCGGGAACAGAAGTCAAAATCGAAGAAGAAGAGTTCATTATTGTTAAGCAGAATGATATCTTGGCTGTAACAACATGAAGAGAATTTCTAAATCAGTAAAGAACACTGATTAAGAAATTCTAAAACTTCATGTGGCAAATTTACGCTGGAGCGTAAAGTTTGCTCGTCAAAATAAGGAGGAAAGAAAGACATGGCAAAAGAATTAAAACATGGCGCGGAAGCCCGTGCCGCCCTGGAAGCAGGCGTAAACAAATTAGCAAACACGATTAGCATCACCTTAGGTCCGAAAGGCCGTAACGTAGTTTTGGACAAGTCCTATGGCTCCCCGCTCATCACCAATGACGGTGTGACGATTGCTAAGGAAATCGAACTGGACGATGCTTTTGAAAATATGGGTGCCCAGCTTGTCAAAGAAGTAGCCACCAAAACCAACGATGTTGCCGGTGACGGAACAACGACCGCAACCGTACTTGCGCAGGCAATGATAAATGGTGGAATGAAGAACCTCGCCGCCGGAGCAAATCCGATGATTCTCCGTAAAGGCATGAAGAAAGCAACCGATGTAGCAGTTGATTCCATCGCCAAGATGAGCTCGAAACTGACCGGCAAAGAACAAATCGCCCGCGTCGCCGCCATTTCGGCTGATGATGATGCTGTCGGTACCTTAGTCGCTGATGCAATGGAAAAAGTATCAAACGACGGTGTTATCACGATTGAAGAATCAAAAACAATGCTTACCGAACTTGACCTGGTTGAAGGTATGCAGTTTGACCGCGGTTATATCTCCGCTTACATGGCAACCGATATGGAAAAAATGGAAGCCACCTTGGATAATCCTTACATCTTGATTACCGACAAGAAAATCAGCAATATCCAGGAAATCCTGCCTTTACTTGAGCAGGTCGTTCAATCAGGTGCGAAGTTACTCATTATTGCCGAAGACGTGGAAGGTGAAGCCCTTACCACCCTTATCGTCAACAAACTCCGTGGCACCTTTAGTGTCGTTGCGGTTAAAGCTCCCGGTTACGGTGACCGCCGCAAAGCGATGCTCGAAGATATCGCGATTCTTACCGGTGGGCAGGTTATCAGTGAGGAGCTTGGCCTTGACCTCAAAGAAGCTACTTTGGATCAGCTTGGCAAAGCCAAATCAGTCAAAATCCAAAAAGAAAATACCGTTATCGTTGATGGTGCCGGTGACAAAGATGCCATCAATGGCCGGATTAACCAAATCAAAGCCCAGATTGACGAAACAACCTCTGACTTTGACAAAGAAAAACTACAAGAAAGACTGGCAAAACTCTCCGGTGGCGTAGCCGTTATCCGTGTCGGGGCTGCAACCGAAACCGAAATGAAAGAAGCCAAATTACGTATGGAAGACGCGCTTGCCGCGACCCGTGCCGCTGTTGAAGAAGGCATAATCGCCGGTGGTGGTTCCGCTTACATCCACGCTTCAAAAGATGTTATCAAACTAATTGATACCCTTGAAGGTGATGAAAAGACTGGTGCCCAATTAATCCTTAAAGCCCTTGAATCACCCCTTTACTTCATCGCCGCCAATGCCGGTTTATGTGGTGAAGTCATCGTCAACAAAGTCATCGAATCAAAAGCCGGAATCGGTTATGATGTAATGAAAGACGAATATGTTGACATGGTTGAAGCCGGAATCCTTGACCCTGCGAAGGTGACCCGTTCTGCGTTGCAGAACGCGACCAGTGTTGCTTCGACTCTCTTAACTACTGAATCAGTTGTTGCCAATATCAAAGAAGATACCCCGATGATGCCGCCTGGTGGTGGTATGGGGGGAATGATGTAACACATCTTAAAAGAAAACAAAATACCCCCGTAAGGGGGTTTTTGTTTTTCAAAAAAAATTCTTGACAATCCCTCGACATTAACTTACAATTTAATATGACAACACAAACTTAAGTATACGATTAAGGAGATTCATATGAAGCTAACGTTCCAGACTTTGGCGAAGTTTAATCTTCGTTACAAAGGATTCCTGACTTTCTATTTAATTGCCGCCTTTATCATCTCGGTCGTGAACGTCTTTATGATGCGTCTGATTGGTGATATGGGGCAGGCAGCGGTTAACATGGACATGAATGCCTCCTCAGATTTTTTGGCTTTGTTACTTTATTGATGATTATCCAAGCCATTTCATCAGCGGCATCAGCATTATATATCGGCCGTTTTGCGGGGAAAGCCGGTTATCGCTTCCGGGAGAACTTTGTCCGCTTTTTCCTGAGGAAACCATTTGCTGCTTATGAGGGGACGAAGAGTGGCGAAGCCCTTTCTGTTTACCAAAACGATTTACCTTCTGCCGTGCAATTGGTTTCGAATGCCGGAATTCGGATGATTGCCGATATCATTTTATTGTTGGTGACATTTGCTTACATGATATACCTTAATTGGTGGCTGACTTTGATTTACTTTGCTTCCTTCCCGGTATTGATTATTGTCCAAGTGCTTCTTGCGACCCCCATCCAAAAAAAGCAACAGGCTATTCTTGAAAAAACCGCCGAAATGAATGCCATAGCCAATGATTCCTTCCAGAATACCTCAACAATCATTGCTTATTCACTTGAAAAAACAATGCTTATTCGTTTGCGTAACTCATATGAAGTTTTGATTGATGCCAGCAAAAATGCCGCCCGTTCTTTCTTGTTTTTGATTTTGGCAGGTATCTTGTTTTCACTCAGTCCGATGCTGATCATCATTGCGGTTGCCGCCTCCCAGGTAATCGCCGGAAATATGAATATCGCCGAATGGATTGCTTTTACCGCTCTTGCCGGGGAAGCCGGAGGTTGGCTTACGATGTTGTCCCAGCGGCAAAACGAAGTGGAAACAGGTTCTGCCGGGGTAACCCGCCTTGATGAGCTTATGGCAGGTGAACCGGAGGATGTTGATAGCGGAATTACTTTGGGGATAAATCGTGAAGGAAGTGTTATGAGCTGGGAAAATGTCAAATTTACATATGGGGATAATATCCAATTTGCCCTCGATGATGTATCATTCGAAATAAAAAAAGGTTCACGTGTTGCTTTTGTAGGTGGCAGTGGAAGCGGAAAGAGTACTGTACTCAAATTATTGCTTGGGTTATACAAACCTATCGAAGGAAATATAAAAATAATGGGTACAGATATAAATGATATTTCCTTAAGCTCACTGCGTGATTCTTATGCTTATGTTCCGCAGGATAGTTATCTTTTTCCTGAGTCGATACTCAGTAACATAACTGGGGAAACGGAGATTACTGATTTACCCCGGTTGGAAAAAGCCTGCCGTGATGCCGGGATACTTGATTTCATAAAATCACTGCCGGATGGTTTTGATACCATCTTGAATGAAGCTGCCGAAAATGTTTCCGGTGGGCAGAAACAGCGGATTGCCCTTGCCCGGGCATTCTACCGTGATGCCCCGGTTATTCTGTTTGACGAAGCAACCTCGGCACTTGACCCAGCAACCGAAGCCGAAGTGCTTAATAGTTTTTGCTCACTTTCACGGGACAAAACGGTTTTGATGGTGGCACATAGACCCAAAGCAATCGACTTCTGCGACCAGATTTTTGTCATGGAAAAGGGGAAGATTGTGGAAAGGATTGGTGAATAACATGACTGACAGACAATATTTTTTCCGCGTATTTTCATACGTAAAACCTTACAAATTTTCTTATATAATCGGAACATTAATTTATTGCAGCCAACAATTTTCTTTTCCCTTGCTGATGAGTATATTATTTGGTGGTGTAACGGCGGCTATTACGGCTTTGAATTTTGCTGCGGTTATTGATACAATCTGGTTTGTATTAATTTTGCTGTTGGTCTTTGTCGTGTTGACCGGCGTAGGGACATACTTTTATATTGTAGGTATTGTTAAGGCAAGCCGTGATTTGACGATAGATTTGTTTCACGCATTTATTAAATCCAGTATCGAAAGCAACAAACATTCCGGCGAAGGGGTGGCGGCTCTTAATACTGACATAAATACCGCTTGCGGAATTATTGACGAAGCTCTTGCACCTTTTCTGATGAATATCATTTCCGCTGTATTTTCCGCGATTGCGGTATTTGTTATTGACTGGCGGATGGGGTTTGGCGCACTGGTGATCGGATTTTTGATTCTCTTTTCCCAATCCCGTTTTGCCCGTCCGCTGGCACGGCTCGGTACGGAACAATTAATTGTCAATGCTGATTCGGTCAAGGTCCTTTCAAATATTTTTGCCGGGGCAATGACAATCCGGGCTTACAATCGGCAGGACCGGGCTTTGGTTCAATTTGACCGCGAGAATGGCAGAATGAAGAAACTTGCTTTCAAGCAGGCGTTTATTGGGATGTGGCAGGATTCATTTAATACTATCCAAGGGTGGCTGACTTTGGTTTTTATCTTTGGTTTTGGGGGTTGGTTGGTGGCGACTGGGGGTACAGAGTTTGCCATGGTCATGATGGTTTTTCCCCTTGCTTCTTCAATTAGTACTGCGATGTCGCAGGTTGGTGCCAGTTTTGCTGGTTTGCAACCACCTATTGTTGCGGCGAAGCGGGTTTTTGAGGTGATTGATTCAGTACCGGAGGGTTCGTCGTTTTCGTCTCGGGTGGGATTGCGCAGCTCGCTTTTGCGAGATGTTGGCAAGCCCGCAATGACGGGTTTGGTTCTCACCAACCTCACTTTTGCTTACAAAGACACCAATTTCAAAGCGCTTGACGACATAAACCTCGCTATCGCCGAAAACAAAATGATTGCTTTCGTTGGTCCGTCCGGCAGTGGTAAATCAACATTACTTCGTACTGTCATTGGTATGTATGAGCGTCCTGAGCTTGATATGAAAATCGGCAATTTATCGTTTGCGATAGAAAACATCACCGAATGGCGTAGTTACTTTGCGTATGTGGATCAAAGCTGTAAGTTATTCGACATGACGATAGCCGAAAATATTTCTCTCGGTCTAAACGGCACAGCGTCAGACGGGCAAATCGAAGAAGCCGCAAAACGTGCCTTTGCCCATGACTTCATCACCGCTTTACCCGATGGTTACAATACTGCCTGCGGGGAAAAGGGTTCCGGGCTTTCCGGCGGGCAAAAACAACGTCTTGCAATTGCCCGCGCTTTGGTCAGAAAAGCACCGATATTGGTGTTTGATGAAGCGACATCTGCCCTTGATGCTGAAAGTGAACGCAGTATCATGGAAACAATCGCAGATTTGCGTCGTGACCATACTATTTTGATTACGACCCACAACTTAAACAATATCGTCAATGCGGACTTGATAATTGTGATGGATAATGGTAAGATAAGCGAGTCCGGTACCCATGAAGAATTGATGGGTAGAAATGGCTTATATGTGAAGTTGATTAAAGGGAGTTAGGGTTTATTGATTTATGCAATACAAATTGAACTACGAACCATCATATGATTTCGAATGCATATCTATAGTTACTCATATTGTCAGTGGGACATCGATAAAAGATGACATGGATGAATGTATTAGCGAAAATAACGCCGAATCTGTGCGCCCGGAAATTGAAGAGTTGTATAAAAAGGCATTTGTAATCGAGAATTATGTTAAAGATAATATCAATTTTTCCCCACCCGGTTACGAGGAAACGGGGTCTTCGTTGGCTGATTTTTTATTTAAAAAATGGGATAATACTGACGAAGCCCCAGTTGGGGCTATCTATATGTACGATGTCCTGCTTGATGCCGGATTCGACAATAAAGCTGTTAGTATCTTATGTATCCTGGGATTGATGGAAAGCGTATGGAGTATTTGGGATATCGAAAATAGTATTATTCCACCTTTCGTAAGTGATGAGCATTTTTTTGGGTTGATAAACAATTCACAGCTTAATCAGGAGGATAAATTTAAGGCTTTGACCTTGTATTATGATTTTGCTTCATATCAAGTTTATACCAAAACTATTATCCAGCAAACCGAGGAATTATATAAAAAGATAATCCATGTGTATAAAGATGAAATTAAAAACTTCATGGAGTATTGCGAAAAGATTTTGTTTGCCGATAATGCCGCTTATTTTATGAAAGAATTTGGTATATCCATAGACAAGGAGATAACCTATCATGTTTATCCCAGTGTTTATCATCCAAATGTTTTGATAATGGATGCAAATACGAATTTTATCCCCAGCCATATTATTATCGGAATCGGTTTGTTTCCTAGCCTTGAATTATTTAAAAGAGCTGAATCGGACAATGAAAAAGTCACCCAGTTCCTAAAACTTTTAAGCGACAATACCAAACAAACTATATTACAATTATTAAAAAACGAACCCCTATACGGCAGCCAGCTTGCGGAAAAATTGAATTGCACCGGGGCAAATATTTCACAGCAGATGGGTGCCTTATTAAGGCTTGAGGTTGTCCGCGTCATTAAAGAAAACAACCGCGTCTATTTTCATCTGAATAAAGAGGTTATCCATAAATATTTTGATATCGCCAAGGAATTATTCGGCGGTTGAGTTTCGTGTTTGTACAAAATACCCCACAAAACCCCCTAAAATCGGATAAAATCAGCAACTTCTATATTGACTTAGGCTAAATATCAGAATATAATTACCTTAATTTACTACCCATGGGGGGGATATTGTGGAAAAGCTCGAAGTTGTAATTGATGATGGGCGAATTGATGACATCGCCGAATTTCAAAGTCCCGATGAGCTTTATCAGGAACTTATTTTGCGTGTTCTCAAATACCATCCCTCATCCGACATCTCCCTCATCGAAAAGGCCTACCAATTTTCCCTGAATGCCCACCGTGACCAAATTCGTAAGTCCGGCGAACCCTATATTGTCCATCCCCTGTATGTCGCAAACATCCTCGCTGATATGGAGCTTGACAAAGAAACGATTGCCGCCGGTCTTTTGCATGATGTGATTGAAGATACCGATTTGACCGGAGCTGACCTTGTTGCCGAGTTTGGTGAAGAAGTTGCTTCGATAGTTGAAGGGCTTACGAAACTTCATGAAATAGTCCTGCCTCCCGACCGTGCTGATGACAAGCAGACTAAACGGATGGAATCTCAAGCCGAAAATCTGCGCAAGATGTTTCTGGCGATGGCAAAAGATATTCGTGTAATCTTGATTAAATTGGTTGACCGCTTACACAATATGCGTACCCTCCACCATCAAAAACCGGAAAACCAACAACGCACTGCCCGTGAAACATTGGAAATTTTTGCCCCGATTGCCGAACGTCTCGGCATTTCTCGAATCAAAGTAGAACTCGACGACCTGTCGCTCAAATATCTCGAACCGGAAAAATATAAGGAATTAACCGATAAAATCCAATTTTGCCGTATCACCAGCGAAAAATATATCCAAGACATTGTTGACCAGGTATCCTTGGGGGTAAAAAATGCCGGGATAGAAGCAACAATTGATGGCCGGGTAAAACATTATTTCAGTATCTACAAAAAGATGGTTAACCAAGGCAAAGATATCAGTGAGCTTTATGATTTATTTGCCGTACGTATCATTGTTAACAGTATCAAAGATTGTTACACGGTATTAGGTATTGTTCATGAGATTTTTAATCCGATGCCCAACCGGGTCAAGGATTTTATTGCCACCCCGAAACCCAATTCGTACCGCTCCTTGCATACTACCTTGATAGGTATCGGCAGTCAACCTTTTGAAATCCAGATCCGGACTCATGAAATGCACAAGGAAGCCGAATACGGTATCACTGCCCATTGGAAGTACAAAGACGCCGCTGATGGGAAAAAGACCGATACCGCCGAAGAAGAAAAACTGATTTGGCTTCGTCAAATCCTTGAGTATCAACAGGAAATGCCGGACAACAAAGAATTCCTCGATTCAATCAAAGATGACCTTAATATGTTTTCCGATACGGTTTACTGCTTCACCCCAACCGGTGATGTCAAAAACTTACCCGCCGGTTCAACCCCGATTGATTTTGCTTATCATGTCCATAGTGCCATCGGCAATAAAATGATAGGCGCACGGGTTAACGGCAAATTGGAAACGATTGATTATGAAATAATGAATGGGGATAAAGTTGAAATCCTGACTTCGCAAAATTCACGCGGTCCCAGCCGTGATTGGTTGAATGTCGTTAAGAGTGCCCAGGCAAGAAGCAAAATCCAGCAATGGTTCAAAAATGAATTCAAAGTTGAAAACATCGTCCGGGGAAAAGAGTTGCTTAATCAGTATTGCAAATCACGGGGAATTAACTTAAATGATTTAAGTAAACCGGAGTTTATCGAAACTATCTTCAAAAAATACGGTTTCCGCGACTGGGATTCGGTGCTTGCTGCCGTTGGGCATGGTGGTATCAAGGAGGGGCAGATCATAAACCGCCTCGTTGAGGCATACGAAAAGACTCTGGATATCAAAACCAATGAGGAAATAGCCGAGGAGTTAAAGGGTAGTCTTATTGCGGCGAAAGCCGACCGCGTCCGTGTCAATAGTGGGATAGTGGTTAAAGGTGTTGATGATGTTGCGGTTCGTTTTGCCAAATGTTGTTCGCCATTACCCGGTGATGAGATTGTTGGTTTTGTTACTCGTGGCAGGGGTGTTTCGGTTCACCGTAATGACTGTACCAATATTATCAGTATGTCGGAGCTTGAGCGGGCACGGATGATTGAGGCTGAGTGGCAGCAGGATGTGGAAAAGGTGGTTACGGAGAAGTATTTGGCGGAGATAAAGATTTTTGCGGAGAATCGTAATGGGTTGTTGGCGGATATTACGCGGGTGATGGCGGAGAAGAAGATTGCGATTACGGCGGTGAATATTCGGCTTAATAAACGGAATATGGCGATTATGGATATGTCGTTGGAGATAAAGGATCGGGAGGAGTTATCGATGATTATTGAGAAGGTTAAGGGGATTAGGAGTGTGGTGGATATTGAGAGGACGATGTCGTGAATGTAGTTCGCATGTGAGAGATATGATTCCACTGCTGATTTTAATAGGAAGTAGGGCGGGAGCTTGCTCCCGCCGTAAACCCGAACATAGCGTTATTATCAACGGCGGGGGCAAGCCCCCGCCCTACTTGGAGGAAACTATATGGGAGTAAAGGTTAACAAATTCATTCTTGGGATGGCTTCGACTAATTGTTATTATATTTATGCTGAAGGAGTGAGCGAAGCTATCGTAATAGACCCGGCGGATAGGGGGCAATATATTTATGATAAAATAACGGAAAAGGGTTTAAAAGTTGCCGCTGTTTTGCTGACGCACGGGCATTTTGACCATATTCTTGGAGCGAATAAATTGCGGGATTTGACGGGGGTTAAAATTTATGCCAATGTAGCTGAAAAAGAAATCTGCGAAAGTCCAAGTATGAATATCTCCAGCGAATTGGGGGAGCCATGTTCGGTCAAAGCTGATGAGTATTTGGAAGATGGAGATGAATTAGTCCTTGCGGGACTTAATATCCGTATGATTGCAACCCCTGGGCATACAAGCGGCGGAGCTTGTTATTATTTCTATAATGAAGGAATCCTGATAAGTGGTGATACATTATTCCAAGAATCAGTAGGGCGGACCGATTTTCCGACTGGTAATATGCAGATCCTCGTTAAGTCGATCCGCGACAAACTTTTCACCTTGCCGGAAGAAACCAAGGTTTATCCTGGTCATGGTGAACCAACTAGTATTTTAAGCGAAAAGCAGTATAATCCTTTTGTGAGAGTGTAAAGTGAATGATAGTCATCACGACCAACCAAAATGATTTTGAAGTTGACATTTATTCACTGGCAAAAGCTTTTTTTCCTGCCGAAGAAGTAAAAGTCTATCTTGGTGATGAAGCCGGTAAGGAAGAATTTAGCTCAAGTCCCGGTTTACCTGATATTAATATCCATTTTTTGGATACTAGAATTTTGCTTACCATCCACGACCATGTCTCAGACCAAAATTTAAATGCCACCGCAATCGAAATTGGCTCATCGAAAAGCCGCCTCGAAGTCAAAAACGCTTTGAAGCAGCTTTTATATTGCGGTCTTTCGAATCATACTGGTTTTTCCCTACCCTGGGGAGCTTTAACCGGGGTGCGTCCAGTCAAAATCCCGATGAAATTGTTGGAAGAAAAATATGGGTTGGACGACATCATCGATCATATGAAGAATACATATTTGTGCAGTGAAGAAAAAGCCCGTCTTGCGCTTGGAATTGCGGAGAAAGAGCGGGAGGTTCTTAATGGGCTTGATTTAAGTGAAAGTTACAGCTTGTATATCGCCATTCCTTTTTGTCCGACGACCTGCCTATATTGTTCTTTTACTTCTTATCCCATTATCAAATATAAGGATATGGTTGAAATTTATCTGGAAGCCCTATTCAAGGAAATAGATTTTATCGCTGATTATTATAGAGAAAAAAAGCTATTGACGGTTTATATTGGAGGCGGAACCCCGACGACTTTATCCGCCGCCACCCTTGAAAAACTTTTGGATAAAATAGGAAGAAGTTTTGATTTGAGCCATCTAAAAGAATACACCATTGAAGCCGGACGTCCAGACAGTCTTGATGTTGAAAAGCTGACTGTGATGAAAAAATATTATGTAAACCGAATCTCGATTAATCCCCAGTCAATGAATGATGAAACCTTGAAAACAATCGGAAGGAACCATACTGTAAGCCAAGTATATGAAACATTTTCTTTAGCACGGGAAATCGGTTTTGATAATATCAACATGGACATCATTCTTGGTTTACCTGGTGAAAGCATCAATGAGGTACAAAAAACCCTAACAGCAATCAGTGAAATGAAACCCGAAAGCCTGACCGTCCATTCCCTATCTGTTAAGCGTGCCGCCAAATTGACTGATTGGGTCAATGAACATGGTCTTGAGAGTCTTAAGAATACCGAAGAAATGATGAAAGCCGCTTCTATATGTGCCAACGAATTGGGGATGTTCCCTTATTATCTTTACCGTCAAAAAAATATTGCCGGGAATTTCGAAAACGTTGGGTATGCTGTTCCCGGAAAAGAGGGTTTATATAATATTTTGATGATGGAAGATATTCAAAATATTGCCTCGCTTGGTGCCGGAAGTATCAGCAAACGCGTTTATCCTGATGGTAATGTCAAACGGTGTGACAATCTCAAGGAGGTAGACCAATATATAAGTCGCGTTGATGAGATGATGGAGCGGAAGAAGGGGTTGTTGGCTTGAGTATGACAGAATTGCTTTTCGCGTGACAAATCGTGTAAGAAAAGGTATAATATAGCTTAACGGTGGAAACGTCATTGCGGGCTTGACCCGCAATCTCATAACTGACTAAGAAAATAATTATGTGAGATTGCGGGTCAAGCCCGCAATGACATGCTCACTATCATAATAGTAAAAAGGGTCTATATGAAAGCATGGGGCTGATTAAATGAAATTAAGCGATTTGATTAAATTTCAAAACATTATCATCCAATGCCACGATATTCCTGATGCCGATACGGTTGGTTCGGGTTATGCGTTGCAAGTTTGGTTTAAGTCACATGGAAGGGATGCAAAATTAGTTTATGGCGGTCCTGCCCAAATCCAAAAACCCAGTCTTTTATTGCTGATTGAGGCACTTGAAATAGAGATTGATTATGTCAAAGAGTTACCCAGCGGGACGGACTTGTTAGTTACCGTTGATTGCCAGCGTGGCGCGGGTAATGTCCAGAAATTTGATTTGCCGGAAGAAACCCAAATAGTTATTATCGACCATCACCGCCCGGAAGTAAAGGAAAACGAATTTACGATTATCCGCCCCAATTTGTCCAGTTGTGCAACCGTTGTCTGGGATTTACTTGATAAAGAGGGGTTTGAGATGGATGATAAAGTCCGTAATGCCCTTTATTACGGTCTTTATAGTGATACCAATGGTTTATCTGAGCTAAGGCATCCTTTGGACAGGGATTTGGCGGAAGTTCCTTGCGATACCGGGTTAATCCGTAAGCTAAAAAACTCGGCAATAACCGCTGAAGAATTGGATATAGTCGGAAAAACCTTGCAAAATAAAATGATAATTGACGGCATTGGTTTATTCCGCGCCGAACCATGTGATGCCAATCTGCTTGGTTTTACCAGCGATATTGCCCAGCAGGTCGTCCATATCGACTGCTGTATCGCTTATTGCCAGCAACCTTTTGGCATCAAACTCTCAATCCGCTCCAGCGTCCGTGAGATTATGGCAAGTGAAATAGCCGCCTTTTTGTGCAAAGATGTCGGCAGTGGCGGCGGAGCCTCGGAAAAAGCCGGTGGTTTTATGAGTAGTAACGGGATAAAGAGTGTGGCGGGAGAGCTTAACCCGGAAGATTACTTAAAACAGCGGATTCATGAGTACACCACATATTATGATTTAATTTATGCCGGAAATAATGACATCGACTTTGGTGCGATGGAACTATACAAAAAACTTCCCAATCCGGTCGGATTTGCAAGAAGCACAGATATTTTTCCTGCCGGGACGAAAATCACTGTCCGTACCCTTGAAGGTGATATTGATACTTCTTCCGCCGAAGATATTTATTTGATGATAGGTATCATTGGTGAGGTTTATCCGATAAAAAAAGAACGGTTTGAGTTAAGTTATAATGTATCCCCGGCTCCATATATATCAAAGCTCGAATATACACCGGCGATATTGAACCGGATAACCGGTGAACGCCGCGAGTTATTACCTTTTGCCAAAACTTGCATTCCATCCGACGAAAAATTGGTGCGCGCCGCAAAACTTGAAAAGCCGACCAAGGTTTTTACCACCTGGGATCTTGATAAATATTTTAGCGGAACTATCGGTGATTGGCTGGTAACCAACGAAGGAAGTTATGCCGATTGTTATATCGTCCGCAGTGATATTTTTGATGATACATATGCCAAAGAAGGACGGTGATTCAATGGACATGAACTTTGACTGGGCACTGATCAAAACGAATAGCAAAATCCTCTTTATGATAATTGCGATAAATATAGCGCTGACAGCCGGTTATGTCGTTGATGTCCTAAAAGGGCGAACCCAATTATATACCATTACGATCTTGTTCAGTTTAATCGTGGCAAACGTTACAATCAGCATCGTCACATATGTCCGTAACAAAGCCTCGGAAAAATTTAAGTATCTTACTTTATTTGGTTTTCTCACTGTTTATAGTTTTGCGATATTTGATTCCACCAATACATTTACATATGTTTTTGTTTTTCCGGTTGCCATCCTTTTTGTCCTCTATTATGATGTTAAATTTACCCGCAATATCGGAATCCTCATCTGCATTATTAATGCGATAAAAATATACTTGCAAATGTACCGTGGTTACAGTGATATGCACTATGTGACCGAGTACACCGTCCAAGTGGCATTTGTTGGGCTTGTCACCTGGGGTCTCACTGTCATTACGGGGTTAGCCGTTGATATAAACAATGAAAAATTGGAGATAGTATTCAAAGTCGCCAAACAAGCAGAGGAAGCAAATAAGGCAAAAAGCAATTTTCTTGCGGCGATGTCGCACGAAATCCGTACGCCAATGAATGCGATCCTGGGGATTACCCAAATTCAACTTCAAAATCAAGATTTAACGAAAGATCAAGTACTTGCCCATGAAAAGGTTTACAATTCCGGTACACATCTACTTGGAATTATCAATGATATCCTGGACATGTCCAAAATTGAAACCGGCAAAATGGAACTCAATCAAAGCGAGTATGATATTCCCAGTTTGATTAGTGATGTTGCCCAAGCAAGCATCATTCGCTTAGGTTCAAAACCAATTAAATTTATTCTCGAAGTCGATGAGTATCTGCCTTTACGATTACGTGGTGATGAATTGAGGCTCAGGCAAATCCTCAACAATCTATTATCAAATGCCGTAAAGTACACTGAAAAAGGGTATATTAAACTTACTGTTTCCCGTTATCGCCGTGCTGATGGTGATATCAACCTACGCTGTAGGATTGAAGATACCGGGCAGGGAATGAAGCAGGAGGACAGAGAAAAGCTATTTACGGAATATTCACGCTTTAACCTCGAAGCAAACCGTGCCACCGAAGGAACCGGGCTGGGGTTAAACATTACTAAAAGCCTGATAGAATTGATGCAAGGTAAGATTAATGTCGAAAGCGAGTTCGGATCCGGTAGTGTTTTTTCGTTTGAGGTTTACCAAAAGACCGTCAGCAACTGCCCCAATATCGGACCGGATTTAGCCAGACAGTTGGAAGGTTTTTCATTTTTGACAAAGCATTATGAAAAGACAAAAATCGTCCATGTTCCGATGCCATATGGAAAAGTTTTGGTAGTTGATGATGTTGATACGAATCTATTTGTCGCCGAGGGATTGCTTATTCCATATGGATTGACGGTTGAAACTGCTTCGAGCGGATTTATTGTACTTGACAAAATTAATAATGGAAATAGTTATGATATCATTTTTATGGATCATATGATGCCGGAAATGGATGGCATCGAAACGACCCGGCGAATCAGGGAAAGTGGTTATGGGGGTACAATAGTTGCTTTAACAGCCAATGCCTTGCTGGGTAATGATAAGATGTTTAAAGAAAACGGATTTGATGATTTTATCTCAAAACCGGTAAATATCCAGCGTTTGGATAACATCCTTAAGAAATATATCCACGATAAATATCCTGAAGAAGCCGCGAAATATGCGGGTCTTGGTATAGAAACGGATATTTCCGCCGGAGCAACATCTGGTCGTCCGCTCCAAGATGACCGATTCATGAAGCTCCTTGAAATATTTGTAAAAGATGCGGAAAAAGCGGTGGTAGTCCTTAATAATTCCTTGATAAGCGGCGATATATCATTATTTACCACAACTGTCCATGCGATGAAATCAGCCCTTGCAAATATCGGAAGGAAAACCGAATCACAAAGCGCATTTGAATTGGAAGAAGCAGGACGTAAACATAACCTGGAATTTATCACAAAAAATACCCCGGTATTTATCGAAACCCTAAAAAACATTATCACAGAGCTAACCCCGGTTGAATCTGAAAGTGACGATACCGATATTATTGAAGATACAGTTTACCTCAAAGAACAGCTTAACCATATCAAAACCGCTTGTGATGATTACGATGATAAAGCAGTTTATGCACTTCTCGATACCACAAAAGAGAAAAAGTGGAAAAATGAAACCCTGACCCTGCTTTCCGATATCCATGATAAAATCTATTTTGAGAGTGACTTTGAGGCGGCGAAAGAGTTGTGCTCGTAAAACAGCAGATAATGAAATTGGAAATGCAATAAATTAAGTTGAAAATTTGAAATTGACTTATCAATAAAATATGGTATAATCCCACGTTTGACACTTACTCGACCGTAAAGCGCTCCCAACCCTCTGTTTATAAGGGCGGGAGCGTTTTTGAAAAATGGTTAAAAGTAGCAATGTCATCCCTTGTGGGAAATTTTTAT
>Ga0209737_10000629_pt1 | contig 27930 bp, 11 predicted proteins | sample TergutCu122P3_FD_187284 | JGI IMG/M metagenome (GOLD analysis project Ga0209737, IMG submission 187284) | Cubitermes ugandensis P3 segment gut microbial communities from Kakamega Forest, Kenya - Cu122 P3 (SPAdes) (version 2) | ecosystem: Host-associated > Arthropoda: Insects > Digestive system... | reverse complement strand
CCCGATTTATCCCATTCGTCTGTAAGTGCTTTTCTGACTTCAATAGACTTTATTCGTTGATTTATCCAATTTTCAGAATAACCTAACAGGCGATAGTTTTGTATGGCTCTATCTATAGAAAGCTCAGGGTCAATGGTTTCGTCCATTCTTTCTCTGCCTACTCGTGCCAACCACATTTTAAACGGCTCCGCTTTTTTGCTTGGTATGGATTGAATTAATCGTAAAACCTGCTCGGTGTCAGCAACATCAGTAAGTCTCATTTTGCCATCCGGAGCGGGTAATTTCAACTGGTAACAATTTGTTACCGTTTCATTTTTCAAACCGTTACAATTTGTAACGGTTTCATTCGGTTGTTCAAAAATTCCAAACGACTCATTTCCTTCTTCAGAAAGTCTTTTTTTTAAAACGCGCCAATAAACTTGAGGGTTTTCACTTTCGGTAAGTACAGCAATGACATCTACTACCGAAAACCACCATTTTTCGTTTTCTTCGTCCCATACAGAACGAACATTTTTTTCTTCAAAGAGTTTGATGCTTGTTTCTTTAGTCATAGTTTTAGTTTTTAGTTTGATAATTAGTTTGATGTTATGAACGCAAATATACGCTATTGTTCATTTAGTATTGTTTTTTTATGACTTGATAATCATTTTTGTTCAAATGGAATAACAAAATTTCATTGGGATAATCGCTTTTCCGCTCTTTTAACTTATAGACAAAGTTCCAATAGTTTAACTTTCCCCATGGTGTAAAACCTATTTTCCTAATTCTGTTCATTTCGCAATAATTAAATACTTCGCCAATATCAATTTGCATTTTGTTCAAATTGAAGACTTTTGGAATTTTGTCAAAGAAATCACTTTGACCTTGTTGTGTAAAAGAAATCACAACAGATTCAAGTTCATCATAATAATTCCAAATACTGTCGTGAATAATTTTGATATTAATTAATGGATTTACTAAAATTTCATAGTGTGGATTAATTAACTTGTTCATCTGATAGACTTTAGCATTTTGCCTATTGGAAAAAAGAAGCGGATTAATATATCTGTCGTTTCTTTCGTTAATTTCTACTTTCTCAAATGGCAAATCCATTGTTACGCGATAAGGAGTATTAGCATAATAGGTTTTATCCATAATGTGAATGTAGTTTTGGTTTAATAATGGCATAACATAACCCAAAAAGAAATCAGAATTTATGGCATAATTGCCCCCACCTTCAAAAAGTCCTTCATTTAAAGCAACAAAACAATCTATTTTGACATTTTTATTTTTTAGATACTCCACAGACTCGAGGCAATCCATTTTTAAACAAGTAATTTTTCCTACATCTTCTATCTTTTCTCTGAAACAGTTATCAATGAGGTATATTTTATCAAAGTCAAGATTTTGATATTTGTTTTTTATACGTCGTCCAGAAGCAAAATAGACTAATGTTTTCATGCCGCTAATAGCCATTTTATTGTTTTTCCATCCCAATTTTCTTGAACGGGTTGTGCTAAATAATTTGCTAAATTTTTGACAAGGGAAGCTAATTCTTCTACCGATAAATCAATTATTGCAATTCTCATAAAAGGTTTTGAATTAATAAATGGAAAAAAGCGTCCTTTTTCTTCGATAAAGTTCACTTCATCAGGAAAAAGTTTTTCGTCAAGAAAATTCTTTACGTCTCTTTCGCTATAGCTTCTTCTCCTATTATTCCTAATATCATCAGAATCTACAAAGCGAAATTTTTTGATTGTACCTGACCCATCCTTTATTGTGGTATAACCTGTTGAAATAATCTCACTCTTAATATCTATTTCTGTCGGATGGCTGACGGAGTTTCTTATTCTTGTTATGAAACTACCCAAATCCTGTTTTTCTTTCAATCCACCTCTATAATAATTATTTTCCACCCAACAATTTTTTCTTAAGCCCCATCCTACTGATTCGATGTCATTACTGAAAATAGAACTATGTCTAACTGCGCGCGACATTTCCAACCCCATACTTCTGACGTATTCCTGACAATTAGTTAAAAGGCTTTGCAAAACTGTTACATAAAGTGTGGCTTCAAATTTTTCCTCACCTATACTCATTCTTTCATATTGATCAATTATTCTTAATTGTCTATACGCAAAATCAGCGTATATTTGTCCTTTTTCAGTGCGATAATATTCCATAATTTTTTCTTTATTGCAAATCTAAAAACAATGTATTATATTTAATAATTAGTGGTGTTGCGATAAATTTTAATAAGAAAATTCAACCCCTACGGGGTTGTGGAATGCTGTGTGCCATCTTCTACCCCGAGCTGCGCCCTCGGCTTGCACGGGGTTATCCACATTAAACACCTCCGGTGTTATACAATGGGTACGGTATCTCGAAACTTTGTTAATGTTTATCATTTAATATTATTCTATTGAGGTTTTAATATAATATTAACCTGTTTAATTTTTTGCTACTCAGGGTGCTTAAAAAAATAAGGGTTTAACGTATCAAATCTTTTAATTTTTAATTTTTAATTATTAATTTATAATTCTCAATTCATTCCCCCCTCACATTCACCCCTTCCCTCACTTGCATCAGTCCTGTTACCATAATGGTGTCGCCTGCTTGCAATCCTTCCAACACTTCCACCTGATTGTTGCTTCTAAAACCGGTAGTTATAGTCTGCGATTTTGCCTTACCCTCAGAAACAAGCCACACTTTTTTTCCGTCCATCTCTTGCACAATGGATTCGGTGGGAATGAGGAGTACGTTTCCTGATTGACTGATAATGAGATTGATACGGGCAAACATCCCGGGCAAAAGTTTTCCACCCGCATTGTCATAGATTCCTCTAACGGTTATCGTTCTTGTATCCTCTTTCACTTTTGGGTCAACCGCATACACCACAGACTCAAACTCTTGCGGCGATGATTCGGTACGGAATTTTATCCTGTGTCCTATGAAATAGGTAGATGCGTATTTTTCAGGGATATAAAACTCCAACTTCAGTTTACTTTGGTCCACCAATTTTGCGATAACGGTGTTGGGTTGTAAAAAAGTTCCCAAACTAACCCCGCGAAACCCGACAGTTCCCGCAAAAGGCGCTTTTATCTCTGTTTTCGAGATTTTTGTTTTCAATAAATCAATGTCGGTTTGCAAAATATTGTAGTCGGTTTGCACCTGGTCAAACTCCTCGCGGCTTACGGCATCTTTTTCCAACAGTATTCGTTGGCGGTTCAAACGCTCGCTAACGAGGTTGCGTTGGTATTCGGCGCGTCTCAGTTGGGCTTGCAGTTCAGCATCATCCACTTTGAGCAACAACTGTCCTGCTGATACTGTTTTTCCTTCTTCAAAAAAGATTCCCACCACTTTTCCGGCGGTTTCGCAGATGAGTTCCACCTCCTCGTTGGGCAGGAGTGTACCGATGGCATTAATTCCGCTACTCAGGGAATTAGGTTCTAAAACATAGAGTTTTGCAGTTATTCCGCCGCCGCCTTTTTGTTTTTGGTCTTCAACAGATTGTCCGTTTTTGTTGAAGAATATTTTATATCCGGCAAATAACAATACCGCCAAAATGGGTAGCGAGATGTAGATAATTTTTTTAGTATTCATAATGTAACTATTTTAATTTTCCGCTTAACAACTGTAAGCCGATTTCCGATACTTTTGCATTATAAGATGCGTTTAATAAACGCTTTACCGCTTCAATATAGGCGCGTTGAAACTCCCTGAACTCAACACCCGACAACGAGCCGATACGGTATTTTTCGAGCGCAATCTCCAGCGTTTCCGAAGTAATTTCCACATTTTCCATCTCAAAACTCAACAATTGATGATTGTTTTTATAGATGTTGTAAAGTTCTGCCAATGCGCTCAATATGTTCAATTCTAAGTCTAAATATTGTAACGCAGCATTTTCCAATTCATACTTGGCAATTTTATTGTTGCGTAAATATTCCATTCTGTTAAAAATGGGAATGCGCGCCGTTAATCCCAAATAAAAGCCGTACGTTTGAGTTTGTGTGATGTTAGTAGTCGGAGTTAGGGCGTTAGTGAACTGGTATCCCGAAGAGAAATCGAGGGTGGGAAAAAACTGTGATACCGTTCTCTTTACCTCCAATTCCGATAATCTAATTCCTTTTTTGGAGATTAACAACGATGTATTTTGTTGCAACGCGCTGTCCACTATTTCGTTATAATGAAAAAGAGGCAACAAAATCAGAGTATCCTGAACATAATCCTCTTTCGTTAGCTCTTTGTTCATCAATTTATTTAAGTGGATGTAAGAATTAGTAAGCGCCTGCTGTTGAAGCATTAACAAAGAACTGTCGGCATTCAAATCAATTTTACTTTGACGATATTCCAACCCCGAAATGCTACCAATCTGGTATTTACTATTGGCAATGTTAAAACGCTGCTTTGAGATTTCCACAATATTTTCAGTGGCACTCAGCAGTTTGGTTTGAATCCACACATTATAGTAGGCAGCACTCACGTTAGAGATAAGTTGTTCCATCTCCAGCACGGTTTTGAGGGTAGCCATATCTAACAGTGCCTTGTTTTTAGAATGGGTAAAAAACATCGATAACCCGTCGAAAATGCGCCAGTTGAGATTCACACTTGCTCCGGCATTGAGCGTACTAACCCCATAAAGTGTAGTATCACTTCCGTTAGCATAGTGCTGATAATTAGTAAAGTAGTTACTTCTATGATTCGCATCTCCATAAATAACTGGCAAAAAAACGCTATAACTTTTCAGTGTAACGCGACTAATATTTTCGGAATTTTTAGCGATTTTTATGCCGTAATTCGACTCAAGTGCCAGTTGCACGCACTCATCCAGAGTTAGTACTTGTGCCTTTGCTGTAAATAATGACGTCAAAAACAGAAAAAAACAAAAAAACCTGTATTTCATCTACATTTAATTTGTTAAAAGGGTGCAAATATCCAAAAAAAAACAGATAAAAAACAAAAAATAATACTTTTGCCCGTTAATTCATCATCATGCTACTCAGGGTGCTTTTAAAAATCAGGGTTCAATGTATTAAATCTTTAAATCTACTTAGGGGGCTTTTGAAAATCAGGGTTCAAGGTATATCTTTTCTCCTTTTCTCCTTTTCTCCTTTTCTCCTTTTCTCCCTTCTCCTTTTCTTCAGTTGCGCGCGTCAGGTAATGCCCTCGGGAGGACCCAGAGATACTACGCCGCCCAAAGTGGTTGCCGAAAAACCTGAAAATGGAAGCGTTAACTTTCACGGAAAGATTATCAAAATCACTTTTGATGAATTTATTACACTGAATAACCCGGGGGAAAATGTTATTTTTTCTCCTCCATTAGCCAACCGCGTTGATTATTCTACCCAAGGTAAATCATTGATTGTGAAAATGAACGACACTTTACGGCACAACACTACCTACAACATTCTTTTTTCCGATTGCATTCAAGATTTTCACGAAGGAAATAAACTTTCGGGATACAACTATGCTTTTGCTACCGGCGATTCCATTGATAAATGTAAATTGTTTGGAAAAGTAGAAAATATTCACACCCAGAAGCCCGAACCGAAATGTTTTGTTATGCTTTACGAAGAAGATATTGATTCTCTTCCTCTTACAAAACGCCCAAATTACATTACCAAAACCAATGAACAGGGGGAATTTATTTTTCATCATCTTAAACCCATTAAATACAAACTGTTTGCACTGAAAGATATTAACTCCGACTTTATTTACAATCTTCCAAATGAACTAATTGCTTTTTCCGACAGTATGTACGAGGCAAAATGTTATGCCTCCGATTCATTATTTAAAGCAGATGCAAACGCCTCCATTACAATGCTTTTGTTTCAGGAAGCAGATACCGTTCAAACGCTCTCGCCCTATATAAATACTCGTTTGGGGTTGTATCGTTTTCCATTCAAACAGCCTGTCAAAACCTTTGATTTTAAAATGGAAAGCGATACCGCTATAGATTATTTTTTTACTGCCAATGAAACAAAAGACACGCTTTCATTATACCTAAAATCTTTCTTTGAAACCTCCGCAACGGCAATCATTACTACTGATTCTGTTCGAAAGGATACTGTTGAATTGTATCCTTATAAACCACCTCGAAGTGTAAGCAAAAATCAAAAGCCAGTCATATCAAAATTAAGTGTTACGCTTAGCAATAACTACGCGCTGTTTCTTCCCACTATGCTCAACTTTTCTTACCCCTTAAAACCCGTTGACAGCGTAAAGATTTTGGTTATCGGCTCATTGAGAGGAAAGGATACAACTGCTGTATTTATCAGTGTACCTGATAGTTTTGTGATGCAACTTCCTATTCCTTTTCCTTTTGAACCCAAAATTAATTACCAAATTGTTTTCAAAGATTCACTGTTTTATGGATATGACGGAACAACACACGATACGGTTAATTTTGTTCTTTCCAAAAAAACAGAGAAAGATTATGGCAATCTGTTCATTAACTATAAAATTTTGGAGTATGCAGATGCTGATTTCATAGTGGAACTGCTTTCGCCCAATCAGAAATTGATTCAAAAAGATATCCTTTCCTCATCTCAAAAGATTGAATATAAACATCTTTTACCCGGAAATTACAAAATTAAAGTAACGGAAGATAAAAACAGGAACGGAAAATGGGATACGGGTAATTACCGCAAAAAAATGCAACCAGAGAAGGTGTTTTTTATTGATAAAACAATAACCATCAGAGGTTTTTGGGATACTGAAGAGGATATTGAACTGCGGGTGCCGTAGAATCCTATTTATTATCAATCATACACTTGATAGAAAGTAATGCTGCCACGCTCCACGCTTGCGAAATACAGCCGTTTGGACGGTAGGGCGGGTCGCCGTCTGTAATCTCTTCTACGGTAGAGATACCATACTCCAGCATACTTGCATCGAAGTTATAGAAAATCTCTTCCAACACAGGAATCGCATCTTTTTGATGCACGGCGAGCAAACCCTCTGCAAAAGGCTCTAACAGCCAGGGCCAGCAGGTGCCTTGATGATACGCGGCATCTCTTTCTTCTTGATTTCCAATATATTTCCCTTTGTAATCAGGGTCGTTGGGGGAAAGGGTACGTAATCCCCGCGGAGTCAGCAACTCTTCGTGCGCTTTTTTCAATATCAACTGGCGAATCTTCTCACTCACAGGCGAATAGGGCAACGAAGCCACTATCACCATATTGGGACGCACCTGAAAGTTTTTCTCTTCCCCATTCACGAAATCTGCCAAATATCCTTTCTCTTTGCTCCAAAAAGTATCTTTAAAAACTGTGGGAAAGTTCTTGGCAATCTCTTCCCAGTCGTTTACAAAATCATCATCTTTAGCATTCGTTGCCACCTCAATGGCAAACTTCAACGCATTGTACCACAATCCGTTAATCTCTACCTGACACCCAGTGCGCGGCGTAACCGGCACGCCGTTTACCACAGCATCCATCCATGTAAGTGCGTGTTTTTCATCACCGGCAAAAAGCAAACCATTTTCTAACATTTTGATATTGAAGAGCGCACCACTTCTGTAAGCATACAAGATTTGTTTTACGGCATCCCCATATTCTTTCCAGATTTTCTTATGAGATTTTGTGAAAATCGTGTATTTCTGCAAGGTACGGATAAACCAAAGCGGCGCATCCACAGAGTTGTAGGCAGGGTGTTCGCCGTCTCCCATATTGGGGAAAAGTCCGTTTTGCATTTCCGTGAGCATATTGTCCATCACTTCTTTGCAAAGTTTGGGTTTATTAATGGCTAACGTTAAACCCGGCAGCGCGATAAACGTATCGCGTCCCCAGCGACCAAACCACGGATAACCCGCAATGACCTGCGTTTTTCCGTTACGTTTTATAATAAACTGTTCTGCTGCATTTTGCAAACAATTTATGTATGAAGAACGTTTGGTGCGTTTTTCAAGCTCCATTTCAAACAAAACAGGAATTTTTTCCGGCGCAATCGGTGTGGTTCCAATCGACAGGTATATCTCTTTATGCTCAACCATTACACTAATCGTACCCAAATTTATTAAGTCTTCGTGCCCCTCATAACCACGTTTCAATTCCTCTTCATATTCAAAATTATGAAACCAAACAGGTGCATGCAGATAAGAAACAGGGGCATTAGATTGAAAAACAACCGGTGTGTAATTATCATACAAACAATATTCTACGCCGTTTTTTACAGATTTATACCGTGTATTAACAAACGGATTTTGCCGCGTTAACTGATGCGCATTTCTAAAAGCCAGCAACGGCGAAAAGAGGAGTTGCGCTGACTCATAATCGTCTAATATTGTGTATTTTAAAATCAATCTGTCCTCATCATTACACATCAAAAACTCTTTGGTAAAATTAAATTTGCCCACTCTGAAATGATAGGTAGGTATGATATCGCAATTAAATTTTTGAAGATATTTGTTGCCTTTGGGGGCAATTACCCCGCCCTGATACTGATGCACCCCCAAATGAAACTCCATTTTATCAATAATAATGGTTTCATTCAAATTGGATACTAACACGTGGCGCTCTCCGTCAATTTTATCCTGCGGCGTTACTAAAACACCATGGTATTTTCTTGTATTTAAACCTAATAGCGTGGCTGAAGCATAAGATCCCGTTCTGCTGCAGCGTAGTATCTCTCTGCCTTTTGAGAAATTGATATTCACTAATTTCTCGTGGTCAAACTCAATATAGCTCATACTGTTTTTGCAAATTTATTTCGTCAGCAAAAATAAAAATTTATAGTCATTAATCAGTAATATTCATATTTTTGCTGTCCAAAAAGTAATTTATGTTTAATTGGATTCGTGAAACAATACATCTGTTTTTTGCCCATTTTGGAATCAGCGGGCAATTATTATCCTTTATTTCTGCGGCAGTAACCGCTGCGGCACTCATTGGTGCAGGGCTAATTCTCTATTACATTATTCGCATTATTTTGCAAAATGTGATAAAAATTGCCAACAAAAGATTTCCATCTCAATGGCGAACTGCATTACTTAAAGAGCGTTTTTTTATTCAACTCTCATTCTTGCTGCCGGCACTATTCCTGAAAAATTTAGCACCCGAAGTGTTTGGGGAGGCAACAAGGTCTGCCGCACTGTTTACAACTTTCATCAATATCTATATTGTTACTAATGTAACGTTGATTCTGAGTGCTTTTCTAAGAGCAGTAGGAGACGTTTTATTACAGACCGATGCCACCAAAGACAAACCCATAAAGAGTTATGTCCAAATTACTTGCATCTTCATTTGGGTAATAGCCACGGTATTGTTTATCTCCATTTTAATCAACAAGTCGCCGGCAGTGTTTTTAGCCGGTTTGGGCGCGTTTTCAGCTGTATTAATGTTGATTTTTCAAGACACAATTGTAGGGTTTGTTAACAGTATCCAACTATCTGCCAACGATTTGGTGCGAAACGGCGATTGGATTACCATGAGCAAATTTGATGCAGACGGCACGGTGGAAGAAATTAACTTAACATCCGTGAAAGTGCGAAATTTTGATGCAACTATCTCTACCATCCCTGTTCGTCAATTGATTACCGACTCTTTTCAAAACTGGCGCGGAATGGAAGAACAGGGCGTGAGACGAATTAAACGCTCTTTCCTCATCGATACAACGAGTATAAAAAAGGCGACGCCTGAAATGCAACATAAAATTAACAACAATTGTGAAACCAATCTCTGCTGTTTCCGCGAAAATATTGTGAATTATTTGAAAGAGAGACCCGATATTAACAACGAAAAGATTATTATGACCCGATTACTCCCCATTACCGAATTTGGGGTACCCGTTGAACTCTACTGCTTCGCGAACACGATTGTGTGGACAGAGTTTGAAGAGATTCAAGCCAAAATCATGGAACACGTGTGCGTTACGCTATCCGAATTTGAACTTCAACTTTACCAACGAAAATAATTAACAATTGACAATTAACAATTGACAATTGACAATTAACAATGAACTATTGCTACTAAGGTTGCTTTTGAAAATAAGGGTTCAATGTATTAAATTTTAAATCTTAAATTAATGAACTTCTTAGACTTTGTGATACTTATACCCTGTTTGTGGTTTGGCTACAAGGGGTTTACGCACGGCTTGATTCGTGAGTTGGCAGGGCTTGCTGCACTCATTCTTGGGGTGTACGCAGCTTTTATGTGTTCCGATTGGGTGGCTAATTGGATAAACCGCCCCGAATTCCCTAAAGAAGTTTATTTTGCCATCACATTTTTGGGTGTGCTTGTGTTGGTGTACCTTCTGGGAAGATTAGCGGAGAAGCTTATCAAGTTGATAATCCCCGAATTTGTGAATAATCTGCTCGGCGCGTTGTTTGGAGTAGCAAAAGTGGCTGTTTTTTTTAGCGTGATAATACTTGTTATTCATAGTGTTGACTCTAAACAAGTAATTTTGAAACAACAAACTACCGAAAACTCTTTTACCTATAAATATGTTGAACCCATCGCACCATACTTGAAACAATTGACAATGGACAATGGACAATTGACAATTGACAATTAATAATTGACAATGAATAATGAATTATTGCTACTAAGGGTGCTTTTGAAAATAAGGGTTCAATGTATTAAATTTTAAATTTTAAATCATTAAATATGATAATCATCGGCATTGACATCGGGGGGACAAATACGGACATCGGATTGGTTAGCGATTCGGGGGCTGTGGTGGCACGGAAAAATCTGAAAACTGCGCGGTACTTTGATGCCCAAACTCTTGTGAATGCTATGGCGGAAGTGATTAAACGATTGATGTTTGATAATAACATAGCAACCATTTCAGGAGTTGGAATTGGCGCACCCTGCGGAAACTACTATGACGGCAGTATCGACGATGCGGCAAACCTGAATTTCAGAGGGAAAACGCCACTGAAAACTTTGATGGAAGCGCAACTGAACGTTCCGGTTGTGGTTACCAACGATGCCAACGCTGCGCTGTACGGCGAAATGATTTTCGGCGGTGCCAAAGGGATGAAAGATGTAGTGATGTTTACGCTGGGCACCGGCGTGGGCGGTGCCATCGCCACAGACGGAAAAATCCTGTACGGCTCAGATGGTTTTGCAGGAGAACTGGGGCACAGCATCTTAATCCCAAACGGAAGAAAATGCACCTGCGGAAACCACGGCTGTTTGGAAGCCTACGCCTCCATCAGAGGAATCATTGAAACCTGCGTGGAACTGTTGCAACAATTTCCCGATAATGAATTAGCAGCCATTCCCCGCGCCCAATTGAATCCAAAAATTATTGCCGATGCCGCCCATCGAGGCAACCCCGTAGCTATAGAAACCTACCGAAGAACAGGCGAGTGGCTGGGAATTGCCATTTCCAACGCCGTAGTTTTTTCCTCTCCGCAAGCCATTTTCCTTACCGGCGGGATACTCAAAGCCGGCAGTTTATTACTACAACCCACCAAAATATCCTTTGCCAAACACAAACTCTTTGTGTATAAAAACGAAATTCCCATTCTCACATCACACTTGAATGAGAATGATGCCGCCATTTTGGGTGCCGCAGCAATGGTCCACGAATTACACTAATTACACGAATAAAAAAAAGGGACTGTCCGGTTTGGACAGCCCCTTGCAGAGACGTGGCGCGCCGCGTCTGTACGGCACGCGCCCGTACGTTATTGTTTCACGAAGCTCTTCACGCCTGTGTTAGTGCCTTCGGTTACTCTGATGAAGTAAGTTCCGTTAGCATAAGATACTACGTTGAGTTCGTATTTCACATCGGTAGTTTCTACTCTGTGGATAAATTTACCCATAGCGTCATATACTTCGATGAGTGCAGGGGTATCGCTTGCACGACGTATGTAGATTCTATCCATAGTTGGGTTCGGATAAATTTCGTAGTTACCCTCTTCAATTTCATGAATATTCAAGCAGTTTACAGAGAAGTTGGCTTCTGCAACATTGGAATTACCTGAGCCGTAGTTGGCTACAACACCGGCTTTATAGTCGCCCGTAGCAAGATTGGTAAACAAATATTCTTTAACCTGAACACCTGTTTTCACAATCACGTCGTTCAAATACACGGTAAATCCTAAGAAGCTCTTTTCTGCTTCGTGGCTCCATTTGAAGAGAACATTACATTCATCCGGAGTAGCGATGGCATCCTTAGGATCGTTAATGATTTCAATTAACAATGCCTGGTGGCTGCCGGTTTGAGTAATGTTAACAGAAGCGGTGTAGGTTTGGAATCCTGCGAAGGTAATCTTCAAGTTGTAGGTTCCGCAAAGAACTGCCGGGAAGGTAATACCTGTTGAGGTAGAGAAGCTTGTGTAGGATTTTCCAGCATTGGTTAATTCTACCCACGCACCTGCCGGACTGTCGCCGCTGTTGGTAGCAATATCTATGGTATAGATTACTTCTACGTTCTTGTAGAGGGTGTTAGAGAATGCGGGGTCTGACTCAACGCCACCGTGGTAGCAAGTTCTTACTGCCCATTTGTAGTCTCCCATAGCTGCTGTTGGCCAGGTAACATCGGTGTATTGGGTAGCAGGTACAGGAAGGTTGGTTAATGTAGTCCAAACGTTTGGAGTTGCTTCCTGACCCGGTTGTAAACGCCACAGTTTGAAGCCGGTTATGCTTCTGGTGTCGCCACCTTTGGTTTGCGGATACGGATCTCCTGTGTAAACAGGTACATCCGCCTTAACTAAGATAGGTGACATATCCTGAGGTTGTGTCTCGCCGGTTACCACAGGTGCACCAAATTTCTTACCATTCTCGCCCTCAGCCCGTATCATACCATTAACATAGAAAGGTACTGATTCCCACGTTGAGAAAGAACCTCCGGTATAATCGCCGCTAAAATAATGGGTGTTGCTTATGAAAGGCCAATTGGGATCAGTGCCCGAATCGGTGCCTAATCCAATAAATACGCCGGCGTTTCCACCCACTGCAAGCATAAATCCGTTGGGACAAGCTACAGGGGTAGCAAACTCAAGCGTATTCCACTTCTCATCCTCATTAGGCTCATTCATCTTGCTGAACAATATCGTGGAGGTTGGCATACCGCTCGCATTAAGATCAAATACAAACAAATTTACCGTAGCGTGTGGTGCTCCGCCCCCACTTTCACTTGACAAATACCAACTCATCGAGGTTAATGTGGTCGCTTCTCTGTGAACTGCTCCCAACACTGCTCTATTGTGTGTAGTACCACTAAAGCCTAAATGAGCGGTTCTTACTCCGTTATCATAACGGAACACTTTCGTAGGTGGCGGAGGTACGGGTGCTTCCCAAGTAATTTCTACAAACGGGTCAACTTCAACAGCCACTACGTTTGTGGGCGGGAACGGTATTTCAAGTAATACGATAGTACCCAAATTGGTATGTCCTACCACATTTACGGTAGCGGTGTAGGGTTGATAGCCTTTCAGCGTAATTGTCAGGGTGTACTCTTTCGGAGCATACACATCAAGGAAGTCGAACGAGCCGTTGTAAGCTGTTGTAGTTTCATAGTTTTCGTATCCTTTTAGTTCCACTTTTGCACCTTCAAGCAATATGCCTTCTGCATTAGCAACTGCACCCCAAACAGTGTAGTTGGGTAGTAAGCAGGTGTTTTCAAAATTAACGATTTCGGTTTTGTCTTTTTCAACTTTGATAGGACCTGCATACCCGTCGAAATACATGAATTTGGTAGCAGTCATATTGTAAGTACCCAGCGGAACAAATCCGAAGTAGTAGTTACCGGCATTATCAGTTATTCTTATTGCGCCCGGCATTTCGTTTATAGCAACCTTCACACCTTCTATCGGCAATCCTTCACATGAAGCAGTTCCCTTAATTTTGCCGTGAGCAGGTACATTAACTGTTAATCTGATGTTGGAAATCACATTTAAAGTTACATTGTTTGAAGCTGATGTCGGAGTAGCTGGATTAAATTGACTGTCTCCATACGCCGCGCGGGTACGTTGGGCAGGAGTTACTGTAGTTGTAAGGGCAAGAACACCATTTATCCATGGAGCGTTAAAATCGCGGTCGGTCATTATCACTAAGTTGCCGCCCATATAGAGATATGGCGTAGTAAGCGTTAATTTAACTTCCGATTTTCCTGCCGGAACTTTAATCATTCCTTCATATACTTTGGTAAAGCTGTCGTATGGTAACCAACCGGCTGCTAAACTATTAAGTTCAGTAGTTCTCATCCATACTTTAACAGGTCTGTTTTGTTCGGTAGCCGAATTATCGTAGAACCATGTAATATCTTTAATATAACCACCTTCAATTCCCAGTTCAGCCTGAGTATAGAGCGATTGCACTACAGATTGGGTATAGTAGAAGTTAAACGGAATTGTATTAAGACCGGCACCTACATTTGCAGGGCAAGGCACTTCCACAATTTCGTCATCATCTTTCGGTCTAACGGTTACTTTTAGATTTCCGGTTTGGTTGTTCAGCGGGTTAACATCATCGGCAATTTCTACACGTCCTCTGATGTCATACTCTCCCAATTTATTGAAAATAACAGGCACAGGCACTATGGCAGATGCGCCGGGAGCAAGGGTGGGAACATTTGTAGCAGTACCAAGAATATTATCCAAATTCGGATACTCGCGAACCTCTACAATATAGTTGGTAGCATCGTATCCGCTGTTGTTTTTAACAGTTACCTCAATATCGTACAGCGTTTGTGTTTTTACCATAGCAGGACATAAGTGAATTTTGGTTGCAGCCATATCCACAACGTCCTCGGGGGTACCACAAATTTCAAACTTAATGTTGTTTCGGTATGCATAAACAGCATTCAATATAGCCGACATAGGATTTGCGGGGTTGATAGGACCACCTGAATCATGATAGAAACAAACGGATTTGTTTCCTGTGGTAGCATGGGTGCGGAAAGATGGGTCGGAACCTATATTGTTACCTTTGGCGTTCAATACTGCAACTACAAGGTTTCCACCGGTATAGTTGAATTGGTTTTGTAAGGGAATCTGATTCCACAATTCTGCAGAGGTTGCAAAGGTAAACGGATTTCCTTCAAAAACTAATTCCAAACCAGCTGTTAGTGGTATAAAGTTAGCGGCTGCAGCAAATGTGGATTGGGTAGTCATTCCCATGTAAACTTTTATATCAGTAGGATATGGCGTAGTATGCACATACTGGAATGAAATAGATGCAATTATTCCTGGATCTCCTATTTCAGCGGCATCAAAAATTTGTTGCGTATAAGAATAAGCCCAGTAAGTATTAACAGGAAGGGTGTATTGTGCGGTAGTAGCTGTAGGCGTACCAACAACGAACGTTTCGCAAGGTGGTTTCGGTGCACACTGGTCAAGACAAACTTCAACGCCATCGGGGCATTCCAAGTTATGTTCGCCTGCTCTGATGTATTTCACTTCCCAGCAGTGGCCCACAGTAGGATCGAAGCCGCCGGCAATGTCATCAATATACTCGTTTCCTTTATGATTTGCGGCAATAAGAACGCCATCGCGGTAGATGTTGTATTCTTTTTCGTCTTCGCAAACCACAAAGCGGATATTGCTTCTATTTGACATTACACCGGAAGCGGCAGGCAAAGCAGCTGGATCTATAGGGGTTGCAGGAGTATCTTTTCGGTAATGCATAGTTTTGTTACCTGTAGCCACATGATGTCTAAAAGTAGGATTACTGCTTGAGGTATAAGTACCGTGATTGTTAAGTACGGCAACTACCAAATTGCCACCCTCATACGTAAAGGGTTGTTCAAGTTGTAAAGTAAACCACTTGTTCTCATTGTTAAAGACAGTGGCTTTGCTATATACCTGTGTCAGTTCACTAACAGGAACCCAATTTGTTGCTGCTGTTCCTGCAAAAGTACTCTTAGTGGTAGTTCCTAAATATACGGTTATGGGGTTTTTGGTGTTAGGAGCAGTCCAAACATATTCAAAAGCTATCGAAGTTATCTCTTTACCTTTCATGGAAATGATTTCAGCCTCATCGTAAATTTGTTGGGTATAAGAATAGTTCCAGAATGTGTTAACAGGTATCTCATAGCCTGCAGTAGTTGCTGTTCCAACCACTACACCTTCGCAACCGCCGGGGAATATTTCGGGCACGGTTACAGCCGGAGCGCAAACACTTACAGGGTTACAAGCACTAGCAGGCGGGAAAATCGCTTTCACGCAATAGGTGTGTGGTCCTGGGGAAGCTGCTGCATCGGTGTAAGTATTAGCCGTGGCACCAAGCGTAGCAATCACTGCGCCATCGCGGGTTACTTCCTGACTTGTTGCGCCTGCTACGGTATTCCAGTTTACTTTCACATTAGCCGTGCCGGGAACTACTGCAGCAGTAACGTTGGTAACTGCAGGGCATGGAGTGCCGGCTTCAGTAATAGTGGTAAATGCCATCCAGTGAGTTGAGTGGGTACCTTTAAGGGTAAAAGTAACAGGAGTCGTTGTTACATTGATTTCGTAGTAGAGCGCATTGGTTCCATCTTGCCCCATCCAATAGAGAAGTCCTGTTGAACGGTCAAAACTCATATTTTGTACATATACCGGTGTAAAGGGAGCTGTAGCCGTTTGCGTAAATGCGCCTGTTGTTAAATTTATAGTTCCGAATTGGTTGGTACCCATAACAGTGGCATAAGCAACACCTTCATTGTTGATGGCCACAAAATAGGTGGACGTCATATTACCTAATACGGTTAATGCTCCCGTATTGAGGTTAATAGTTCCCCAGTTAGTACCTTCAGTACCTGTGCCCGTAAATGGAAATGCATACGTTAAACCGTTAACGGGATTGTAGCACAAGGCTGAAGCATCGCATTGAGCAATACTGCCAATGTTTGTCCATGCTCCGGTATTCATGTTTATTTTACCTAATTGATTTCCGCTACCCCATCTGGCAGCATAGAGTTCTCCGTTAATGTACTCGTATGCTTGTTGGAAACTTCCGTTTGAGCCTACTGTAACCGGCGGGAAAGGAGTGCCTACGGTGCCTTTCGCAACAGCACCATTAGAATCTCCATAGTAGATTGGATCGGTTGAGCCCCTTGATGGGAAGAAATCCGGCAAAGGAGTGCTGCTTTGTTGCGCTCCTTCAGGTGCTCTTCTTAGATAAACTGTATTATCAACAGGAGCGTTTTCCATTGCCAATTTTTGTTCTTCGGTAAGTTGGGGAGCGGTAGATATTTCGGCTTCAATTTCAGGGAAAGTATAGCCGCTGCTGCCGCTTTTGCCTGCAGATTTGGGTAGAATTGGAGATTTCCATGTAAGTTTTGCATACGCGCAATCGAGTCCATATACTGCGGTAAGTTCTTCGGGCGGTGCGCAGGGCTCGGGTTTACAAATGGGTGCTGTGATACATACGGGTTTAGATTCGCCACCGGCTTCACAGGCTACCGTTATACAGTATTCGTTAGGAACAGTATAATCAGCAGTAAAGTCGGTGTAGGTTTCCATATCAACAGTTCCAAGCGGAAGACCATTTCTATACACATTATATCCAAACGGTGAACAAGCCACAAAGCGGATATTATTTCTGTTGGATAGTATTCCTGTAGCTGTAGGAACTGTAGCAGGATTGATCGGAGTTGTTCCGTCCACTCTATAATGCAACGTTTTACTGGCTGCCGTATGGTGGCGGAAAGTAGGATTACTACCCGGAGGCGATGTGTAATTACCTTCATTATTCAGTACGGCAACTACCAAATTACCACCCGTATATTTGAACGGTTGTGGGAAATGGATAGTGTACCATTGTGAAGTGTTGTTAAAATTAAGGGGTCCTGTAAATACCTGTGTCAGGTTGGTAACCGGCACCCAATCGCTGGTGCTTGCAAATGTACTTTTGGTAGTAATGCCCAAATAAACGGTTACAGGATTTTTGGGGCTTGGGGTAGCATGAATGTACTCAAACGACACAGAGTTAATCTCTTTTCCTACCATACCGGCGAGGTCTGCGGCATCGTAAATTTGTTGTGTATATGAATATCTATAGAATGTATTCAAAGGTATTTCATATCCTGAGCCGGTTCCGCCACCTACTATGATGGCTTCGCAGCCACCGCCGAGAACTTCGCTCACATTAACGGGGTTAGAATTTACGGCTACAGGAACACAGTCATTGCTTGGGGGATAAATAGCCTTAACAGTATAAATATGCGTTCCTACAGGGGCATTGGTATTTGTATAAGAAGTACCGGTAACAGTGCCTAAAAGGGTTGTTCCACGAAGTACCTGATAATTTGTTGGTGCAGGTGTAGGAGCATTCCATGTAATATTTACATTTTGCGTACCAGGAACGAGGGTTGCAACAACATTGGTAACTGCGGGACATGGGTCTCCAGCAGCTTCGGTAGTAATTACAACACCGTCGTTATCAATAGGAGGAGCCCAATATTGCATAGTGAATAAGTAGTTATATCCATCTTCGAAAACATAGTTATCACGACGTCCTGAGGTTTCAGGTCCACCGCCTGCAGCGGCAATCCATATACGTGGAAATCCCGGATCGGGGTTAGTAATACACCAGTCGTAAGTTCCGGCCGGAATTTGAATGGTTTGACTTCCGGTAACTACAACAGGGGAAGTACAGGATGGAGCAGCACCTGTAGGAATTCTGTGTGAAAATACATCATATAGGTTCGCCGGTGGAGAACAATTTGTGTACATAAAACCGGTTGTTGGAATAGTTATTCCATATTGCGTAGCTGTTTGGTCTAACAATAATTGATAACCTGTTCCATCGCCCCATACATCATTGGCTGCCAACGTAACGTTCACCATTCCTTTTGGTGCTTTCGGAATCTCAATTTTAGAAGTTTCAAAAGGTTCGCTGATAATAGGGCTTGTAGCTTTTCTATTTTCGGAATTTGCCAATATCAAACTTTCCTGTTCTGCTTTTTGGGCATCTTTTTCAATATCTATAGGAGTTGGAATATAACTTTGTTTCAGCGGGTCGGCGAAAGTAATCGCGCTTTTTCCGGCGGGTTTATCCCATTTCAAAATATTTCTGCAGTCTTCCCATTGTTCAACGGTTAAGTTCTTAATGGGGGCGCAATTGTAACTAAACCAGCAAGAAGGTTCCTCTTTTGTAGCAGGGGTACTTAAGCCGTTGTCGCAAATGGCTTTTACCATCCATATATGTCCATCTTCGGGGTTGTAAGTAACATCTTTATAGTAAGGCACTTTTACTTTCGTAGCAATGAGCGCACCGTCGCGGTACACGTTGTATTTAACAGAGCCACCGCATTGGTCAAAGTCGGCAACTACATAACCAGCGGGCCAACTGTCAACGCAACCCACTGTATTACATCCGCCCACCTGTTCGCCATCCACATCGAAAATTTTAATCCACTTTTCATTACTCCAACCTCCTGTAATCCATTTTACTACAATATCTCCACCTGGCAACAGCGGGGTATAAGTTACGGAGTAGTTTCCGTAAGCACCTGTTAAACCTGTTCCCATAAAAGTGCCATGGCTAACGCCATCTACAAACACTTCCACGCCGGCAGTGCCAGTTGAATTGTACCAACTGTCGTTCCACATTCCCCATAATTCAATAGTTATTGGGCAAAGTGAGCCCACAACAAACTGTGGTGTTGACACGGTTTGCGGGTAGCAATCTGATCCGGCAAATAATGCAGTTAACGAATAAGAGTATTGTCCATCCGGCACACTATTATCTGTGAAAGAGGTTGTGGTAACGGTTTGTAAAAGCGTTCCGTTTCTTCTTACTTCGTAGCCTGTGGGTGAGCCGGGAGCAGCCGTCCAGGTTAAACCTACTGTATTTCCGGAAACGTTGTATTGAAGATTGGTTACGGGGTCGCAAAGTTCGCCTGCTTCTGTTTTAATTGCACATGTTGAGGCATAAAAACCAAAAGGTCCTGCTAAATGCGTAAGCGCACCCGTTGCTTTATTAACTTTATAGTAGGAGGGATTCATTGGATTATCAGCCGATTTACTCAACCAGTAAAGTTCGTTTGTTTCACGGTCAATGGTTAAATTTTGACAGTAATTAACCGTAAACGGAATAGTGGCAATCTGCGTAAAAGTACCGTTTGTTAAATTAACGGTTCCAAATTGATTCGTAGTGTTACGGAACGCATAAGCCACACCATTGTTGTCAATAGCCATATAATAGGTATTGATATTCGCTCCTGTTAATGGGGCAATAGGAGTGAAAATTCCTGTAGCAGGATTAACGGTTCCAAGATTTCCACCATAACCTGGCTCAGTCCACGGGCAAGTATAAATCAAACCATCTACAGGATTAAAACATATACTCACTGCATCACAGGGGAAGTTGGCATTAATGTTTGTAAATGCTCCGGTTGTCATGTTAATAGTACCAAAAGCATTATTTGTGTAAGAGGAGTTCACATCGACTCCGTATAGTACACCATTAGCATATCCCATAGCCTGGATTTCTCTATTATGAGTACCTAAAGTAGTTCCGGGGAAAGGTCCCGACACAGTAGTTTTACGTACACTAACAGGAGCACCTTCTGTTGTATAGTACAAGTCGCTGTTAGGCCCTCTGAATCCGGTAAAATCGTTGGTTGTATTCAACGTCATTTGTTGTTTCAATGCATCGGGCATTTTTCTTTCTGTACCGGTAGATATCGCGCCTTCTGTTTTATCTCTGCTTGGAGACATCACAAAACTACCGTTATTCTGGGTTGAGCCATTATCAATTACAGGTTTACTTCCCGATTTTTTGCCCGGTTCTGTCCATGTTAGTTCTGCGTATCCGCAATCGTCTGCATAATCCACAATCAAATTGGTTGGGGGGTTGCAGGTTCCCTGATCGCCGCAAGCGGGTTTAGTAACGCTGATCGGCGTAGAAAGGGTGTTATTGTCGCAAAGTACTCTTACTGCCCAAGTGTGCGGAATAGAAGAATTGTACGTTTTATCATCGTAAGCATTATTTTTGGTAGTAGCAAGATGAACGCCATCGCGGTAAACAAGATATTGTAAACCGGGAATGCAAGTGTTGGTATAAGTAAAGAATGGTGTTGGCCCTTCGAGTCCGTATAATGACCCAACAGGAGCATCGTATATCAAGTCATCATCGGCGTTGTAAATTTTAAACCAGCCACCTTCATAAGGAGCATATCCACCTGTGAGGATAAATTCAAGTGGAGCAGCGGGAACAGACATGGATTTCATTACATTATTGGAGTAACAACCATCAAGACCGCCGTAGTTTACGCCATTCGATCTCACCTTAATACCAGCACCATAGCACCAGCTATCAGACCAATCTGCACCAAATACCATTTTAATATCACAGAAAACGCCAACATCAACAGGGTTTCCAACAGCTTTGTATCCGGCACCTGCGGCATTTTCAGCGTAAACTCTATAAGTATATCTACCCGATGCAGTAATTGTGTTGTCTGTCCAAGTCATGGGTGCGCCAACAGCAGTACCGGTAGTAATTTCGTGAACTACTGCTCCGTTTCTTTCAATAACTACTTTCGTAATACTTGATAGTGTGGCCCCACCAATAGTAGTTGTAGGATTAGTCCACGATAAATTACAAAGCAGGGATGTACCTACCGGAGTAGTTGTAAGTTGAGTAGGTGCAGCAGGTACTGTTGTAAGGGGAGTTGAAACAAAGGCTTCAATAATCCAGTTACAACTTAAACTGTACCCCGATGCTTCCCATAAATCTTGCCATACTCCTTCCCAATACATTAAGTCGCTCTTTCCTGGTGTTCTTGGTCCTTCATCGGCACCGGCAGGCCATCCGCCATAACATACAATCTTGTAGCCTATCCACAATTCTTGCGTGCTATTAATAACAAAATCGGTAGTAAGGTTTATTTCGTTAATAACACCATCATTCAAAGAGGACACGGGAACGGGTTGTTGATACAATAATGTTCCCGGGTTGGTTGGTGAAGTTCCTCCCTGATAAACATGGAGAGTAATGGAAGCAATGTTATAAAGTTGGAAGGGAGCAATTCTCATCTTCTTAATTACGTCGCCGTTAGTAACTTTTAAAGCGGTTAAATCCGCGGCGGTAAATCTTGCAGCCACAACAAATTCGTTCGGGCTACCATTTCCAATACCATCCCATACTTCACCGCTGTACGTAATCCAGTCGTTGGGCGATTTGGGGTCATAAGATGATGGGGTTGGTGTTTTTCCGCTTAATGAGGTGAAACCCGATGAAGCACTTGGTCTTTTCCAAGTTTCTGTATCAGTTCCCTCTACAATAGGAGCAACAACCGGAGAGGATTTTTTACCTGCCGGATCGTCCCATGTTAAGTTGGCGGTTAAGCAGTCTGTTGCATAAGTTACTGCCAAATTTTGTGCAGGGTTGCAAGGCCCCGGAGGGGTTGCATTACAAGCGGGCATTGATTGAGAAATTCTTCCTGATTCTCCGCCGGTTTCACAAACCGCTGCTACAGCCCACTCGTGTGCTTTGTCGGGGTTGAAGTTGTCATCGATAAATTTCTTGGAATAAGTATTTTCTTTAATTAGATTTCCGTTTCGGTAAACGTTATATTGTGTTCCACCCTCAATCACTAATGCTTTGATTGCCCAGTTCCAATTCCATCCCCAATAAGCATAAACATCCTTCCAACCAGACACAGGAGAATCGGCGCAATATATCAGATGTCTTCCAAATGTGGAATTGTATCCGTATTCGTCGCGTGCAAATGGATAACCGGCTGTATTTACCAGTCTCCAGCCTATTCTAAGTTCTTTGGTAGGATCAACCGGAACAGGATTATTAAGCATCACTTCGGTAAAATTACCGTTCGAGAATGCTGATAAATTTGTTATAGGTTGAGAATATATTAAAGTGCCCGGATCAGTTACCGAAGTGCCACCTTCCCAAATTTTTATTTCCATTGTATTTACTTGGGCAATATTTTGATAGACGCCAAGACTTATGGAAATAATACTTTCAGCACCTGAAAATCCCAATGCGGCTAATTCGGAAGGTATATATCTTACAGCAGCGGTCATATCGTTTCCGGCAGTTGCATCCCAACCAACCCCGCCTTGAATACCAACTTGTTCATTAAACCAAGTAAGTACTCCGTCATATCTTGAGCCTATCTTTCCCGCCGGAGCTTCCCATTCCAGTGTGGCTTTTCCGCATTCGAGCGCATATTCCACAGTTAGGTTTTGCGGTGGGTTGCAGTCGCCTTGCGGGTCACTGCACGCGGGCATAGTTTTAGTGGCCGCTGCAGATTCGCCGGAGGGGGTGCAAATCGCTTTCACACTCCATGTGTGGCCGCTACTTGCGCTAAAGGTATTGTCGGTAAATGTGGTTGCGGTAATAGGTCCGGCAATTTTAGTAGTTCCGCGGTAAACGTTATAGGAAACGTCGCTGGGGCCGGAACCGCCACAATTGTTACTGTACGTAAAGAAGGTAGCATTACTTGTATAATAATTAGCATCTCCCAACAAGCATTCAAAAATCTGGACATTGTTTGAATTGAATATTTGGAAAGATACTTCGTCATCATACGGGCCACCAGCGTTTACCCATATAAAATTAAGCTGACCAGACGGCACTACTAAAAAGGCTGTTGTGCCATAACTATCGTAGGGAACGGTAGCAGTGCCGTATGAAATTCCATTAGATTTAACTTCAATATAAGAACCATCCCATCCATCTCCATAATCATCTTGCATTTCAATTTTAAATATACACATATCTCCAACAATCACAGTTTCAGTAACGCCAAATGGTATGCAACCGGTGCTGTAAAGTGCTGTAACCACATACGTATGTAGTCCGTCGGGTACAGGAGTGTGGGTATAAGAGGTACCGGTTTGTGTGGGTACTAACACCGTACCGTCATATTCAATTTTATATCCTGTTGGCGAGCCGGGTGCTGCTGTCCAAGATAAATTAACAGTACTACCAGTTGAGGTAACCGAAAGATTTGTAATTGGATCGCAGTTTAGCGGTGGCGATGTAATAGTTGCAAAAACGGCTATTTGTGAGCCGGAAGAAACTGTTCCATATAAAGTAGGTACACCGGTTGTTTTATTAATTTTATACAAATTACCGGAAGTAGTACCACCCACAGCAGCCCATATCAATTCGTTTGTTTCCCTATCTATTGCCAATTCTTGAACGCTACCTGTAGCACCATTTGTAATATTAGCAATAGTCGTAAAAGCACCTGTTGCTAAATTAATCGTTCCAAACTTCATTCCAGAAACATTAGCAATCGCATAGCAAACGCCATCGTTATCAATAGTAGCATACATTGAGGTACTTACATTTCCAATATGGGAATAAGCTCCGGTAGTAAGATTTACAGTACCAAAAGGACCTCCGCCCCAAGGGAAAGTATAAGTTAGACCATTAGTGGGGTTGTAAGCCAAAGTAACAGCATCGTAAGGAACGTTTGATGCCACTGTGGTCCAAGCTCCATTTGTCATGTTAATAGTACCGAAATTATTTCCTGCAGTACTATAGTCAACTGCATATAGCGTACCATTAACATATTCCATTGCCTGAAGATTTCTGTTACCTGCAGAGCCAACTGTAGTAGGAGTAAAGGTTGTTAAATTACCTTTTCTAATCATGCACGGTACTTCCCAATATCCACAGTAGTATTCGCTTGCAGGCCCTCTTCCCTGTTCTGAGAAAAATTCAATAACCGGTTCATTTGCAATTACTCCTGATGAAACATATCCTCTTTGGCACTCATGGTTTTCATTTTTAACTCTGTTAGATTTATCAATAGGTTGTTTAGCCATTGCAGATAGGCTATTCGCTTTTGGGGCTACCACTCCGCTTTTTCCCACGGGAGGTGTCCACGTTAGTGTGGCTGCGTTACAACTGCCGTTATAAACCACGTTCAAATTTGTAGGCGGGTTGCAGTCGCCGGGACCTGTTGAGATAAAGTTAGCGGTATAAGTAGCATTAGCGGTAACGTTAGTAAGCGTAAGCGGGTTGGCTGTAGAGTTTCCGGGTGTCCAGTTTTGGAAAGCATATCCGGGATTGGCATTTGCAATTAGTGTAAAAGTAGAGCCGGAGGGTTGTGTTCCACCGCCGGTAACATCGCCTGCACCGGTGGGGTTAACCGCGGTAGTAATGGTAACGTTGGAGGAGCCGTCACTTACTACGCCGATTATGGCGTTATGTTGCGTATAGGTTTGCCATGCATTTGTAGAAAATTGGATATGGGTTCCTTTGGTAATTATCGGGGTATTGTTGGTCATACCTATAATAAAGTTTTGGGAAGATATAGCAGACCATCCCACGTATATTCCTCCCGTACTCGGTATGGGAAACGGGGTATCAAAAGTAACAGAATTCCATCCATTAACGGGAACAAAAACTTTTTCTACCAAATTAGCACCTGTTAAGGAACTGCGTACCCAAACTTTACAACCGGCAGCTATTGTTGCAGCCGGCACGCCAAATACAACGTCAACGCCGGTTAAAACTTTTCCTGCATAAGGAACCAGGTCGGTAGCTGTGTATTCAATAGCACCTTGGTGATCCACATTAGCACCTGCTCCCACCCCGCCTAAAGCACTGTAGTTGCAATATGCCAAAGGTTGTAACGGATATATCTTTTGTGGTGAAGGGGCAGAAATGTTGTTAGCAGCATTAGCATCGCCTGTATGAACCACTTGCGCTCTAACATTTGCTGCTGCGGTAGGCGTAAATGTAAAAACATATTTCTTAAATGCGCCTGCGGCTAAAGCGGTAGTATTTGTTTGGGGAGTACCAATAACATTATTGGCAGCATCAATTAATTGAACGGTAAAATTATTTTGTGGGGCAGTACCGTTATTCTGAATGATAGCAGTAAAGGTAGCTGGAGTTCCCACCCATTTTAAGTTATTACTACCCACTACATCAACTGCACAAAGGTCGTTTGCCGGCAATGAATTTCCGGTAACATGTCCCCAAAGGAGTATAGCTCTGGTATTGTTTGCAGTAAAAGAAGCACCAGCACCGTGGGCTGTAGCACTTGTGCTTGACATCATATTATAAGCCTGCGTAGGATAAGGCTCAAACTGTGTTTCTGCCATCACGGGATACCTTGCAAAGGTGGCAGTAGTTGAATTGGTAAAACTGGCGGTAATCCCAATAACCAAAGGAGCATTTGTAATTGTGTAGGGTGTAGTTAGTGTAAACAAATTAAAATCTTCAAGCACAACGGATGATGTAACATCTTTCTCTTGGATGATTGCACCATCTAAGGTGTTTTTTATCCAAATTTTATACCCTACTAAATTTCCCATGAGGTTTGTACCACCCGGATGTACCAAAGGTGGAACAAAAACTTCAATGGTATGCAATGTGCCTCCCACATAACTGGACATTTGAGCGGCAGTAAAACTGATACACGCGCTAATGTAAGCGGTAGTTGAAGCTGCAATATTATAGCCGGGGTAAGTTCCAGAGCCAGCACCATCTGTGTAGCCCAACTCCAATTCTGCTCGCAAGTGCGGCTTCGCAATTGGCTTCTCAGCTTTAATCTCGAGATTTTGATTTTGAAACACAAGATTTTGTGCGCTCAAAAAGCTAAAACTTGCTAACAGAAAAGCAAGTAAAAAAATAATTTTTTTCATAATAAAATAGATTTTGGTTAATAATTATTTTGGTTTAATTTTTTGTTTGACAGTATTATTTAATGTATATATAATGCAAATAGTAGTGTTTGTAAATATGTCCATATATTATAAGCACAATTAACGCGCAAAAATATATTTTTTTAATTATAAATGTACAAATGGGATTTTTTTTGAAAAAAAAGGTTAAAAAAGGATTTGTGCTATGCCCGAGATTCCTCACTACGTTGCCAATGGTGGTCACCCAAACATAGCAGCAAAACTTTTTTTTATTGTCAAATCATAATAATCATAATATTCATAACTAAAATTGGGATTATAATCCAAAAAATTGCTATGAATTTTTGGATTAGAGAAAAAAATATATTTTTGCCGAAAAAAATTATGATTATAAGAACACTTCAATCGGTTATTGAACAAAAGTATTTCAAAGGTAAAGTCATTGTTGTTTTGGGTCCGCGTCAAGTAGGCAAAACAACTTTGATGGAACAAATTAGTGCAAATTTATCATCAGATAAAAAGCCCGTCCTTTCTCTCAATTGTGACGAACCTTACGACCGTGGATTGTTAACAAACGCCAATTCTGCCGACCTTTCCATGATGTTAGGGGGGGCAAAAACAGTAATTATTGATGAAGCACAACGTGTTCCAAATATTGGTCTGACAATCAAACTCTTAGTAGATAAATTTAAAGAGAAACAAATTATTGTAACCGGCTCTTCCTCGTTAGAATTAGCCAATAAATTGACTGAACCACTTACCGGTAGAAAGTTTGAATATATTTTGTTACCGGTTTCTACACAGGAAATTATTTATAATAACGGAATGTTGGAGGCGGCTCGTTTATTTGAATCGCGTTTGATTTATGGTTCTTATCCTGATATTTTGTATAAAAATGAGGATGTTCGGGAGTTGCTATTAGAATTAACCAACAATTATTTATTCAAAGATGTTTTTGCAATGCAAGATGTTCGCAAACCCGAAATTCTTGAAAAATTGCTGGTTGCGTTGGCACTGCAAATCGGAAATGAAGTCTCGTTTAATGAAGTGGCACAAATTCTTCAAACAGATGTTAAAACAGTGGAACGCTACATAAATCTGCTTGAGCAATGTTTTGTCGTTTTTCGTTTGAGTGGGCTTAATCGCAATTTGCGCTCAGAATTAAAGAAAGGCAAGAAGTTTTATTTTTACGATAATGGTATTAGAAATGCAATTTTACAAAATTTTGCGCCCCTAAATCTCAGACAAGATGTAGGAGCATTGTGGGAAAACTTTTTTGTATCTGAACGAAAAAAATACAATTTGTATCATCTTCGGTTTGTTAATTCATATTTTTGGCGCACCCAACAACAACAGGAAATTGATTTGATAGAAGAGAGCGACGGGATTTTTTACGCTTTTGAGATTAAATGGAGCGAGAAACGCAAAGTTACCTTTCA
>Ga0209737_10000628_pt1 | contig 27979 bp, 24 predicted proteins | sample TergutCu122P3_FD_187284 | JGI IMG/M metagenome (GOLD analysis project Ga0209737, IMG submission 187284) | Cubitermes ugandensis P3 segment gut microbial communities from Kakamega Forest, Kenya - Cu122 P3 (SPAdes) (version 2) | ecosystem: Host-associated > Arthropoda: Insects > Digestive system... | reverse complement strand
CGTTGAACAGCCAGCTCTTTGAACTCCACCGTGTATTCCTTCCTCGGTATTCTCATTGCATCTCTCCTTCCATGTCGTATAGATTAACCCACCACGACTTGGTGGACGAAATTTCGGGGGAAGTTCACTTTGGAAACTTTATCTTTGCGCCAAAGTAACTCCGTTCTTTTTTTTCGTCTGAGAAGCGCGAAAAAATATCCTCCAAAACATCCGTATCGAAAAACTTTAATGCGGAGGGGTAATTCGGGCGCACCTTTTCTTCAAGGACATCAGCTAGTTTTCTGGCGTATTTTGCTACATCATCTGCGTGCTTTTTTCGTTCTTTTGAGTCGGCCTTCTCCCATTCAGTCATTTGGTAGGAGGATGACGCAAGAGATGACGCCAGCGATATCAAAGCGGACTCCCAATCTTCGCAGGGGGCGCATTCTGCGTTTATATAATGCTCTCGGAAGGCTGTGCCAAAGCCTGAAGGTACGTTTTTCTTTACCCAATCTCGTATTATTTTAGCGTTGCCGCCTTCAAAAAGAAGGCGCCTTAGCATATCTTTTTCCGGCTGGTAGGTCTCAACTTCGTCTATATAAAGCTCCAAAAAGGTTCTCATTTCGCCCACCTCCACGCCCTCAAAGTAAATCGCTACGCCGGCGGTGTGAGGTGGCACCGTGTTCGCCCCGTCGGGCTAGGCGTAGCGAGTCCGTTATCACTTAACAAAATCGACAATATGTCCCGTCGAAATGGTTTCTTTTGCGCGCAGGAATGTCATCACGCGATAGTTTCACGGTGAAGCCTATTATCCTTGTGTCAGTTTTCGCTTCGAGACGAGCGTTCGCCTCGTCTCTTGCTCTGAGCCAAGCCGTTTTTTGGTCGGTTAAACCCCCGATGGAAACGAAGCGCCCACGGCAATCGTGATCAACTTCTACATCTTCAATAATCACGGCCTGCCAGATAGGTAGATTGGTAATATCGTTTTCCATTTCATTCGCTCTCATGTCCTCTTCTCCTGTTATTTTGTTAAACAATCACGCCTGCTTCTTCATCGGCAGCACCTTCAACGCCGCCGCCCGTTCCAAATAATCCGCCCAAGCCTGCATCATCTCCCGCCGCGCCTCAAAGTGCTTTGCATCGTTATAGGCTGCCTCGACAGAATTTTTTATCTTGTGCCCTATCTGGACATCAACCATCCGATGGTTGTAGCCCAACTCATTCAATCCGGTATCGACAACCCCGCGCAAGCCATGCCCCACCATTTGAAACCCCATGCGCTCGATCGCTTGCCCGATAGCGGCCTCACTCATGGGGGAGTAGTTCGAGCGGGGACTTGGAAAAACCAGATCATCCGCACCTTGTCCGGTCAGGGAGCGGATATTAAGAAGCAGCGACACCGCTTGCGTCGGTAGCGGTAGATCATGCGCTTCCTTATCGGCCTTTTCCGGGCGGCGGCGCCATACCGCGTTATCCAGATCAAAATCTCCCCATACCGCCCGCCGGACGCTGGCCTGCCTCATTCCGGTATAAAGCAGCATCCAGATTGCCGCCTTCGTGAATGGATGCCCGCTATCTTGTTCCAGCGCTTGAATGAATCTTGGTATTTCCTGAAAGCGGATACGCTCCATATGCCTGGTATCATGATCGGGCAGGTGCTTAATAATGGCGCGGCACGGATTGACCGAAAAGCTGGCGTCTTCCACATGCGCCAAGTCGTAAACTTCCGCCGTCCACTCACAAAGCTTTTTCGCCATATAGGTCATCTTGCGCCCGTGATTGGTCTTTTCCGCCACACACCGGAACAGCCCAAGCAATTCCTTCCCCTCAATGTCTTTTATGTTTTTTTGCCCAATGGCGGGGAACATGTGAATTTCAAGCTGCCGAAGCATCTTGTCCCGGTATTCGTCTGTGGTTTTTCCCTTTTTGCCAGCGTGCAGGCGACGGGCGATCTGTTCAAAGGTGTTGCCAGCCTCGACGGCTTGCCGCCGCTTCTCCCGTTCGGCTTCTTCTCTTGCCCGCGCCGCTTCCCGCTTCGCTTCCTCTTTCGCTTGTTCCGCCGCTTCTCTCAGGCGGCGCGCCTTCTCAACGGGATCAACGCCCTTCCCCACCGCAGCTATCGCCACCGCAGCCTTCTCCCTTGCCAGTTGAAGGCTCACCTTTGGGTATTGCCCAAAACCCATGAGCTTACGCTTGCCGTTCAGGCGACAGGCCAAGCGCCAATAACGCTTACCGTCGTGAGTTACCAACAAGTGAAACCCGTTCCGGTCTTTGCCGTCGCAATCGTAATGACACCCCGGCAGGGCGGTTTTACAGAATTTGTCCGTCAGTATGTTGGTTGCCATTTCGTCCATTCCACGGCGGGGGGCGGCTCCGGGCTTCCTTGTACATGCGGCGGCAAGAAAGACTTAACTACAACGCACGGTATGTACAGTGGAAAATCAGAGGATTCGCCGTATGTATGGAAGTATGCACTTTCGTATGTAGAAAATCAATGGATTTTACTGGATGGCTATGTACGGCTATGGACAATAGATAACAAAAAAGCCCGCTAACTGTTTGAATTAACGGGCTTTAATGGACTTCTTTGGATGTTGCTAGACCTTCAAATGGTGCCGACGATGAGACTCGAACTCATACGGCTTTCGCCACTGCCCCCTCAAGACAGCGTGTCTACCAATTTCACCACGTCGGCAGGTCGTGCATTTTCAAGTGCGCGATTGTAGCGTCTTTTAAGGATTCGGTGCTGTATCTCCGGCAGAATTTTCTTGCGGCGTCGAGGTGGTCGGCGCGACGGGAATATCGGGAGCGCCAGGCGCAACGTTATCGAACGGCGCCAAAGGCACGTCGGCGGGTTGCGCAGGTCTGGTGTCCGCCGGCTGTGTGACGGCGCGATCCATGATGCTGCCGCCGATCGTCGACCCTGAGCGTTGCGCGCTGTAATAGGTCAGACCGAGGCTCGTCACGAAGAAAACGGTTGCCAAAGCCGCAGTCGTCCGCGACAGAAAGTTGGCCGATCCCGCCGAGCCGAAAATGCTACCGGAAGCGCCGCTTCCGAACGCCGCGCCCATATCAGCGCCTTTGCCATGTTGCAGCAGAACAAAGCCGCAAATCGCTATGGCAACCAGTATATGAGCAACCCACAAAATATTTTCAAGAAATCCCATCTTTCACTCCACTATCAGACCCGTGCGGCCTGAGCAATCGCTAAAAATTCTTCGGCATCGAGCGATGCGCCTCCCACCAGCGCACCATCGACATCGGCAATATTCAACAGAGCGCCGGCGTTGCTTGCCTTGACGCTTCCACCATACAGCAAACGGGTGCCGGTCACGCCCGCCTGTTCCAATTGCCCACGCAGCATGGCGTGAACTTCGTGCACATCTTCTTCACTGGCCGCTCGACCGCTACCGATCGCCCAAACCGGCTCGTAAGCGATGACCAATCTGCGCTTCGTTTCCGCCGACACATGCGCCAGCACCGCTGCCAATTGTCGCGTCACCACTTGCGCCGTCTCGCCGCGCTCACGCTCGGCCAGTGTCTCTCCAACGCAAACGATCGGCGTCATTCCCGCTTCCGCCACGGCCTGCGCCTTGCGAGCGACAGTCGCATCGTCCTCGCCGTAAAGGCTGCGCCGCTCGGAATGGCCGACAATGGCGCAACCGCAGCCGAAATCGGCCAGCATCGCCGCCGATACTTCCCCGGTGAACGCGCCCTTCGCGTGTTCGCTGACGTTCTGGGCGCCCCAACCGATAGTGCTGCCCTGCAACGCCTGTTGCGCCTGCGCCAGATACGGGAACGGTACGCACACCGCCAACGCATCGTCAGGCCGACAACGCTCCTTCAGCGCGGCAAGGCGCGCGGCATTCTCCTGCGCATTGCCATGCAGTTTCCAGTTACCGACAATGTATTTGGCAGTCGCCATCCAGCGCTCCGGTTTCAGCAAACTGAGTATTGTACACACTGCATGCGGGCTCGCGCTAGTACCATGACCCTAAAAACCTCAGTTAACCGCTTATAAACCATGAAAAACCGCACGGTGGCGTGCTCTGACGCCTTTTTCACCATTCACTCATTGGATGAGTGCGCTGCGCGCTCTCCGGCGCGGCACTCGCCACGCCATGATATCCCGCATAAAAACCCTACTGCCAAAGATGTTGACATAATCCAATCCTTTTGCTATTTTGCAAACCTATTTTGACAGGGATACCCTGCATCCATTGTTTCGGGGGCTTTTTATGAAAAGAGAACAAACCGATGCTACGTTTGCATTCCCGTGGGTTCAACCTGATCGAGCTGATCATCGTCCTTGCCCTGATCAGCGGAGCTTTGGCGATGGCCGCTCCGGCGATGGGCGACTGGCTGACCAAAAGCCGTCAGCGCAACTTGGCCAAAGCCATCGCCCACGCCATCACCATTGCCCGCACCGAAGCGATCAAGCGTAACACTCGCGTTACGATTTGTATTTCCGCCAATCAGCAGACCTGTACGCAAAGCGGCGGCTGGGAACAGGGGTGGATTATTTTTCCCGGCCCCATCAGTTCCACACTGGAGGTTGACGATACGATTATCCATCACGAATCGTCCGGCACTTTTTTCAACCTCACAGCCACCGGCAACCAACCTGTCAGGAGGTATCTTTCGTTCCTCAGCACCGGCAGGCCGCATCTGTTAAGCGGCGCTTTTCAGGCGGGCACGATCACGGTCTGCGCACCGGGGCAGAACGCCATCAACGTTGTAATGGCCGCGACCGGGCGCACACGCATCGAAAACACTTCTACACCATGCCCTTGATTCAGGAATCAGAAAAAACGCGACGATCCCAATGAGGAACAGGTTTCGCTGACCAGAGGAGTGCGGGCGTCTCGCCCGCAAAAACCCTGATCCCTGACAATTACGCCTTCGTCGCCTCCGGCGCTTCGGGCTTGATCCCTGTCAGCAGGTATTCCACCAGGTCTTTCACCGGTCGCATTTCGGAACCGAACGGTAGCGACGACGCCCCTCGGAAGAACAGTCCTTTCATCCGGTCGCCGCGCAACGCCGCCGCCAACTGCACGTCGATGCAAAACTGGCCGATCTTGGCGATGCCATCGCGCAATCCGCATTGCGCCAGGCAATCGAACTTCACCGAGCAACGCGGCTTTTTATGCGCCACCGCCGTCAGTTTCGGCAGGAATTTGAGGTAATTATCGAGCCAGGGCGTGCGCACCGCCCGCGCGGGCAATCCAGCCACGCTGATGAATTCCACCATCTCGTCCGGTCTGGCGTCGAGCAACACCCGCTTGAACCCTTCCGCCGCGTCACCCTCCTGCGTCACGGCAAACGCCGTCCCCAACTGCACGCCGGAAGCGCCCATGTCGATCAGTTGCCGAACCCGCTCGTGCGAGTTGATCCCGCCGGCCACGATCATCGGAACGTCTTTCTCGCCGATGCCTTCGGCGCGGAAATAGTCGTGCATCGCCGGCAAGACCCGCTCGAAATCGAAACGCGAATCGTTGATATCCTCGACCCTGGCCGCGCCCAAATGTCCGGCAGCGTAACGCGGATGTTCGATCACCACCGCATCGGGCAGCCGCCCTTTGCGCATCCATTTTTTGATGACCAACTGAATGCCGCGAGCGTCCGACAGAATCGGAATCAGGCCGATGCTCGGCTTCTCGTCGATCAGGTCAGGCAAATCGAGCGGCAACCCCGCGCCCATCACAATCGCGTCGGCGCCGCTGCGGCACGCCTGACGAACATAGTTTGCGTAATCGGACACCGCCCGCATCACGTTGACCGCGATCATTCCCGCCCCTTGCGCGATCACCTGCGCGGCTTTGATCTCGCGGTCGAGTGCGGTCAGATTGGCCTCGTCCACGATCTTCTTTTCGGCGTGGTTGCTGATGGCCATCAAATCTTCGTGGTGACGCCGCAGATCAATGCTGGCGATCGTTCCCACCGCGCCCAAACTGGCCACCGTTCCCGCCAGCCGATGCGCCGAGATGCCAATGCCCATGCCACCCTGAACCACAGGCAACAACTGGCGACCTTTAAAGACCAACGGAGACAGGTGGCTTGCTACCATCTTTTTGAAGAGTTCATTCATCGTAGTGCCCAAGACTCACTAGAAGTAAAAGTGAATATGTGATTCTAGCATAGTAGTGCGATCTTCCTTCCGATACACGAAATATCACAGTCGGGTAGAGGGAATGCCGTTCCCTCCCATGCTTACTGGGGATGGTTTGGGTGGGGGCGACCGAACAGTAAAGTACACGACAAAACCAAAACTGCTCTAAAATAAACCCATATCATGCTCAGCTACCGCCACGCCTTTCACGCCGGCAACCACGCCGATGTTCTCAAGCACTGCGTTTTGATCGCGCTGCTGCGCCATCTCAACCAGAAAGAAACGCCCTACGCCTACATCGACACCCACGCCGGCGCCGGATTGTATTCGCTGACCGAAGGCTACGCCACCCGGAACGCCGAATTTCTCGGCGGCATCGCCCGTCTCTGGGAGCACACCGATTTGCCCGAAGCGCTTGCCGATTACCGTGATCTCGTTCGCAGCTTCAACACCGGCGCCCCTGGAGCAGGAAGCCCTCCCCTTCAAGGGGAGGGTTTGGGTGGGGATGGGGTTCCCATTCCCCCCTCTCCCCCTGCCCCTCTCCCACAAGGAGAGAGGGGTGTAAAGCTCCGTTTCTACCCCGGCTCGCCGCTGATTGCGCAACGCATCATGAGGCCAGGCGACAAACTGCGTCTTTTCGAATTGCACCCAAACGACCATCAGTTGCTCGTCGAACATTGTCGGCCTATGAAACGTCAGGCGCAGATTCAAAAACTGGACGGTTTTTCCGGACTCAAAGCCGTGCTGCCACCACCGTCACGGCGCGGACTCGTCCTGATCGACCCCTCCTACGAAAACAAGGACGACTGCCGCCAAATCATCGCCGCCGTGCAGGAAGGCTTGAAGCGTTTCGCCACCGGCATCTTCGCCATCTGGTACCCCTGCCTGCAACGACAGGACATCGACACCCTGCGCCGAAAACTGCGCACGTTGCCGGTCAAATGGCTCGACGTGACGCTGAACATCCAACACCCTTCCGCCGACGGCTTCGGAATGCACGGCAGCGGAATGTTCATCATCAACCCGCCCTGGCAGTTGGATGTTTTGTTGCAGAAAAATCTGGCTTTTCTGGTGAAACGGCTGGGGCGTGATGAGGGAGCGCGGTTTACGATGGACGGCGCGTCTTGATTCTCACGCTTCTTGTTTTAACTGCAAAGAACAACGCATAGGGCACAAAGAAAAAGATTACTTTCCTTGCCTCATTTCACGCTCGGCAGCACGCGCCAAAAAAGCTGACCGGCTCAAGTGTTGCGATTGCGCAAAGACATCAATCTCTTTAACCAGCCGTTCCGGCAAACTGATGTTAAGACGAACAGCGCGTGTGTTGATTTTCGAAGTGTCCAGATCAACAAGCATCCAATACCCGCCCTGGAAACGCTCATCATCCATCCACTGCTCAGGTGATGAGGGCGCAGGAAGATCAGCGTCCTCGTCGTCGAAATAAACTTCCACAGCCTCCTGAATCGCCGTCGGCAACCCTTCCAATTCGTCCGCCGCCGAAAAGCATCCGGGGAAATCCGGGAGCGTGACGCTCCAAGCGCTGTCAGTGTCCTTGTGTACGTATGCCGGATAAAACATCATTTCCTCCAATCCCAGCCGGCTTGCCTCACCCCTTCACCGCATCCGGGAAAAACATCTTCATCACAGCAAACATCTTTTCCGGCACGCATTGTTTAGCGCAATCTTCCTTCGCAATCACCGACACGATTTCTTCACCGGCGCGCGCTTTCTGCACCCATTGCGGTTCGGCGACCAATGCACGACCAACGGCAACGAGTTCATAGCCGGTGTCAAACGCCCGCTGTAAATCGTCCGCGACTTTGACGCCACCGGCGCCGATCAGCGGCATGCGTCCTTTCAACTGCTGATGAATCGCCTGACCGATGATGCGTTGATCGTTCTTATCGCGTTGCGACGTCTGATCGTAGCGCCCGAGCGAGACGTGCAGATACGTCAGCGCTTTTCCCGCCAGCCGATCGACCAGATAAAGCGTGTCGTCAAGCGTGATCCCCGGATTTTCGATTTCTTCAGGCGACAAACGATAACCGACGATGAACGTTTTATCGGCATGTTTTGCGGCTTCCAGCACCGCATCGACCACCGCCAATGGAAAACGCGCCCGCGCTTCCAGCGAACCACCCCAACGGTCGGTGCGGCGGTTCGAGTGCGGCGAAAAGAATTGTTGGATCAGATAGGTGTTTGCGCCGTGAATTTCGACGCCATCGAAACCGGCGGCAATCGCGCGTCGCGTCACGTCGGCAAACGAAGCGATGATCGTCTCGATCTCGGCATCTGTCAGCGCGCGAGGTTTGGCGGCGTTGGGACGTTCGGCAGGAACATCCGAGGCGCTGACAACATCGTTGTCAACCAGCGCCGGTTGGCTCATCCGGCCAGCGTGAAAAATTTGCAGCACCGACTTGGCGCCGTTGCGCTTGATCCGGTGGGCCAGTTCGGTCAGACCGGGAATGAAACGGTCGTCGCTGCCGCAAAACTGCCCCGGAAAACCCCTGCCGTTCGGCACGGTGTACGTCGTGCCGGTAATCAGCATGCCGACACCTTTGGCACGCGCTTCGTAATACGCCAGTTCTTCGGGCGATTGCCAGCCATCGTCCTGCGCAGACCAGGTCGTCATCGGCGCCATCACAATGCGGTTGCGCAGCGTCGCGCCGTTGGCGAAGGAAAAGGGTTGATCGTAAATGGGGTTCATTGCAAAGCCTTCGTAAGGAAAGAGACAAAGAAGATAGCCGCAATAGCTTCCCGATTCAACCCTTCTCAGGTAACGCTGTACTTTGTGGCCGTTTGTGGCTACAATTGAGCCTTAAAATCGGAGGTGTTCCATGGATACAGTCGTCAGGGCAAGAGTGGCTGAAGCTGACAAGGTAGCGGCTGCCGAAGTGCTGCGGGAAATGGGGTTGACCATCTCGGATCTGCTTCGCATCGTCGTTATCAAGACGGCCAAGACCAAGCAAATCCCATTCGAGCTTGGCTTAAGCCCTGTCAACCAAGCGGTCATCCGTGAGATTGAAGAAGGGCGTGCGACGAAAGCAAGCCACGACGTCGATATGGAACTGCCTACAGGCCACCCTTTCGGTAAGCAGAGAGGTCTCAAGCGATGAGAGACTTTTACCTCTCGAACCAATTCAGGAAAGACCTCCACCGAGAATATTCAACCAGGGCTGAAACAACCAGGAATAAAGCCCTGCGGGAAGAATTGGCTCTTGTGCTGGGGCGTCTGTTATTTGATCTGCCATTGGAACAGCGGCACAAAGATCACGGCCTGACGGGGAACTGGGCCGGCTTTCGTGATTGCCACATTTTCAATGATCTGGTGCTTATCTATCGCAGATACGACAAGAAAGCACCTCATAAGCAGTATGGCGACAATGCCTTGGTGCTGGCACGGATGGGTTCTCACTCTGAGTTGGACTTTTGAATTGCTCGTCGGGTTTGATAAACCCCGATTGCTGCCGTCAATACATCGTCCGCCCCAACCGCTTCCAGGTAACGAGCGGAAGCGATGCATCGGGCAGAGAGAGATGAACCATGACCAGACGGCGCTGCTCCTCGGGCAACGACAATTCCCTATAAAACTCCGCGTCGCCAAAACCGATGGCTTCCGCCTCGGCGCGTGAGTTGGCGTAAACAATCCGCTCAATCCGCGCCCAATAAGCGGCGGCGAGACACATCGGACAAGGTTCGGAGGAAGCGTAAAGCGTTGCACCCGGCAGATGCCACTGGCGCATTTGCCGGCAAGCCGCACGGATCGCCTCAATCTCAGCGTGCGCCGTTGGATCATGGCTCACCAACACCCGATTTTTTCCTTCGGCAAGGATTTCGCCGTCCCGCGCAACGACGGCGCCAAACGGCCCACCCTCCGGGTTTTTGCTCCCTTCCCTGGCGTTTTCCGCCGCCAGTTCAACCGCGCGTTGCAGCAAACGCCGATCCTCTTCTGTCGTTTTCGCCATCATTTCAGCCTCGATTGTTGTTGTTTCCCCAGATGCGACAGTGTACCAAAGCGGGGGTGAAGTATGCAGCATGGCAGTAGATAGGAGGCTGGGTTTCGGTGACAATAAGCGCATCACGTGTAAAATCACGCAAAAGGAAGCCACACACACCCGGAGGCCACCCGATGAATCACTACGATCCTGACAAAGCTCCCGATCCAGAGCAATGGCTCGCGCTTGACGAACAGACGCGAATTACTCTTGCCAAGAAATACCATCGCGCCCAACGAATCAAACTGCCGAGCGTCGAAGTACATGCGATGTTTCATTCACTCGTTGAGAGCCAAATTGCTGAGAACCTCGGCCCCGTCGTTCGCGCGATGGATCGCCTTGCGGCGGAAGGCTTGTCACGGCATGAATCCATTCACGCCATAGGTTCGGTTCTCCTCGGACACATCCACAATCTTCTCAACGCTTCTGACGATGAAAAGCCCTCCGCAGCCGCCTACGCCGAAGCCGTTGAACGCCTCACTGTAAAGAGTTGGCATGACGAGTATGGCAATTAGCCCCTCACTCCTCCTGCTGTCCTGCTTGGGTCCATGAAGAATCGCGACTCTTGTACCACTGAAGACTTTGAATCCATGTCATGGCACGACGTCCATGTACATGGATTCCGCCTCGCTTCCTTCAACGAAGCTGAAAGCACCGCGGATCTCGTTTTCGACATCGACTACATTCTCGAATGGAAGCAAGATGGCTGCGTGTTCACCTTCGTGGTGTGCCCAGCGACGCTGTGTTTCAAGGACGCCTTTGATTTGCAGTTCTCTCTTGACTACGCAAAGCCGACCGCCGGGATGTGCCCGTTTTCGATAAATCGCATTAGACGTGAGCAGATTGAATTCCCTACCGGATATAAGTCATATCAGTGGGTTATCGAGATTGACTGGCCCAATGGTGAGATTTGCTTTCAATCTCCGGGCTTTATCCAAACACTAACAGGTTCACCAAAGTCAGTCGCAGAGCAGTGGTTGTCTTCGGAGCTAAGGAACAACTCATAAGCCGGAATGGGGTGAAGCAAAATGAGCGGCGAATGCTGTGATTCCACTTCGCTCCATCCTAGCCTACGGCGGGCTGTAAAGAGTTGGCATGATTAGCCCCACAAGCGGGTGCTCCGTTTATCAGATGACGGGGCAAGGAGCTACAAAATGACTAACCTCAAGTACAACCCCGTCGCTCATGACCATGAAAAATTCATTGCTCGTGCGTCCTATGCGGTACAGCGCTGGATATCTACCTCCTATCGAGAGGATCGGCTTTACAACCGATCACTCATGCTGCTGGATGGGCAGGGCGTCAAACAAGACCACACGGCTGCGTTTTTGCTCAATGCGCAAGCAGCCGAACAAGGGCATCATGACGCGGTATTGGCGATGGGTTGGTTCTATTTGAACGGAGTGGGCGTCGAGGAAGACCGTGAAAAGGCGTGGCATTGGTATAGAAAGTCTGCCCGTCAGGGAGAACCTAAAGCAATGTTCAGCTTGGGATACCTTTGCTACATTGATGGTGACCACGTCCAAGCGAAAACCTGGTTTTCCAGAGCTATCAGATTGGGGCACAGCAGGTCTCTTTACTGGATGGCCAGGTTGCTCTGGAGGGGACTAGGAGTTGCGAAAGATCAGAAGTGGGCGTATGCGCTCATCGAGCAAGCTTCGAAAGCCAATGTACCAGAGGCCAAACGGGTCATTCGATTTTTGTCGCGACGTGCCCGACAAGCCGCTCACGGTCACAATGATTCAAGCCCCACCACCCTGCGTCCATAAGCTGCGCTTGGAAGCTGAGAAAGAGAGAGAGTAGCCATTTCCTGCCAAGTTTGCTAGACTGGCAATGTTCCTACATTTCGTAGCCCTTTACGGATGACAATCATGCAGACCGTCAATATTCGCCAGCTCAAGACCAATCCCAGCACAGCGCTGGCCGCAGCGCGCGCAGACGATATGGTGGTGGTGATGAATCGCGACCACCCGCAGGCGCTGCTGGTTGACCTGGAGCAGCTTGGTGTGCCCGATCTGTCTGCCGTGCGGGTGGCGCTGGCGGTATCGCTCTTCCGTAGCGGCTCGGTGTCGGCAGGTTTTGCGGCACGCATGGCGGGCAAACCCCTGCCGGAAATGCTGACGCTGCTCTCCAGTCAGGGGATTCCGCTCACCGGCACGAGCAAGGCCGCTGCCGATGAAGCGCGTGAGGAAATGCGTCTGGCGCGTGACTGGCTGGTAAAACACACCACATGAGCCGCCGCGTCGTTATCGCCGATGCAGGGCCGCTGATCGCGCTGGCCCGGATTGATTCAATTGCCCTGCTCCGAAAGTTGTTCGGGCGCGTATGTATTACCGAGACGGTGCGGGACGAAATACTGCCTGCCGCTCCCGCTTTTCCCGATGCCGATTTGCTGGCTGATGTGCTGCTTGAAGGCTGGATCGATGTTGTCAGCATGCCGCTGGGTAACTGGCAACCGCTCAACCCTGGCGTTGATCCCGGCGAAGCCAGCGCCATTCATGCCGCTTGCCATTGGCGCGATACGGGCGACAGCGTGCTGCTGGTGATGGATGATCGTGCCGGAAGACTGGAAGCGAGGAGCCGGGGCATCGCCCTGATTGGCACTGCGGCGGTGATCGGGCTGGCCAGAACGGAAGGGTTGATTTCCGCTGCCAGACCATTGCTGGAGCGGCTGGCGCAGTCTGGCTATTACCTCGGACAGGCCGTGATTGCGGCAGTGCTCGCTGATGTGGGGGAGTAATCCTGGAAACGGCTGTTTCCAAGGGGGGCTTTCCTGATTTCTATTTCCTCCCGCCCTTTTCCCTGCTATACTATTAGATTATCAGGCGGTTAGCTCAGCTGGTTAGAGCGCCACGTTGACATCGTGGAGGTCGTTGGTTCGATTCCAATACCGCCTACCAGATTCCCCCGCGTCGGTTGTTTTGCCCGTGTAGTTGCAAACTCCAAGCAAATCCCGTGCAAACCAGCGCTGTTGGTTTATCAGATCGTTGAAGTTGACTGCGTTGCAGCTTTCTTGAAAGGGTCAGGTTATGACACCGCGAACGTTTTTGTTGAAAAAAGATAACTCCTGACGAGTTCGCGTGCCTGTTCCCCCGCTTGCCGACTGTTTTTCTCCGGCAACCGAATCCAGAAAAGTGCGGCCCGTCCGCGCTTTTTTATTTTTCGAGAGAGTTTTTCACAATGCCCAACATTCAACTGCCCGATGGTTCTGTCAGAACGTTTGCAACACCTGTCACGGTCGCCGATGTCGCCGCCTCCATTGGCGCCGGTCTTGCCCGCGCCGCGCTGGCAGGCAAGCTGGACGACACGTTGGTCGATACGTCGTTTCTGATCGACCGCGACGCCCGCTTGTCCATCATCACCGCCAAAGACGCCGAAGGGCTGGACTTGATCCGTCACTCTGCCGCGCACTTGCTCGCTTACGCCGTGAAGGAATTGTTCCCCGACGCGCAGGTGACGATCGGCCCTACGGTCGAGGACGGTTTCTACTATGATTTTTCATACAAGCGCCCGTTCACGCCGGACGATCTCGCGGCCATCGAGGCCAAGATGGTCGAGTTGGCGAAGAAGGACGAGCCTGTCGTTCGCAGTGTGACGCCGCGCGACGATGCAGTCGCATTTTTCAAGGGTCTGGGCGAGCATTACAAGGCGGAAATCATCGCGTCGATTCCAACCAATGAGGACATTTCGCTGTACCGCGAAGGTTCGTTCATCGACTTGTGTCGCGGTCCGCACGTCCCTTCGACCGGCCATTTGAAGGTGTTCAAGCTGATGAAGCTGGCCGGCGCGTACTGGCGCGGCGATTCGAAAAACGAGATGTTGCAGCGCGTGTACGGCACGGCCTGGACGAAGAAGGAAGACCTCGACGCTTATCTGCACCGCATCGAGGAAGCCGAAAAGCGCGATCACCGCAAACTCGGTCGCCATCTCGATCTTTTCCATTTGCAGGATGAAGCGCCGGGCATGGTGTTCTGGCATCCGAAGGGCTGGTCGCTCTGGCAGGAAGTCGAGCAGTACATGCGGCAAGTCTATAAAGACAGCGGTTATCTCGAGGTGCGCTGTCCGCAAATCCTTGACCGTTCCCTCTGGGAAAAATCGGGGCACTGGGAAAACTACAAGGACAACATGTTCACCACCGAATCGGAGAAGCGCGATTTTGCGATCAAGCCGATGAATTGTCCCGGCCATGTGCAGATTTTCAATTCCGATCTGCGCAGTTACCGCGACCTGCCGCTGCGTTATGGCGAATTCGGCGCCTGCCATCGCAACGAACCGTCCGGCGCGCTGCACGGCATCATGCGCGTGCGCGCTTTCACGCAGGACGACGGCCACGTCTTTTGCACCGAAGCGCAAATTCAGCCGGAAGTCATCGCCTTTCATTCGCAGGCGCTAAAGGTTTACGAAGATTTCGGCTTCAAAGACATCGCAATCAAAATCGCGCTACGTCCCGAACACCGGATCGGCGCCGACGACGCCTGGGATCTCGCCGAAAACGCGCTGCGCGACGGACTTCGAGCATGCGGCACCGAATGGGAAGAACTGCCCGGCGAAGGCGCTTTTTACGGCCCGAAGGTCGAATACCACATGAAGGATTCGATTGGCCGCTCCTGGCAATGCGGAACGATGCAAGTGGATTTTTTCATGCCGGGACGTCTTGGCGCCGAATATGTCGATGAGGACAACGGTCGCAAGACGCCGGTGATGCTGCATCGCGCCATTGTCGGCTCGTTAGAGCGTTTTATCGGCATTTTGATCGAAAATCACGCCGGAGCCATGCCGTTGTGGTTGGCGCCGATTCAGGCTGTCGTCATGAGCATCACCGACCGACAGGCCGCCTATGCGAAAGAAATCCAACAGTTACTAAAAAAACATGGCTTCCGTGCCCATGCCGATTTGCGCAATGAAAAAATTACTTATAAAATCCGCGAGCACAGCCTGCAAAAGCTGCCTTATCAGCTCATTGTCGGCGATAAGGAAGCACAGGCGCATACGGTAGCCGTGCGGACTCGCAGCGGCGAGGACTTGGGCGCAATGTCCCTTGATGCCTTGCTGGCTCGTTTTGAAGAAGAACGGGCAGCGCGTCGGTGATACTTTCCGACGCCCGCTTGAGTGAATGCATGGCTTTTTTGTATTTTTGAGGAGATAGGACAATCGCTCTGGAAAAAGAACAGCGGATCAATCACGAGATTACCGCATCCGAAATTCGGCTCATCGGCAATGACGGTGAGCAACGTGGCGTCGTTTCGTTAGCCAAGGCACTTGCCGAAGCGGAAGCCGCCGATCTTGATTTGGTCGAGATCGCGCCGTTGGCGAAACCGCCGGTCTGCCGGATCATGGACTATGGCAAGTTCAAGTACCATGAAGCCAAAAAGCAGCACGAAGCGAAACAGAAACAGAAACAAATACAGATCAAGGAAATCAAATTCCGTCCCGGAACGGACGAAGGCGATTACCAGATCAAAATGCGCAGCATGATGCGTTTTTTAGGCGATGGCGACAAAGTGAAAGTGACACTGCGTTTCCGTGGCCGTGAAATGGCGCATCAGGAATTCGGTATCCGTCTGATCGACCGGATCAAGGAAGACACCGAAAACGCGGCAACCGTTGAGCAGTACCCCAAACTTGAAGGTCGGCAGATGGTGATGATGCTGGCCCCCAAGAAAGTAGCACCCGTAAAACATCACCCCAATAAGCCCGAAGCCGGTACCAAAGTCCCAGAGGCCACCGCCCTGAGCACCGCCGAAGGCAGCTAAAAGGAGTTAATGCAATGCCCAAAATGAAAACCAAATCGAGCGCCAAAAAGCGTTTTCGTGTCCGCAACAGCGGCTCGATCAAACGCTCGCAAGCGTTCAGAAGTCACATCCTGACCAAGAAGTCCACCAAGACCAAGCGCCAGTTGCGCGGTCCGGCGGAAATCCATTCAACCAACATCGCTTCCGTCAGAGCGATGATGCCTTACGCCTAAGGAGGAACCATGCCCCGAGTTAAACGTGGTGTGACCGCCCGCGCGCGGCACAAAAAAGTTCTGGAGCAAGCCAAAGGTTTTCGCGGTCGCCGCAAAAACGTTTACCGCATCGCCAAACAAGCGGTGATGAAAGCCGGTCAATATCAATACCGCGACCGTCGCCAGAAAAAACGCGAATTCCGCTGCCTGTGGATCGCCCGAATCAACGCCGCCGCGCGTGAACTGGGAATGACCTACAGCGTGTTCATGAACGGCCTCAAAAAAGCCGCCGTCGAAATCGACCGCAAAGTGCTGGCCGACCTCGCCGTTTACGACAAAGCGGCGTTTGCCAAAATCGCCGAACAAGCGAAAGCGTCGTTGGCCTAAACCGTTGGCCTGAGTCAGGGGTCAGACGAAGGGGCGCGATTTATCGCGCCCTTTTCTTTTTAATCACAAAGAACGCATAGGTCGCCGGTGAGCGGCCTATGCGCTTTTTTTCGTGGTTAAACGCTTTTCTTTGTGCTTCCCGATCTTCTCGCCCGCGCCGCCGCCAACGCATCGGCAATCGCTCGCTTGCGCACTTCATCCGGCGTTTCGACAGCCCCCACTTTTTTCTCCGTCCGCCGTTGCTTCACCGGCACTGCTTCCGCCAACCGTTTCAAACGCGCATGATAACGGCTCCGCGCCGCCGCCGCATCGTCGTCCGTCCATTCTCTACCCGCCGGCTCCAGCACAATGCAGTCAACCGGGCACGCCGGAATGCACACCCCACACCCCGAACACAGCATCGGCAGCACCGCATGCAAAAACTTCGGTGCGCCGATCAGCGCATCGAGCGGACACGCTTTCAAACAAAGCGTACAACCGATACACGCCTCCTCGACAACACGCGCACATTGCACCCCCCCGTCGAACGTCGCATCCGGCGACAGCGGCATCCCGCTCATCGCCGCCAGCCGCTCCGCCAGCGCCCTGCCCCCCGGCGCGCAACGGTCGGGCGTATCCTGCCGCGTCGCCAACGCCTGCGCGTAATGCGCACAATCCGGCTGGCCGCAACGCCCGCATTGATACTGCGGCAATTGCCTGTCGAGTGATTCGGCAAGACCGGAAAGCGTGAGGGCGGAAATCTTTTTCTTCATCGGGGAATTTTACACGCCCTTTTTTAACCACGAAAAACACGAAAAATTTCTTTGCGTTCTTTGCGGACGAATTGTTTTTGGAGCAAGCGCAGTTCATAGTTCATAGGTTGGGGTGAGCTTGCGAACCCCAACAACCTTCCGCGGCGTTCGCCCGTTGGGGTTTGCTTCGCGCACCCCAACCTATGCGGGCTGCTTTGCGCCGCGCAGAATGACGAATGCTTTTCTCCGCGTTCTCCGCGTCTCCGCGTGAGGCAAAATTGCGGGCGAGACGTCCGCCGCCCCCATCCCTTCCTTCCCCCGCAAGCGGTGGAAGGGGCGCTTCTGACCTCTGATACCTGATTCCCGGACGGCGCTTCGCTTGTCCGGGCTACGCGAAATGCCCGCGCTCCGCTTGTCCGGGCCGCGCGAAATGCCGCCTCTCCCGTTTGCGAAAAGAATAGAAGAGATGAAAAGGTTAGGCTTTACTACGCTTCCGCAGGCCTGTGCGCCGCGTTCTCATCAATGACAAAAGACTTGTCCACATGAAAGCTCTGCCCCCCAAGCAACAATTAAACAAATAACGATTAAAGTTTCTTATCATCATAAAAAAATATTTCTATATCCACACAAAAAACAGGCTGTTTTTGAGATAATCGCAAAGTCGCAGATGTTATAAATGTAATCCACAATAGGTAACGCGGCGGTCATGGGGAGAATCACACATCGCTCGCGTTCGCAGTTTCTCGATCATTTTTCGCAGGAGGACGTAATGATTCGTCGTTTAGGATTTCTTTGTGCCGGTTTGCTGGCTTTGTTCTCGACAAACCTGTCGGCTCTCTCGATTGATACCACCAGCCGCGCGGCGGTGACCGACGCCTACAACAACATCTATCTTGCCGCCCGCAGTATTTCCTCCGGCTGGAACGGCAATGTAGGAAACTGCAACGCCGGAACCACCTCTTTGGCGCATCAGAAGGCGACCATCAACACGGCGAATTTTTACCGCGCTTTGGCGGGGCTTCCTCCGGTGTATCTGATTAGCGACTCCCCCGCTGATTCTTCGTCCGTTCCAGTGGTCGTCAACAATGCCGAAGTCGTCAACCGTGCGAGGCAGGCGGCGTTGATCTCCAGCGCAAATCCTCCCAACCGCTTCACACATTACCCTGACAATACTTACACGTGCTACACCCTAGAAGGACTTCAAGGCGCTGCCGCCTCCAATCTTTCTCTGGGATGGGGCGGTCCCGCTTCCGCTGCCAATGCCACTGGCCCAAGCGCCATCGACGGTTATATAAATGACAGTGGAGACCACAACGAAGAATTGGGACACCGTCGCTGGATTCTCTATTCGCACCAAGTCGGTCTTGCAACCGGCGATATCTTCAATCCGGCAGGCCAGTCGTCCAACGCCCTGCGCGTTCTTCCGGCTCGCAATTCCCCTCCAGGAGGCGCTCTCGTCGAGCCATCCAACCTATTTTCCGCCAATGCCCCGGTTTCAGGCGCAGATTGGATTGCCTGGCCCAGCCCCCATTTCGTCCCTTACGAGTTGATCCCTTCGTCGAATCGCTGGTCGATTTCCTATCCAGGCGCTGACTTTAGCAATGCTTCGGTGATGATGACCACAAGTGATGGAGCCTCCGTTACTTTATCTTCTGTAGAAGATATTTCTGCCGATCCGGGTTTCATATTAGGCGACAACACGCTGCGCTTCGAACCAACCGGCCTGCCGAGTTTTGGCGCAGGCATGACCGACACCTCTTACAAGATAGAGGTGTTTAACGTCATCGACGCAGGCACACCGTACTACTCGTACTACTGCTACACCGTCACCGTCTTTGATCCCGAAAGCGCGGGCAGCGCCACCGCGCCCGACCTTTGTAAAGCCAGCCAGACACTTACTTTCTCCACGACACCACCATCGGATGCAGCCGTGGGCGGCGTTTACGGGGTGTATGTTTCTTCAGACTCCTGGTCTGGTTTACCGATAACGCTTTCGATTGACCCGGCTTCGGCAAGCGTCTGCACGATTTTTGACATATCGCAGGAATACAATTCCACGAGAGCGACGGTAAGATTCACTGGCGCAGGCACCTGCATCATCAACGCCGATCAGGCCGGCAACGCCCATTACGCTCCTTCCGCGCAAGAGCAGCAAGCGATTGTGGTTGCCGCCACCGCAGCCGGAACCAACATCATCGATCTGAACAACGCTACCCCGCCTTCAACGGGTATCGGTTGGGTCTATTTAAGAGACGTGTATTTAAGCGGCCAGCATTTTGATAACGTTTACCTCATCCTTGATGCCGCCGACGTCATCGTAAGAAACAGCAACACAGGCAATCGACGCCGTCTTGAAGTCGAAGCCGACGCGACAGCAACCATCACGCTGGACGGCATGTCCATCACCGGACTTGAATGGGGGCAGAGCGCGTTATTGTTAAACGCAGGCGCAAACGTCAGACTGATTCTGGCGGACAACACGACCAATACGCTGACGGCGGGTAACAGCAGCGCCGGCATCCAGACAACCGACGCAACCTTGACCATCGAGGGCGAAACCAATGGCACAGGCATCCTGTACGCAAACGGCGAATACGGCGGCGCGGGCATCGGTGGCAGTGGCTTAAGCGGTAACGGCGGTAATATCACCATCAATAGCGGCAGGATCACTGCGGTTAGCGACTACGCAGGCGCAGGCATTGGCGATGGCAGCACCTACCTCGGCAGCAACGGCAGCAACATCACCATCAACGGCGGCACCATCGACGCCACCAGCACATTTGGCGCCGGTATTGGCGGCGGCAACAGCTACTTCGCCAGCAGCGGCGGCAGCATCACGATCAACGGCGGCGACATCACCGCCACCTCCTTCGGAGGCGCGGGTATCGGCGGCGCTGCCGGCAGCGATGGCGGCAACATCACCATCAGCGGCGGCACAATCACTGCCAAGACTGGTTTCACTGGCGCAGGCATCGGCGGCGGCGCCAATGCTGCAGGCGGCGACATCACGATCAGCGGCGGCATCATCCATGCCAGCACTGAGATGGGCGCAGGTATCGGCGGAGGTTTTGGCGGCGCGGGCGGCAACATCACGATCAGCGGCGGCACGATTACCGCTAACGGTGGTGGCGCTAACGGCTCCATTTGGGGGTTCGGCGCCGGTATCGGCGGCGGTGGCGGCGGCGGTGATGGTGGCAACATCCTGATCTACGGTGAAGACACCCGAGTCACCGCGAAAGCGAAGAGCGCCGTTGCGCAAGACATCGGCGCGGGAACAACAGGCACCTCCAGCGTCCACAATCCGGCAGGCAATGTGTTCGTCGCGCTGCCGCAAGGTAAGCTGACGCTTTCGACAACGCCGTCACCGACGCCAAATGCGGTGCTGTTCACAGCGACGCCGACATCGTCCGATGTCGTCACAGCAACACTGCCCTCTCCGTTTGACGCAGCGCCGTTCACTGTGGGCGGTGAATATGAATTGCTGACCGGCCTCGATCAGGTCGGAAAAACCCTGTCGGTGATCACGACGTTTGGCGCAGCCGACGAGATCGCGTTTGCGTTGAGCGGCTACAACGTCAACCCCGATCCGGCCACGGGCAGCTATCTGAGGACAGCGAACGCGCAGGTTAATTTCACGCAAGCGTCGACCGCGCTCATCACCATCAATACCCAACCAGCAGGCTCGACCGTGCTGACGCAAGGCGCGACCGCCAACCTGACCATTGCAGCAACGGTCAGCCCGACGGGTACGCTGGAATACCAGTGGTACAGCAATACGACGAACAGCAACACGGGCGGCACGCTGATTCCCGGCGCAACCAACGAGAGCTTCCCGATCCCGACTGCAACGACAGGCACGTATTTCTACTACTGCGTTGTCAGCGCGACGGGCGCGACCTCGGTCGCCAGTGGCGTAGCGACGGTGACGGTGAACGCGGTGGTGGATGCGGAAACGCCGACCATCACCACTCAGCCGGTTGACGCAACCTACATCCTGAATGCAGTGGCAACCCCGCTGACGGTTGCGGCCAGCGTCTCGGATGGCGGCACGCTCTCGTATCAGTGGTACCGCAACCTAACGAGCAGCACCAGTGGCGGCACGCTGGTCGGCACGAACAGCAACAGTTACACGCCCGACACGTCTGGCCCACCCGGAACCCTCTATTACTACGCCGTGGTAACCAACACGAACAGTGGCGTAAGTGGTACACCGACCGCCACGGCAACGAGCGCTGTTGCTGCAATCACGGTGAACTTCAATCTCATCGGCTCGAACACCATCGACCTGAGCATCGCCAATCCGCCTTCAACGGGTATCGGCTGGACGTATTCGGGTGGTACGAATGGCGTTTACACCATCCTTGATGGCGCCGACGTCATCGTTATCAACAGCAATGCAGGCAGCCAGCGCCGTCTTGTGGTCGCAGCCGACGCGGTAGCCACCATCACGCTGAACGACATGTCCATCACCGGACTTGCCGCTAACCAAAGCGCTCTGCTGCTGAACGCGGGCGCAGAGGTCACTCTCATTCTGGCAGACGGCACGACCAACACCCTGACCGCGGGTCTTAACGGAGCAGGCATCCAGACCATCGGCGCAACGCTGACGATTGAAGGTGAAACCGACGATACGGGCGTTCTGAACGCCACCGGTGGCGGCACCTCTTCTGGTGGCGCCGGTATAGGCGGCAGCGCTGGTTACGCAGGCGGCAACATCACGATCAACGGCGGAACGGTCATCGCCAAAGGCGGCGCGCATTCCGCAGGCATGGGCGGCGGTTCCGGGGGGGGCGCAGGCGGCACGATTACCATCAACGGCGGCACGGTCACGGCCAGCGCGGGTACCGGCAATGGCGCGGGTATCGGCGGCGGTTACCAGGGTGTGAGCGGAACGATCACCATCACCGGGGGCATGGTCACGGCAACTGCCGGCACCGGCGGCACTGGCGGTGGCGCAGGCATCGGCGGCGGTTCCCACACTACCAACAGCGGCGGCAACATCACCATCAGCGGCGGCACGGTCACGGCCAATGCCGGTACCAGCGGCTCTGGCGGTGGCGCAGGCATCGGCAGCGGCACTAGCAGTAGCAGCGTCGGCAACATCCTGATCTATGGCGAAAACACCCGTGTCACCGCGAAACGCAGCGGAACAATCGCCAACACACAGGATATCGGTCACGGCGGCAATGCCTCAGCCATTGCCAATGTGTTCGTCGCGCTGCCGCAAGGCAATCTGTTGGGAACCGGTGATCTGGAAATCGGTAACCCTGTGCTGTTCACAGCGACGCCGACATCGGCTGATGTCGTCACGGTAACACTGCCCTCTCCGTTTAATGCAGCACCGTTCACTGTGGGCGGCGAGTATGAATTGCTGACCGGCCTCGATCAGGTCGGAAAAACCCTGTCGGTCATCACGACGTTTGGAGCAACCGACAATATAGCGTTTGCGTTGAACGGCTACAACGCCAATCCCGATCCGGCAACGGGCAGCCATCTGATGACGTCAGGCGCGCAAGTCAACTTCACGGTACCGGCAGCGACGGTGACCGGTATCGCCGTCCTCTCGCAACCGACCACGTTGAGCTACACGGAAGGCCACATTCTCAATCTGGCCGGTTTGGTCGTGAAATTGACCTACAGCGATGGCTCCTCTGCAACTGTACCGTTTGCCGATTTCGTCGCAGAAGGCATCACAACCCATCCGACGCATGGCACGACGTTGACTTTGGCGCACAACGCCACGCAGGTGATCGTCACGCATACTGCCAGCGGCGAAACGGCGGTGACGAATGCGTTGATCGTGTATGCGGCGACGCTGGACAGCATCGCCGTCACCACCATGCCGACAAAGACGACGTACACCGTCGGCGAGAATCTTGACCTTGCGGGGCTTGTCATCACGGCCACCTACAGCAATTCAAGCACCAGCGTGGTCACAGGCTATACCACCGACCCCGCAGGCGGCGCGACGTTGAACACCGTCGGGACGCAAACGGTGACCGTCACGTATACCGAGGGCGGCCTGTCGAGAGACACGAGTTTTAGTGTGACCGTGTATGCGGCGACGTTGGAAAGCATCGCGGTAACAACCATGCCGACAAAGACGACGTACACCGTCGGCGAGAATCTTGACCTTGCGGGGCTTGTCATCACGGCCACCTACAGCAATTCAAGCACCAGCGTGGTCACAGGCTATACCACCGACCCCGCAGGCGGCGCGACGTTGAACACCGTCGGGACGCAAACGGTGACCGTCACCTATACCGAGGGTGCCCAGTCGAGAAGCACGAGTTTTGGTGTAACGGTCAACACGCCCGCCGTCGGCTCGAATACTATCGACCTGAGCATCGTCAACCCGCCCACCAGCGGCGATGGCTGGACGTATTCGGGCAGTGTTTACACCATCGAGGACGGCGCCGACGTGACTGTCATCAATAGCAACGCAGGCAGCCAGCGCCGTCTTGTGGTCGCAGCCGATGCGGAAGCGACCATCACGTTGGACAACATGTCCATCACCGGGCTTGGTGCGAATCAAAGCGCTCTGCTGTTGAACGCGGGTGCCGACGTGACGCTGATTCTGGCGGACAACACGACCAACACCCTGACAGCAGGTAATGGTGGCGCAGGCATTCAGACCACTGGCGCGACGTTGACCATCGAAGGTAAAACCGACGATACGGGCGTTCTGAACGCCACCGGCGGCGGCAACGGCGCCGGCATCGGCAGCAGCAGCTCTGGCAGCTCTGGCAGCCACATCACTATCAAGAGCGGCACAGTCAACGCCAGGGCCAGCGGCGCAGCTCCAGCTTCAGGCACTGGCTACGCCGCTGGTATCGGCGGCGGAAACGGCCACTCCGGCGGAACCATCACCATCATCGGCGGCATCGTCACCGCCGAGGGCAGCAACAGCGGCGCTGGCATCGGCGGCGGCAACCAGGCTCACGGAGGTCAAATTTCCATCGGTGGTAACGCCGAGGTCACTGCCGTTGGCGGCTGGGGCGCAGCCGCCATCGGTGGCGGCTTCAACGGCGCAGGCGGCACGATCACCATCATCGACAATGCCCAGGTAAGCGCCACCGGCGGCTCGGTCACTTTGCAGGGTGGCGGCGGCGCCGGCATCGGTTCCGGCGGCACCACCAGCACTTCTCCGGTTTCGGCAGGCGCCATCACGATCGCCACCACTGGCGTGATCCACGCTACCGGCGGCGCTGGCATCACTGCTGGCGGCATCACCTACTCCGACGGCGCGAACATCGGTGTAGGCGGCTATCGGAACGGCGCGCCCGTATCCATTTCGCTCTACACCATCACCGCTTCGGCGGGCGTCGGCGGCAGCATTTCGCCACTCGGCACTGTGACGGTCAGCGAAGGCGCCGATGTTGCTTTTGCCATCACCGCCGACAGCGGCGACACCATCGCTTCCGTGCTGGTGGACGGCGTGAACGATCTCGCGGCTGTGGCAAGCGGCAGCTATACGTTTACGAACGTCTCAGGCGATCACACCATCGAAGCCACGTTCTCGTCGGGAACGGCGACGCTGGAAAGCATCGCTGTCACCACCATGCCGACAAAGACGACGTACACCGTCGGCGAGAATCTTGACCTTGCGGGGCTTGTCATCACGGCCACCTACAGCAATTCAAACACCAGCGTGGTCACAGGCTATACCACCAACCCCGCAGGCGGCGCGACGTTGAACACCGTCGGGACGCAAGCGGTGACCGTCACCTATGAAGAGGGCGGCCTGTCGAGAAGCACGAGCTTTAGTGTGACCGTGAATGCGGCGACGCTGGAAAGCATCGCCGTCACGACGCAACCGACGCTGAGCTACACGGAAGGTCAGAACCTCGATTTGTCGGGACTGGTGGTCACGCTGAATTACAGCGACGGCTCCACGGAAGATGTAGCGTTTGCCGACTTCGTCGCAAAAGGCATCACGACAAGTCCGTCGCACGGTGTGGCGTTGACTGTGGCGACGCATCACAATACGGTCGTGACAGTAACGCATACCGACAGCGGCGAAACGGCGACGACGGATCCGTTGACAGTGACAGCGGCGACAACCTTCGGTCTCAACCCGGCGTCGGTCACCCTGACCAATGCAACGGCGCAATCCGTGGCGGCGACAGGTACAGCAACAGGCGCGATTACTGTGGGAACATTGTCACCGGCAAACGCGAATATCAGCGTCACCCCGACCGCGACCGGAGTGAATGTGGCTTTCACAGGCACACTGCCCCACGCGGGAGCACCTGCTGCTATCGTTTCAGGGCCGCACACGATAACAGTCACCCGGAAAGGCGTGAATGAAACGCTGACGATCAGCGTTAACATTCCCGCGTATGTGCCAGCGCCAACCTACAGCATTAGCCTGAATCCGGCCACCGATCATGACTTCGGTACGGTGCAGGTTGGCTATGCTGCACAGGCTGCGCATTATGTGGAGATAACCAACACAGGCAATCAACCCACAGGGCAACTGATTATTGCAGTAACCGGCACAAACTGGACAAACTTCACGTTATCGGGCGCGTCCATCACCGACATTGCTGTCGGCGGTAACGATAGCTTTGAAGTTACTCCGAACATGGGACTTCCGGTAGGAACCTACACAGCAACGGTAACAGTGGGCGGAAACAACGGCATATCGGAGAGTTTCAACGTGAGCTTTACGGTCGCGTCCCCGCCACAGCCACCGCCAGCACCACCAGTCATTACGACAGCTTCTGGCGCTCTTGCCAACGGAACGGTGGGCGTGGCGTATAACGTAATCCTTGCTGCCACGAACAACCCGACAAGTTGGGCGGTGTCGGCAGGCGCGTTACCGGCAGGGCTTTCGCTGAATAACAGCGGCGAGATATCGGGAACGCCGACCACAGTGGAAACGGCCAATTTCAGCGTAACAGCGACCAACGGCGACGGCGCTTCCGCAGCCGTAGCGTTCAGCATCACCGTGAACGCGGCGCCGTTCGTTGATCTGTCGCACGATGTGCCCGTTGACCCGTACATCTTCACTTCGCAAACCGAAGGCTATGCAGCGGTAACCCCGCTACGGGTAACGGTGAGCAACGACGGAAACACGGCCTCCGGCACGTTAACCGTGACACTGATCGGCACAGGCTTCACGATCACGAACGATAACGTTGACGGCAACACCATCGCGGCGGCGATTGCTGGCACTCCGGGCACGGAGACCTTTGAAATTGCGCCGAACAACAACCTTGGGACGGGAACTTACGACGCGACGGTTGAGATCGAAGATGCGGTGAACAGCATCACCCTCAGCTTCGACGTGAGCTTTACGGTCACGCCAGCAGGGCCGGCAGCTTTGACCGGCACAGCGACAATAGACAACATGAACCCGCGCATTGGGGACATGTTGACCGGCTCGCTTGTGAGTGGAAACAACACCGGTACACTGAGCTACGAATGGTTTGTGGATGGCGCTTCAACCGGTGCGGCAAGTCCGACGAACGACACCTACACCGTTGATGTTGCCGACCTCGGCAAAGCGATCACGCTTGAAATCACGTCGAGCGTGGAAACGGGAACGCTGACAAGTGCGGCGACGGCAGCGGTGTTGAAGAAAGCTGCGCCTGCCGCGCCTGCCGCGCCGACGCTCGACTCCAAGACGCACGACAGCGTGACGCTGGTGGGCAATGCGGCTTATGAGTTCTCAAGGGACGGCACGACATGGCAAGTGAGCAATGTGTTCGGCGGCTTGATGCCAAGCACGCCTTACTCGTTCTATCAGCGAATCGCGGAAACGGCGGATACTTATGCGTCGCTGGCAAGCCCTGCGCTGAATGAGACGACGAACGCCGCGCCACCTGCGCCACCACCGCCACCGATCGCAAGTGCTGCTATCACGGTACCCACGCCGATAGTGGCTGCAACGCCGGCAATAACGGCGAGCGGATGCGGCCCGGGCTTTACATGCGCTGTATCCTGGTTGCCGAACGATAATCCGTTCCGAGCCGGTGTGGCGTACACCGTTATGGTGACGCTCACGGCAGACTTCGGCGATGAGTTTGATCCGGGGCTGGTAGTGAGCATCAACGGGGTAAACGTGACAGCGACTTTGAGCAACGGCAACATGACTGCGACGGCATCGCGTACCTTCTCGCCGCTTGGCGCGGGTTCCACCACCGCGCCAATCCCGGTGCTGAACCCGGTGGGGCTACTGTTGCTGGTGTTGATGCTGGGCGGAATGGCGTTCCGGCAGAGACGGCGCAAGATGTGAGGTGTAGTGAGGTGTAAGGTGGGCAAAGCGTAGCGCGCCCACCATTTGTTGGTCTTGAAGGGCGGGTTTCAAACCCGCCCTTTTTTTAACCATGAAAAGGCACGAAAGAGACGAAAGCGCAAAGAGCGCACTTTGAAGCCCTCCCCTTCAAGGGGAGGGTTGGGGTGGGGATGAGGTTATCAGGAATCAGAGGTCAGGTATCAGAAAAACCATTTCACCGCAAAGAACACAAAGAAAAAAACGTCTGCGCGTGTAGGGGCGGGTTTCAAACCCGCCCTTGTTATCTCACGCGAAGGCACGAAGCCGCGAAGATATCGAACACGCCACACACGTTTGCCGTCATTCCGCGCGTAGTCGCGGAATCCATGCAGCGTCTGGATTCTGCGACGACGCTTCGCTACGCGCAGAATGACGATGAGCATTATTGTTGCTGTCTTGAAGTAAAAATGGAATCAGCGGTCAGGAATCAGAACGTAGGGGCGCGATTTATCGCGCCCTGTTTGTTCTCACGCGGAGACGCAATCAAGAATCAGAAAAGCCCCCTTTTCAAAGGGGGTGGCCGCCGAAGGCGGGCGGGGGTTTGTTGAAAAA
>Ga0209737_10000627_pt1 | contig 28054 bp, 30 predicted proteins | sample TergutCu122P3_FD_187284 | JGI IMG/M metagenome (GOLD analysis project Ga0209737, IMG submission 187284) | Cubitermes ugandensis P3 segment gut microbial communities from Kakamega Forest, Kenya - Cu122 P3 (SPAdes) (version 2) | ecosystem: Host-associated > Arthropoda: Insects > Digestive system... | reverse complement strand
ATTAAGGTTAAATCCGGATTTGAGTTAGATTCCTCGCTTCACTCCGTTACGTTCGGAATGACTGTCTTATTGAAAATATTATGGAGGGGTGCGGTGGCTTTGCCACCGCACCCCTCCCCTTTCACACAGTAAACGCTGGTCATTCCGAACGCAACAGAGTGAAGTGAGGAATCTAACCTTAATATTAAAAACTCATTCAACCACTACCTTCGCATCAAAACCAAGTTTTTTGAAAGCCTTGATTAACCCTTCAACGCTGTTTTTGTCCGACCTGAAAGTAACGGAAACGGTTTGAGTAGAAAGATCGGCTTTCAAATCCGTTACCCCTTTTTCAAATGCAATGTTTTTCTCTATCTTGTTTTTACAAGACGTACAATCCATTGAAACTGAAAATAATACTGTTTGTTTTGAATTTTTATTCGCGTCTTTTTCCGCAGTGTACGCATTTGCCGAAAACAGCATCAGCAATGCGACCAACATAAAACCAATTTTACTTTTCATACTTTTATTAGTGATTAAGTTATTAATTATATAGTGATTAGTCAAAAACTCCAGCGTAAGCCTGCATAAATTTTTCGTCCGTGAACAGGTCCCCAAATCATTGAACCGTCGAAATCGCTTCCCCAAGGATCATTTGCAGCAATAATCGGATTTCCCTGCGTATAATTGAGTATATTTTCACTTCCCAAATAGACAGACCAAGTACGAAAATATCTCGTTATCTGCGCATTAAACACCGGATACGCACCAAATTCTTTTTCCCAAAGCGGATTTACAGGGTCAGGGTCGGGCATTCGTCCACCACCGTTCAACTGGGTGGTAAAGTCGAATTGCCACTTTTTCAACGGCGTTTGGTAGCCCATCGTCAACAAACCTTTGTAGCGGCTTGTCAATGGTTTTTCCCGCAATTTTCCGTCAATAGTAACTTTGGCATCCGTGATGCGGTAAGCCGCAGTGGTGGTAAATCCGTTGAAAAACTCGTAAGTCGCTTCCAATTGGTAATTATTGGAATAAGACGCGCCATCCAAATTATGAAATTTAACCGCGTGCGGGTCACTGTCCAAATCCATTACCACTTGATTTACAAAATCGGTGCGATACAGTTCTCCTACAAGCGTGATGTTTTTCTCTTTTGTGACAGGAATATAGGCAGTCGCGCTCACACCATAATTCCACGCATTTTCCCTTTTCAAGTCGTTGGCAATAATTATTGCTCTGCTGCTTGCCAATAAATAGTTGTTTTCTGCCAACACGTGCGCCGTGCGGCATCCTTTTCCTATCGAACCGCGAAAATGCAGAAACTCAAAAGGGTCGTATTTCAAATGAACGCGAGGAGTGACAAAAAAGCCTTCTTCGTTGTGAAAATCGCCGCGCACGCCTGCCATAGCAACCAATTTTTTCTTTAAACGAAAGGTATATTCGCCGAAAATACCGGGAACGATTTCGTCCATATCATAATTCTGCCCGTTCAATTTTTCCCTGAAAATATCCGCATTTAAACTTGTCCCTGCTTTGAAATGGTGCACGGGCGTAAATTCCGTTTGATAAATCAAATTGGCATAAAAATTGGATTGGGCGGCATCGTAAGTCGTTCTGCCGTAAAAAGCATCTTGATCGTGATATGAACCGGAAAGAATCAATCCGAAACTTGTATTCTTTTTCGGGTCAAGAATCAATCCCTCCTTTGCAAATGCTTCAAACCGGTTTGTGCGTATCCCAATTCGATAAAGTTCGTATGGCGCGTTCAAGTTTGACATTTGCCCGGAATTACGTTCTTCCGACAAAAAACGAACGCCCAATTGAGAAATAAACCGGTCTGTTTTATAATACCAACGATTAAAAAGATTCACTTGTTGTGTTTTCGGCATATCCATAAAACCGTCGTTATTTCCGTCGTGCTCCCGGCTATCATTTGAGTAGTGGGTAAAAAGCATGGTGGAAAGTTTGGGATTCAACACAAAAGCGGCATCCGCATTGGCTTCAAACCGCATCGCGCTACTTCCGAAAAGGTTGACCGAAAGACGATCCGAATCTTGCGGCTTTTTATACTCCACATTGATTTGTCCGGTTATGGATTCATAACCATCTACTACCGAAGAGGTTCCTTTCGATATTTGAATGCTTTCCATCCACGAACCCGGTACATAACTCAATCCGTAAGGCGCGGCAAGTCCTCGAAAATTAGGCACTTTTTCCGTCAACATTTGTACGTAACTTCCCGATAATCCGAGCAATTTAATTTGCCTTGCTCCTGTGACTGCATCGCTGTATGAGACATCTACGGACGGGTTGGTTTCAAAACTTTCGCCCAAATTACAGCACGCGGCGCGACACAATTCACCGTAATTGATTTGCTGCGTCTGTATCGTCAGCGTGCGGGGATTGGTGGTGAGCCTTCGCGTAGTAACGTTTACCTCCTCCAATTCCAAGTTCATCATTGATTCGTTATTTCCATCAACTGTAGTTCCTTCTTCCTGCGCCGTCAAGGGAAAAACAATCAACAAAAATAGCGTAAGTATTATATTTATTCTTGTTTTCATTTTTGAATTTGATTTAATATTCTTCGTGTCTTTCCTTCGTGTTAATTTGCGTACAAGCGCGTTTGGTAAACACGAAAACAGAAAGGCACAAAGAAAAGATTGATTAATTTTTTCATTTTTTTATTCGCATCATTTTTTAATCAAATTAAAATCAAATCAGGAATACACATAAGATACTCAAAACAGTATTTGTAGAGTACCGGGGAGGTATAAATGAGGTATAATAATCGACCTTGCTTTCATTTGTAGGAAAAACAAAAGGCAAAAACAAATCCAAACTGATTAATTTAATCGAAGGAACAGAAATTTCGGAAACATAACTCTGTATATCCATTTTATATTCAACGATATACACACAATGTCCGTTCCGATGAGCGTGATTGGAATTCAAATCTTTCGGAAAAGGATTCGGAAAGCACAAATTATTCTCTTCACAATAAGAAGTGGTGATTTCGGAAGAATAAGCAGAACAACTTGTCCCCTCGCAACAACCGTGCGACTGTTCTACCTTCTCTTTTACCTGACAATTGAAACAATTAAAAACCACATAATTCACCCCCGTCCCGTTCCAAATAAATAGGACGGAAAATAAAAATACAAATATATGTTTGGTTATGTTTTTCATCTTTGAACATAAATCAAACACAAATATACGAAAAAATAGTTGCTTTAATAAAAAAAATCCTGATAAAAATATCAGGATTTTACTATTTAATGTACGCCAGCCTAAGCAGCGCTTACTTTATAGTTTATTTTTATATTGCTTATAATCAGCTATTTATATATCTAAAACGAATATATTTTTGAGTTGATTATTTGAATTGATTAACATAATATTCAAAATATTTACAATGCGTTTTCACTTCATCGTAAAAGCGAGTGCCTTTGTATTTGGCAAGTTCTGCAAAATATTCTTCGGAAAAATCAATTTCCTCCTTGTATTTGCCTACTCTCAAAGAAGTATCTCGATTAAGTTTAGATAATGCAAAAGCAATCCGTGCTTTGAGTTCACTGTCTTTGGCTTGCTTGTAGGCTGTTTCCAAAAATTCGTTAGCAATGGCAGGTTGGTCGTAGTAATTTAAAAACTGCCAATAATCCTTGAAATAAATGCCGTTGTAAATATTTTTCGGTTTTTGACGACCAGAAAATTTTGCACTATTTGGACCATTCGTTAAATCAAAACGAAGAATATGACGGTAATAACCGGTGAGCGATACATTATAAAAGAAATTTCCGAGTAAATAATTGGCTTTTGCACCTGTTTCGTTGTTCTGTTTTCCGATTTTTTGCAGTTGAATTAAGGCTTCTACTAACTCTTTTTTATTCATCGTTTTTTTGATAAATGGAAATTGCGCAGAAAAATCATTTTTCATTACCCGTTCGGACGGACATTCAAAACATTCTATTTGATTGTAACCGAATACTTTATTGGAAATTCCCGTAAATCCTTGATAATCGCTGTCCGTTAATCCATATCCCGAAAAATCCCTCCACTTGAAAGTCGGCGGAATTTTGGAAAATGCAGTAAGCGCATTTTCCAAATCGCCGATTGACAAATAATAATTGCCCCAAAGATAGCTGATGTATTGCAACACCATATCATTATGACCGCCAATTGTCGAGTTTGAGTACACTTGAAATTGGTCTGTCGCATTCCAAATAAGTGATTTTTCCCACTCATTTTTATCGGGTTTCGTTACAAGATTTTCAATTTCTACCAATAAATCTGGCTCAACGAAGGCTTCCAACGCAAAAATAGAATTGTTCATCAAAAACGACTTTGCATAATCTTCTTGCAAAAAATAGCGGTTTGCCAACACATCTACCAAAAAACCGCCGGAATATTCACGGGAATATTTTCGATAAATTTTCAGAAATTCATTTTCCACTTCGGGCGTAATTTTTGGCTGTTCGCTGATGTAAATGTAGTCGGCAAACAATTCTTTTTGCTTTTTATACAACTCATTTTTTTCGCCAACTTTCGCCAAATACGTTTTTGCAGAATCAAAATCTTTTTTCAAAAAATAAAGATATGCAGTTGTCAAATTCCAAAAATCCAGTTCGCTGACTTGTTCATTTTTAGTCATTTTCAGCGAAAAATCAAGCGTTTGTCGAAGAAATTTATTTATATCATTGTGATACCAATCATTTTCTTGAGCAAACGGATAACGTTTGTCTTCCGGAAAAGTTTTTTTATAGCGGAATGATGTTACATTAAAATGCCGTTCTATTTCGTTCACAGCGCGCGCCATAAGCACTTTTGCCTGAACGGCATCGGGCGAATGTTGAACAATTTCTTCTGCCATTGCAAGCGGATTGTTAAAATCTCCGTATCCCATAAACAAATAGGCATCGTTGAGTTCGCTTGTCGATTCTGCCCGTTGCAAAAATTCTCTAAACGTTTCATTGTTAGGAAAAGAAACAGCCAAAAACGCGTGTTCTTTCATATCGTTTGAGTTGCTAAAAACTTTCAAAAAATGATAACTCGCTTCAGCCCAATTTCCAAGTCCGCGCTCGGCGCCTGCGCGTTGGCTGAGTGCATAATAATAAATGGCAGGGCGATAATTGAGCGGTTCCACAAATTGATTGAACAAATCAATTGCCTCTTCGTATCGGCGCGTGTAATGCGCCAAACGCACCATTTGATAACCGTAGCGCAGTTTCAGTTCCTTGTCTGTTTCTGCCGACCAACTACGCCGTAACACATTCATTACTTTGTCGTAATCCAAATCGCCGGCGTGAAACTGATAAGTTTTATAAGTTTTATAACAATGTCGCTCGTATCGCCACGACCTGTCGCCATATTCACCATAATCGGGCACAATAATCATATACGACTCCAAATATTTAGCATACGAAAGATAAAGCAACGATTGGTGGTGCTTTTTTGTCCACGCACCGGTCGCAAAACTCAAACGCGTGTCTGTCAGCGGTTGTTTTTTTATCAAACCGTCGATTTGTTCTTTCGTAGCTCCGAAAACTAAAAATTCGGTTTCTTCGTAACTCAATCCCAAATACGACTGCCATTGTTCAATATTTTGATTTTTTCCCTGAGGAAATGAAGAATAACTATAATTATCTGTGCGTAAAAATGGAAAATACATCGGATCGTCAATGATTTCCTGCATAAAAAGATTGTAATACCAATCATTTTCATCCCAATCTCCACCACCACAAGCAAGCGATGAGAAAACAGTCGAAAAACATAATAAGATGGATAAATGTAGTTTTTTCATATTTGTTTATTTTAATTGTTCAATGGTAAATTGTTTCAAAAAAGGTTCATCAAGATGATAATACACAATGCGGTAATCGCGCTTGATGTGTTTGTTCAAAAAAGTTTTAGCTTCATGCAAAAGTTCGGGCGAAATTTCTTCGACTTTGATGCGGAAACCTTTATTCATAAAAATACCGCGAAAGAAAAAATTATCCATTGCCTCGTAACTTTCGTCGGGCAATGGTTGCAAACGACTTTCTTCGCGCAGTTCATTTTCGGTTACATTATTAATAAGTTTGATTCGCCCCAAATGATTTTGCACCACCGCCCACGAATAAATGGGCAACGCAATGTCGAACGCTACCGGATAATTGTTTACCGTTTTCAGATACGATTTCAACAGCGGAATGTCCAAAATAGAATTTTTCTCCGTAAAATCCGTCGGCGACGAAGTGGCATAACACATCAAATAACCTTTTTCAACGGGCGGAACGCCGTTTTTTTCACGCTCGGCAATTTGATGCAACCGAAGTGTACAAGTGATTTTTTTATTAGAAATTTCTTTCAATTGTTTCAAAAATTGAAAAAAATTATCGCACGTACTTGGTGTCCAATCACAATCAATTTGTATTTCGTTGACTTCGGGCAATTCATTTGCAATGGCAATTTCGCTTGTCAAGTCGAAAATTCGTTGAGCCAAATCGTTGATTTTTTGCCGATTAATTCCGCTAAATGTTCTATTTGTGATAAAAACAACAGGTACATATTCCGCTTGTAATAATTTATGGTCAAAAGGTTTTACTTTCGCAATCGGAAGAACTCCCGAACCATCATTATCCACATCAAAAAAGCGAATATACAAACGTTGGCTGTTCAATTTTTGAAAATATTCTTGTTCCATTTCGCCGAGCGACACGTTTGTTTTCCAATAATAAAAATCGACCGCGCGCTCACGTTCGAGCTTGCAAGCCGTCATTATGAACAAAACAATAAAAATATAAAACCGGCAAAGATGTGTATGCATAACGACTTTGATTAGTATAACGTGTTGTTTTTCAATTTATTTATTCAATTATTTTTTTTGTGATGCTTCATCGAACGGTTTATATTTTGTTTAAGCGTTTAATTCCGCTTTTCATTGTCCTGCTGTGTTCTCCGCCGCTTGCACATAAAACAAACAAATATACAAAAAAAAACAGTTGTTTTTAATAAAAAAAATCCTGATAAAATATCAGGATTTTACTATTTTGAACAATCGGTATTTTACTTCCGAATATCATTTTCTTTAACCAAATACTCCGCAATCTGAACTGCATTCAACGCTGCGCCTTTTTTGATTTGGTCGCTGACACACCAAAAAGAAACACCGTTCGGATTGGATAAATCGGCACGAACACGACCTATATACACATCATCTTTACCGGCAACAAACAACGGCATCGGATATACTTTTTCCGCCAAGTTATCTTGCAAGGTAATTCCCTCCGTTTTTTCAAATGCCTCGCGAGCTTCTGCTACGGAAATCGGACGCTCCGTTTCGCACCAAATTGCTTCGGAATGCGCTCTCAAGGCTGGTACACGCACGCAAGTAGCGCTTACTTCGATGTTTGAGTGCATAATTTTGCGCGTTTCGTGATACATTTTCATCTCCTCTTTGGTGTAACCGTTGTCGGTGGCAACGTCTACCTGAGGGATCAAGTTGTATGCCAACTGATAGGCGAATTTACTTACTGTCGGTTGCTCCCCGCGTACAAGTTGAGCATTTTGTTCGATCAATTCATCCATTGCTGCTGCGCCTGCGCCACTCGCTGCTTGATAAGTAGCTACGTGCACTCTCTTAATATGCGACAAATTTTCAATCGGTTTTAACGCTACAACCATTTGGATGGTGGTACAATTCGGGTTAGCAATGATTCCGCGCGGACGGTCTTTGGCATCGGCGGCGTTCACTTCGGGAACTACCAACGGAACATCGTTGTCCATACGGAATGCGCTCGAATTGTCAATCATCACTGTGCCATATTTAGTAATTGTCCCAGCAAATTCTTTGGAAATACTTGCGCCGGCTGACGTAAACGCGATGTCAATATCCTTGAAGTCATCGTTGTGTTTAAGCTCTTTCACGGTGTATTTCTTACCTTTAAACTCATACACTTTTCCTGCGCTACGACCTGAACCGAAAAGCACTAATTCAGACATTGGGAAATTTCTTTCCGCTAATACACGTAAGAACTCTTGTCCTACGGCACCACTTGTTCCAACAATTGCTACTTTCATTTTTTCTAAGAAAAATTAATTATTTTAACTTTTAAAGATTGTACTTTTACAAAAAAGATTTACCTTTGCAAAAGTTTCACAAAGATAGCTTTTTTATCAATACAATTACATAAAGACACTAAAATTGTTTGTAAAAAATTTGTTTGTAAACTTGTTATTTGTAACTTTAAATATATGATAGTAGAAAAATTGCTTGTGTTTATCCCTCGACAAGATGATGGTTAGTGTCCGTTTTTACCATTTGTAAAAATGACCGAACAAAATCTATTTTATCCAATAACAACAAAACTAAGACACCACACAATGCGCTAATTTCGTGTATGCCAATGAGTACACGGAAGAATCGTATTACACCACACCTTAATTTGTTTATTCTTTATTTAAAAAAAATTATGACTGTTTTTTGAATTTCAAATTTCAAAAATAAAAAATTTACAAAACAATAAAAATTACAATGAAATTAAACAAATTATTTACGCTCGCGTTTATTTGCAATCCGCTTTTGTTGTTTGCCCAAATAAACGAACGCTTTGACGGAGATTCGCTCTCCGAAATGTGGCAAGGTGATAAAGATTGCTTTGTCGTCACAAACAACCGGTTACAACTGAATGCCCCTGGCGATGATGCCGGAAAAAGTTATCTTTCCATTCCTTCAGCTGCTACTGTAAATGCAGAATGGCGGTTTTCGGTGCAAATGAATTTCAATCCCACAAGCGGCAACCATTTGAAATTTTATTTATGCAGCGATAATCCCGTACTGACCGATGAATTAAACGGATACTACTTGCAAATCGGCGGAAACACGGAAAAACAAATTCTACTTTACAAGCAAACAGGAAAAACTACAAAAAAATTGAATAACAGCGAACCTAAAAGATTAGATATATCCCCCCTTAATATCAAACTAAAAGTAACGAAAGACGACAACGGAAACTGGACAGTCTGGTCTAAAAGATCCGATGAGAACGAGTTTATGGAAGAATTTTCCTGTCAAGATGCGACAGAAGAAAGTTCGATCTACGCCGGATTCGTCTGTATTTACACAAAGACCAATTCGACGAAATTTTTCTTTGATGAGATTTCTATTTCGGGCGAGGCATATATAGACACCTCTCCTCCCCTTCTTCCAAAAGATATTATCATCAACGAAGTGCTTTTTAATCCGCCAACAGGAGGAAAGGAATACATTGAGATTTACAATCGCAGCAATAAAGCGCTTGATTTGTCGAAACTCAATATCTCCAATCGACGAAACGGAAATTTGTACTCTACCAAACCACTTGCGGAAACGAAAACGTTTATTTTTCCCGAAGAGTACAAGGTGTTGACTGTCGACAAAGAGAAAGTGTGCAATTTTTTTGACTGCCAAAACGATGAGGCTTTTGTAATAATGCCATCTCTTCCCGTTTTCGCAAACGACAGCGGCTATGTGGTGCTGACCGATAATAAAGGCGTGGTGATTGATGAATTGAAGTACGCCGCCTCAATGCACAGTTCTTCGATTAAAGTTTCCCAAAGAAAAGGTGTTGCATTGGAGCGACAATCATTTGATAGTGATGAGTGGAACTCGGCTTTGGATAATAATGGTTTCGGAACGCCGGGTTATCAAAATTCCAAACGCAGCGATTCTTCCGGGATAGGAACGATTGCTAACCTTGGAAATGAAGTCTGTCTGCCATATCAAGACAAAGATGGAAATCTCACCGTTTTGTACCAATTCAAGAAAGGCGGCTACATTGCTAATGTCTCTATTTTTAGCATCAACGGTCGGCTGATTCGGAAACTTGGAGAGAATTTACCACTTTCCACACAAGGAGCTATTTATTGGGACAGAACGGATGAGAGCGGAAAACAGGTGCCGGCATCTTCCTACATCTTCCTCTTTGAGGCTTTTCATCCGAATGGAGATATTTACCGGAAGTCATTGGTCGGTATTGTCTCTAAATAGGGATTAATTTTATAGAAAAAAACAGTCATAATTTTTTCAAAATTTTAAAAAGCAAGTTATGGAATTATCGAATATTCAGAAAAAAATATATGAGATAAGAGGCTGTAAAGTGATGTTAGACTTTGATTTAGCCGAAATGTATCAAGTAGAAACACGGGCATTAAATCAATCGGTTAAACGCAATATAAGGCGTTTTCCCTGTGACTTCATGTTTCAATTAACGAATACAGAATGGAAGAGTATGTCATCACAAATTGTGATGACATCACGTGTAAAAAGACCTAAATCAGCTATACCGTTCGCGTTTACAGAACATGGGGTAACTATGTTGTCAAGTGTACTTAAAAGTGATGTTGCTATTGATGCTAATATTTTGATAATTCGTGCTTTCGTTTCCATTAGACACCTCATAGTAAACCCACCAACGGACAAAATTTGTGAGTTACAAAATGAAATGGAAAAACTGAAACAATATATTGAAGATACATTTTCAGACTACAATGATATTAATGAAGATACACGTATGCAATTAGAACTTATCAATGAAACTCTAATTGAATTGCAGGTCAAAAACAAAGAATTAAACAAACCTCGTAATCCTGTAGGTTTCAAACTTTCTCAATGCTCAAAAAAAACGGAAAATTAGAATAAATATAATGTGGTTTGAGGTTTCAATTTGAAACCTCAAAAAAGCTATTTCTTAATTTTTTTGAAAATATTGCAAATATTGATGTGAAAATGCGCGATAATCATTAATTTTGAAAGCGAAAAGCAAAAAATGATTTCAGAAAGAATTAATAACAATAATAAATTTATGGAAACCGCATTAACCCGCACAGATTTTAATTTTCCCGGACAAAAAAGTGTTTATCACGGAAAAGTACGCGACGTTTACAACATCAACGATGAATTGTTGGTAATGGTTGTATCTGACCGTATTTCCGCATTCGATGTCGTCCTTCCAAAGGGGATTCCTTTCAAAGGACAAGTATTGAACCAAATCGCCGCTAAATTTTTGGATGCCACTTCGGACATTGTTCCAAATTGGAAAGTCGCTACTCCCGACCCGATGGTAACAGTAGGTGTAAACTGCGAACCGTTCAAAGTGGAGATGATTATACGCGGTTACTTGACCGGAAGCGCGTGGAGAGACTACAAAGCAGGCGCACGCACGCTTTGCGGTATTCAACTGCCGGAAGGGATGAAGGAAAATGAAAAATTCCCAACACCACTCGTTACTCCTACCACCAAAGCCGACCAAGGACACGATGAAAATATCTCGAAAGAGGAAATCATTGCGCAAGGAATTGTCAGCAAAGAGGACTACGAATTGTTGGAAAAATATACACAAGCCCTTTTCGCAAGAGGTACCGAAATGGCAGCGGAAAAAGGACTGATTTTGGTCGATACCAAGTATGAATTTGGTAAAAAAGATGGGAAAATCTTCTTGATAGACGAAATTCACACCCCTGATTCTTCACGCTATTTCTACAAAAACAGCTACCAATCCCTTTTTGAAAAAGGCGAAGCTCAAAAACAACTCTCAAAAGAATTTGTGAGAGAGTGGTTGATGGCAAACGGCTTCCAAGGCAAGGAAGGACAGCAAGTTCCCGAAATGACGCAAGAATACTGCCAAAGCGTTTCCGACCGCTACATCGAGCTATACGAAAACATTGTTGGCGAAAAATTCGTAAAAGCAGACCCTAATTCGTTGAAAGAACGTATTGAAAAAAATGTAACGGCGTTTTTGAATAGTCTGTAAAAAATACGTCAAAAGAAGATTAAACTGTAATGAACGCTATGTTTTTTTATCATTTGCGTTCATTGCGTTTTAATTTTTCGACTTTTTGCAATAGATATACACATCACACTAACCTGAGTTTTGGATAAGCGAGATTCCTCCCTTCACTACGTTTTGGTCGGAATGACCAGTATTTTTGGGGTGCGAGGGAGTGAAAAGCAGCGGCTTTGCCGCTGCTTTTCACTCCAATACCCTACTTTGACAAATCAAGAAGTCATTCCGACCGCAACGTAGTGAAGGGAGGAATCTTTTCTTTTTTGAAAATCAATAGAATAAGAAAATTCTTATCCAAAACTCAGGTCACTATTCAAAATATTTGGAAACGTAAATAATTTAAGCTATTTTTGTCTAATAGACACAAAAGAAATAAAACAATGAAAAATCGAAAATTGACTGTATATTTGGATACATCGGTTATCGGCGGATATTATGATGACGAATTTAAACTTGACACACAATAACTTTTTAGTGAAGTACAAATAGGCAAATATGATATTGTAATTTCAGATTTAACCTTGAAAGAGTTAATGAAAGCGCCTGAAAACGTTAGAAATCTTTTTCGAGATTTGTCAATAAATTTTACCGAAATTACTGTTACCAATGAATGTGTGGAGTTAGCAATGGAATATCTGAAAGAAAATGTTGTAGGTCAAACAAGTATGGATGATTGTATCCACATCGCTACTGCTACCATTTGTAAAGTAGATATGCTTGTCAGTTGGAATTTTAAACATATCGTAAATGTATATAGAATAAAGGTTATAATGCCGTGAATATGAAAAACGGTTACCAAATAGTAGATATATATTCACCTAAAAGTTTGATAAGTTATGAAGACTAAAAAATTTGACAGTGTAAAAATGATGCGCGACATTAGAGAAGAAATCAACAAAGAGATTTCTAAAATGTCGCCGAAACAAATTTTGGAATATCTAAAAAATGCAAAAAACGAATATAACAAAGCTATTGGTTTAGTGTAGTTAAAATATACATAAAAAGCAATCGCCAAATTCTAACGCTAATTTCTAATTATTATGAATATAAAAACATTTGAAGAAGTATTGGAGCAATTTGGCACCATTACATTCAACGAAAATTTCGATATGATTGTAGCCATAGCCAATGGTGGAATTATCCCCGCCGCTATCCTCAATCAACGACTCAATATTGATATTCAACTATTGAAAATCAATTTGCGCGACAGCGATCAAAAACCCAAGTATGACGCACCACAACTGATGTCATCCATTGACTTTGAAGTGAAAAACAAAACAATTTTGGTGGTTGACGATAGAGTAAGAACGGGAGCAACAATGCGCTTGGCTTGCGATTTGTTGCGTGATGCCAAATTAGTAAAAACCTTCGCAGTAAACGGAAAGGCTGATTATGCGTTGTACAACGAAAGTTGTTTCAAATTTCCTTGGATATTGTGAATGAGAAAACGGAGTTGAGAAGTAAATATGTTCGCGTATTTTCTCGTTAACAGCAAGGCTTGGAGACGTGTAGCGGAACTTGAAAAATACTTAAAATAATGGGGGAAAAAAAATATAAAAAAGGGTTTGTTGACCTAAGAGGTCGATGGGAAGACAATAAAAAGTTAGTAAGGAAGTTAATTGACTACGCAAGTAATGACAAAGATTGGACAGAGTTAATTGGCGATATTCTTTGTAAAGACTCACGAAAAAACGTAAGGTCATTTAAACATTACAAAAATCCACCTGATTTAAGAATGATAAATTTGGATGAATTGGATATAAGTGATATTACTCTAAGAAATGCTAATTTATTGAAGGCGACATTCTTTAGAAGTCAGGCAAATCGCTTAAAATTTATTGACTGCTATGCAATGGATACAAAATGGGCAAAGGCAACAATGTTCGATTCTATTTTTGAAAATATTGATTTTCGTCACAGTAATTTTTCAAATGTTAACCTAAGTAATTCTAAATTTATAAATTGTAATTTGAGTCATTGTTATTTTAGTAAGGCTATTCTGCAAAATGTATGTTTTCACAACACAAATCTTACCTACTCAAATTTCAGTGAAGCTGACATTGACAATTCATCTTTTGATACTGTTAAATTATACGGTAGTAGCCTTTGGGATATAAAATACAATAAGATTAATTGCAGGAATATTGATTTGTCAAAATTAGGCAATGACTCCGTCGTTTCTGATGATATAAGGTTAGCTCCATTGATACATCTTCTTGAAGATGATAAATTAGCGGACATAATAGGATCTTTAAAATCTAATACTGTGGTTATTTTGGGTAGTGACTCTAGCTCGGAAAGTATGAATGTTCTAAATAAAATCGGTGAACGTGCAAAGGAATGGGGACTTACTCCAATCATTATAAAAAACATAAAAGACACAGAAGGTCAGAGCTTTACTCAAAAAGCAATTATGTATTCATTACTTGCCAAGTTTGTAATAATTGAAAACAGCAAAGCTTCCGGTCATATTTTAGAATTCGACAAAGTACTTAATTTAAACTGCATTGTTGGCGTTTTACAAGAAAAAGACAAAGGTTCAACACATCTACTTGATGAATATTTTATCAGATATCCTTTTCATCTGCACCAATTTGTTTATGATGATAACTTTGAACAAAAAATTAAAGAAACTTATGAGTGGTGCGTTAATCAACAAAAAGAGCTTTCTGTACGATTAAAAAATATTTATGAAGGATTAAAATAGATACACAATGAACAATAACAAAATCAAACACCTTGAGTTTATACAAAATGTAATTACACGAATGAACTCCAATTCGTTCCTTGTTAAAGGTTGGGCAATTACGTTAGTTTCTGCATTATTTGCACTTGCAGCAAAAGATTCTAATATGAATTATGTATTGATTTCCTATATTATCATCCCTGTATTTTGGGTTCTTGACGGTTTTTATATTTCAAGAGAAAGGCAATATCGAGACCTTTATACAATTGTTGCCTCTAAAGAAGAATCAATGATTGACTTTAGTATGAATGCAACAAGCTTCAGCGAAGGAAATCGAACTTGGATGGCAGGAATTTTCTCAAAAACATTAATTCCTTTTTATGGAATTACCATTGTTGCAACTTTGGTCGTTATGTTTTTTATCAAATAAACTCAGGCTGGCGCACGTTTGTAACGTGTGCCTTACGAATTACAAATTCGCGCCAGCGCAGGAAGTTTTGAAAACATTTAATTAAAAGACAAACTTATGACACAACATAATTGCGAAAATTGTTCGATGCGAGCAAAATATGACAAAGCCCCTAAATCATTGATTGGAAGATTTTGGCGGTGGCATATAAATTTCTGTCCCGGTTGGAAAAAGTATATGAATTCTTTGGATGACGAGAAGAAAGCAATGCTGAAAGAAAAGTACAAACTAAAATAAAAGTACCATAATAACTTTTTGAAAATACTCAACAAGGCTACCCATAGGTAGCGAAATTGACAAGGTTTGTTTTTGTCGATTTCAAAAATAGTACTATTTTTGTGTTTAGAAAACATATAAAGTAACAGTAATATATGAACGAAAAAGTAACATATTGGACAGAAATAGCTGATTACGACTTAGAAACAGCAAAAGCGATGCTTGTATCAAAACGTTACTTGTATGTCGGATTTATGTGTCACCAGACAATAGAAAAAATTATAAAAGCATATTATTGTTCAACAAGAGAGGATATTCCGCCTTATACTCATAATTTGAAAATTTTGGCAGAAAAATGTGAATTGTTACCTCTTTTTTCCGAAAAACAACTTGACTTTATAGAAGAATTACTTCCTATGAATATTGAAGCAAGGTATCCGACACATAAGGAAAAAATGTTCAAGATACTAACTCCTCAAAAATGCGAGGAAATCATCAATCAAACAGAAACATTATGTCAATGGATAAAACAACAGCTTTAGAACACGCAAAGCGTTATGCAAGGATTGTTTGTAAGGAAGTTTCACCTTGCAAAGTTTTTTTGTTTGGTTCATTAGTAAATGGTAATTTCAATGAGAATAGCGATATTGATATTGCCGTAGTCAAGGATTTTTTAGATGATAACTATTGGGAATTAACAAAAACGCTTAACCGACTTACACGCAACATAGACAACCGTATCGAACCTGTTTTATTACAACCCAAAGACAATCAAAGCGGATTTTTATATTCTGTTTTGAAATCGGGGATTGAGTTGTGAATTTGAAATATTTACTGATTACTCGTCAACTAAAAAAATATGGATAGACGCAATTTTTTAAAAGCAGCGGCTCTTGCGGGAGCTGCGTTTACCTTAAAAACCAACGGAGGATTGGATATATTAGCCCAAACCGTCAAAAGTTCGCAAACAGGGAATCCGGTTGATTTGGTTGCTGTCATGGGAGGAGAACCCGAGGCAATGTTCAAACGCGCCATAGCCGAAATAGGCGGTATGGAAAAGTTTGTGAAGAAAGGACAAAAAGTAGTTGTGAAACCCAATATCGGTTGGGATAAAACGCCGGAAATGGCAGCAAATACCAATCCGAAATTAGTTGCCGAAATCATACGCCATTGTTTTGCAGCCGGCGCAAAAGAGGTAATTGTATTTGACAACACCTGCGACGATTGGAAAAAATCCTACAAAAACAGCGGTATCGAAGACGCAGCAAAAGCAGCCGGTGCAAAAGTGATTCCGGCGAATGAAGAGGTATATTACGCTCCTATTTCGCTTCCGCAAGGAAAAAAATTAAAAAACTCAAAAGTTCACAAAGCGCTCTTGGATAGTGATGTTTGGATTAACGTTCCTGTCTTGAAACATCACGGAGGCGCTAATCTTACCATTTCGATGAAGAACCTGATGGGAATTTGCTGGGATAGAAGAATATTCCACAGTACCGATCTGCAACAGTGTATTGCCGATATGTGTACACTTGAAAAAAAATCCGTACTCAATGTAGTCGATGCTTATAGAGTGATGAAAGACAATGGTCCAAGGGGAAAATCAGAGGCTGATGTAGTCAATCCGAAAGCGCTTTTTATGTCACAAGATATTGTAGCTGTCGATACGGCAGCTGCTAAATTTTTCAATCAAATTCGCGAAATGCCGTTGGATTATGTCAAACATTTGGCGCTTGGACAAGACCTGAAATTGGGAACAATGGACATTGAGCGGTTAGATGTTAAAAGGATAAGAATGTAAAAAAATACAGATGCTAAAAAAAATACGCGTAGTCTTATCAGTAATCATATTTTCGCTGATAACTTTCTTTTTCCTCGATTTTGCGGGGATATTGCCATGGCGGTTTCACTCGCTTGCGCACATTCAGTTTGTGCCGGCTTTGTTGGCGTTAAATTTCGGCATTTTGACGTTTCTTGTTTTGCTGACGCTGCTTTTCGGACGCATTTACTGCTCTTCGATTTGTCCGATGGGGGTGTTTCAAGACATTGTTGCTTGGATTTCTAAGCGAACGGCAAAAAAGAAGAAAAAATACAGTTACAGTCCGCCAAAAACTATTTTGCGTTGGTCAATATTAATCGCTACTGTTGTATTATATCTCTTTGGTATCACCACTTTACTCGGACTGTTAGACCCTTATGCGGCTTACGGCAGAATGGCGACACATCTTTTCAAACCTGTTTATATGGCGGGAAATAATCTGTTGGCAGCTATTTTTATGAGTTTTGGAAACTATAAGTTTTACTTTGTTGATATATTCGTATTCAGTTTTTTTTCACTGATTGTATCCGTGGTTACTTTTCTGGGTGTTGGATTTTTGGCTTGGAAATACGGGCGAACTTTTTGCAATACCATTTGCCCTGTTGGTACAATTTTGGGCGTTTTAAGCAGATTTTCTCTTTTCAAAATAAGAATTGATACTGATAAATGTACAAGTTGCGGTGTCTGTGCCGCCAAATGTAAAGCGTCTTGTATTGATTTCAAAGGAAAAAAAGTGGATAATAACCGTTGTGTGGATTGTTTCAATTGTATGGGAAGTTGCAAGTTTAGCGCATTGTCTTACAAGCAAAAAATGTTCGGCAAAAAAGAAAAGAAAATTATGTCTGACGTAGCTTTTGATCGTATTGGTAATGCGTTGGGTGATGCATTCAATCATTCATTCTCAAAACAACCGGAAACAGCGACCATAGATAAAGGAAAGCGAAGATTTTTATTGGCAAGCGCAACCGCAGCAATCGCAACCCCTACTCTACTCGCAAAGGAAAAAGCAAGCCTTTTGAACGGAGGAATATCTTACACGCGCCAAACGCCGATTAGTCCGCCCGGAGCATTGAGTACGGAGCAGTTTCAAAGCCGTTGCTCTTCCTGCCATTTGTGCATCAGCAAATGTCCGACAAATGTACTGAAACCTGCTTTCACGGAGTATGGCATTGGCGGCGTGATGCAACCGGTGATGTTTTTTGAGAAAAGTTTCTGTAACTTCGACTGCACAATTTGTTCAAACGTCTGTCCGAACCAAGCGCTCAAATCGCTGACCAAAGAGGAAAAACACAAGACGCAAATGGGACACGTTGTTTTCATCGAAGATATTTGCATCGTACCGACCAAACTTAAAAGTTGCGGCGCTTGTGCAGAACACTGTCCTACGCAAGCCGTAAAAATGGTTCCGTACAAAAACGGCTTGACAATTCCGGTAATCAAAACCGATATTTGTGTGGGATGCGGCGCGTGCGAGTTTATCTGTCCCGTGCGCCCTCACCGCGCTATCTTCGTGGAGGGAAATAAAGTGCACATAGAAGCAAAGCCGTTTATCACAGAGGCAAAAAAAGAGATAAAAATTGACGATTTCGGATTTTAAAATTGTTGTCTTGAACCAAGATTTTCAAAATTAAAGGATTAAGAAGATTAAGAAAAAATCCCGCCAATCTTTTAATTTTAAAAATCCTGGTTGAAGAATATTAAAAAATAAAAATATGAACACACTATTGTTTATGGGAATTGGCGGACAAGAGATTATTCTGATTGCTCTTGTTGTGTTGTTGTTTTTCGGCGGAAAAAAAATTCCGGAAATGATGAAAGGTCTCGGTAAAGGAGTCAAAAGTTTCAAAGACGGACTGAACGGGTTGGAAGATGACAAAGATAAAAACAAACCAACCTCCGAGCCTGAAAAATAAATGAACGAAAACGTAGAAAAAGAATTTACTTTTTGGGATCACTTGGATGAACTTCGGAAGGTACTTTTTCGGATAATAATCGTTGTAGTTACCGTAACGATTGTCACATTTCTGAACAAGGAATTGCTTTTTGACATCGTGTTGGCTCCTCACAAGTCTGATTTTATTATCTACCGTTTTTTTTGTCGCCTGTCGGAAATGATTTCCCTGTCCGAAATATGTCCCGATGAATTTCAGGTAGGATTGATAAATACAGAATTGCCTTCGCAATTTCTCATTCATTTGAGTACCGCGTTTTACGTTGGTATTTTACTTGTTTTTCCTTATATCATTTATCAAATCTACCGTTTTGTCTCGCCGGCTCTGTACGAAAATGAGCGAAAATATTCGACAACTGTAATTTTCAGCTCTTGCCTGCTTTTTTATGTTGGCGTGTTGCTTAATTATTTCCTTATTTTTCCGCTTTCGTTTCGATTTTTGGCAACTTATCAAGTAAGCGAAGAGGTGGTGAATATGATAAATCTTTCCTCTTATGTTGGTATTTTAATGATGCTTTCGTTGATGATTGGCATTATGTTTCAGTTACCTATTCTGTCGTGGCTTTTTGCAAAGCTGGGGTTTCTGTCCGCCTCTTTTATGAAAAAGTATCGCCGGCACGCCATTGTAGTCATCTTGATTATCGCCGCTATCATCACTCCCACGACCGATGTTTTTACTTTGATGCTTGTTTTTGTTCCGATTTATATATTGTATGAATTGAGTATTGGTGTGGTGAAGATTACGGAACGGAGGAGGAAAATTGAGATGGTGGAAGAGAGAGAATGGGATAGTCCTTATAAATAAATTCATTACCTTTGTACAAACTAAAAAACGCAGGAATGATTGATTATGATAAATTTGAAAAGTCGCTGAAACATTTACAGTTGCAGTACGAAAATTATAAAACAATTGACCAACAACCGAATTTAAGTCAATTGGAAAAAGAAGCGATTGCCGAATCGGTTATACATCGTTTCGAGATTTGTTATGACTGTCTGTGGAAGGTACTTAAAAGATATTTAACCGAAGAACTTGGCATACCTGAAATGCCGAATAGTCCCAAGCCAATATTTCAAATTGCTTTTGAAAATATGCTGTTCCTCAATATATTGCAATGGAAAGAGTATGCTGATGTCCGTATAAATACCTCTTTGAATTATACTAATTCAGAAACATTTAATACATTCTGTTTAGTGAATAAATTCATCCCAGATGTGATTAATTTATACGAAAAAATTAGTGGAAAGAAATGGAGTTAAATTCGATAGATATTTCGCAGGACGATTTCAAATTACTATCATTGTTGCTGGATAAATATTTGTCCGACACTGAAATATGGGCTTTCGGTTCGCGAGTTAAAGGGACGGCACAACCACAATCCGATCTTGATTTAGTCGCTTTCATTACCGATGAACAAGTGCAATCACTTTATGATTTACGAGACGCATTGGCTGAATCGAATCTCACATTCCGCGTTGATATTTTCAGCTGGAACGATATTCCGGATAATTTTAAAGAGAATATTTCGCGACAGTATGTTGTTTGGGATAACAAAGCAATTAGTAGCAAGTATTCCTGTTCAACAAAGAATTTTACTTTAAATAGAGACGAAACAAACAATTAATATCAAAATGAACAATTCAAACAAAAACATTGAAATAATTACAGGAGATTTTTTTCCTGCGTGGGCACTCGCATCAGCTTTCGTTTTAGTGATGATAGGAGTCGTGGTGGTTGGGTATGAGATGCTTTTTATTTATGAACCGGTTTTTATTGAGCGATTGATTACCTTTCTTTTTGTAGCATTCACTATAATCGTTTTCGTAGTAATATGGTTTTCAAAAAAGTTTTTTGAGTTTAATCCCGACACCAAACAATGCCGAAAAGGATTCTTTTTGTTCGGTTTCAAGTGGGGAAAATGGTTGCCGTTGGAAATTGGGAAAGCGTATATTGCATTTCAATGTTACAAGGAAAACGTACACTTTACTTATGGCGGATTATATAACCGGGATATAGAGGGTACCGTGTTTGAGATCCGCTTGGTTTATCCTGATTTGAGTTTTAAAACGCTGGTCAGCAGTGGACGTGATTTCAAAGCCGTGGCAATGATGCTTCAACTCGGAAAAATCTTGAGCTTGATTTATAACGTTGAGTTTAAAGACTATGTAAAAGGAGTTATCCGCAAAGAATCCCGGAAAAAATGAAAAAAATAGGTCTATTATCAGACACGCACGGATATTGGGACGATAAGTATTACCAATATTTTGCCGAGAGTGATGAAATATGGCACGCCGGCGACATCGGCGGAAATGAGGTGGCTGAACGATTAGCCGCTTTCAAACCTTTGCGGGCGGTACACGGAAACATTGACGGTCATCAAACACGTATCGTTTACCCTAAACATCAACGCTTTATGTGCGAGGGTGTAGATGTTTGGCTGACCCACATCGGCGGTTATCCGGGAAAATTCGCACCTGAAGTAAGACCTGAAATTTACGAAAATCCGCCTAAACTTTTCGTTTGCGGACACTCTCACATCTTGAAAGTTACCTACGACAAACGCCTTCAAATGCTCTGTATGAATCCGGGAGCAGCCGGAAAATACGGTTTTCACCAAGTACGGACATTGCTTCGTTTTGAAATTTCGGGTGGGGAAATTCGGAATTTAGAGGTTATTGAATTGTTGTCTGAACCATGATTTTAAAACCTGTTAAGTTTTAAAAACTTAACAGGTTTTATATCTGTTATCTTGATAATCTTGTAAATCTTATGAAAATCATGGTTCAAGACTTAATACCGCAAAATCCAACTTTTCGCCGTCTCAATAATCGTATCCAATCCTTGTAATTCATCTTCGGCAGTCATATCCACCCTTACATCAGGGTCAATGCCAAATTCCGTATATTTCATATTAACATCCATATAAGGCGCTACCGAGAGGCGTAACGACCAACCGCAAGGCAATTCGCTCGAAAGGGGCATCCCTGCGCCACCGCCCGTTTTATCGCCGAAAACAACCACATTGGGCAATACTTTCATTGTCTGCGTAAAATCATTAGCCGCGCTGAAACACGAGCGGTTGGTCAGCAACGCCACCTTTCCGTAGTATGAATTGCGGGAACTTGGAGATAAATAAATCGGTTTTGGTTCCGAAAAATCGGTGTGCCCCTTCCCTATTTTACCTTGCCAATATCCAACCAGCACTTCCCGGTCGGTAAATCGCGATGCCAACATATCGACAAATAAGACGGCACCTCCGCCATTGTTCCGAATATCCAAAATAATCCCTTTTGTATCTTTAAAAAGGTCAATTACGTAATCTAAATTCGCCTCGCTAAATCCGGAAGAAAAACTGCCGTAATAAATATACCCCACGTTTCCCTCCAACATTTTATATCGCAGACCGCCTGCTATTTTAAAATCTTTTCCCCAATAGCGGTCATTTCTCAGCAGGTTACTGTTAAAATTGAATGGAAAATCGCCCTGTATATCATACCGCGAAACATCGAACGATGAATACAAATTGACGTGTCCGTCCTTCAACTCATTGAGCATATCGGCGAAAACATAAAACATTTCCATATCGGTTTCACAAGCCAATGCTTTCGGCTTATATTCCCTGTATACGTCGTTCCAATTCTTGATACTATCCTTTTTATATTCAAAAAAACAATACTTCTCGTCTACAATTCGCCACAGCATTTCAAAATTTTCCAATGCGGTGTTATTCGTTTTCAAATCCTTGTCGCAAGAGGTGAAACACAGCAAGGGAAAAACGAGAAATAAAAGATATTTTATTTTGATGTTCATAACATTATATTTTAAAAGTTGGTGATGATAAAAAATTGAACCGAAATTTCGATGTAGAAACGCGGCGTGTCCCGTCTCTACTACCGTGTAGGGTCGTGAAATTCCGATGAAATCGGCTTATTTCCCCTAAACGTAGAAAAATTATAAACAAAACCGATTAAAAACGAGAGGTTTGTACTTCTTGTTTCGAGCAGGTTTACATTGGTCACAGTCCTTTCTGCCAAAAATCCGAAACGAAAGGTACAAAAAGACACGGGTAAATCGACGGAAACCTTGTTTCTCCAAGCCAAACGCTCGCCAAGCGAAGTCAAAACGATGGTATTATCCGTTTTTCCCAATACGAAAATCTCGTAATATGTCTGCATATATTCGGGCGAAAACATCACGCCACCGATAGGTATCGCGAAATGCTCACGGAAAGTCAACGTTCTCTTTCGTAAAGGCAAATGGTAATAGCCCATTGCCGAAATCCACAGGTTGGTGTTCCAATTGAGCGAATACGGATTGTTTTGATTTTGCATCAGGAAACGTCCGCCTAAGTCCATATTTGTCATTGCGCCGACCAAAATATTCATATTTTCAACGGGGCGAATGTGACGATGAACGCCGAAAAAATAACGGAAAGTAAAAGGCATCATTGTCGCGCTTTGTGCCGGATTATCTAACATTCCGATTTGTATATTACCCTCACTGTACCACGAAAATTTATCCGACCGGAGAGAAAAATATTTCAACCGTTCGCTCATCAACGTAAATCCCGAACCTTCATAAAGCAGTGGCGAAAGATAGGAGTCATATTCCCTTTGTGAACCGCTCCCAACGGAAATCGCCTTGTTTGACAACAAATAACGAGAACTTTCGCCTTCAGCCCAAAGATTAACCGAAAACGTTAATAATGAGAGAAATAAAAATAGCTTTTTTAGTCTTTTCATTGATGTTTATTTTATAACTGTTTTTATACTGTGGGTTTGTATTTTTCTACAATATTCGTCAATTCTACAAATTCGCCGACACTCAACTGCTCCGGTCGCTTTGTAAAAACAGGCAATTGAAAAGCCGGATTATCTTTTCCTAAAATCGGTTGCAGAGAGTTACGCATCATTTTTCGCCGTTGGTTAAATCCGACTTTGACTACTTGTACAAAAAGTTGCTCATTGCAATCCAATTTTTGTACCTTGTTTCGACGCAACCGGATAACTGCCGACTTCACTTTTGGCGGCGGGTCAAACACATTTTCGTGAACGGTAAAAAGGTACTCAATATCGTAAAATGCCTGCAATAAAACACTAAGTATTCCGTATGCTTTTTTTCCGGGCGCAGAGGCAATTCGTTCGGCAACCTCCTTTTGTATCATCCCTACGCAACACGGCACACTGTTCTTATTTTCAAGCACTTTGAAAAATATTTGGCTTGAAATATTATATGGAAAATTACCGATAACATAAAAAGGTTCATTTTCGTAAATTTGCCGTAAATCCAAGCGTAAAAAGTCTCCCTCGATGATCCGGTTTTTCAATTGCGGAAAATGTTCGTTCAGATAAGCAACCGACTCACGGTCAACCTCCACAACTTGTAAATCGGCAAGGGGATTTTGCAGCAAAAATTGCGTCAAAACGCCCATACCCGGACCTACTTCCAACACCTTCACCGGCTCCGAAAGTTCCAAACTATCCACAATACGCTGTGCAATACTTTTATCTTTTAAAAAATGCTGACCTAAGAATTTTTTGGGTGTAACTGTCATACTTTTTTATATATCCGCAAAAGTACAATTTTTGTTTTATTTGTTTGCCGGCAAATGTAAATTTTTTGCTTACCTCGAAATTAATCCGAAAATAATAAATACCATTCCGACAATAAACGTGTAGCCTACCTGTATACAAGCAGCTTGCACATAATCTTTCCATTTGGCAAACTGAAAATTTAACGTTCCCTTTTGCCAAGCACAAAAACAAATTAACGCGAATACGGATATAACGAAAGAAATTTGAGTTAACATAAAAAATATGGTTCCGAATAAAATATTTACGATGAACTGGAGTCCCATCGTTCTCACCATACTCAACGTTGTAACTTTATCGGGCATTTCTACCTTGAATACGCGCATCCACGTCTTCGGAAAGAGAAAAGAGTACCAAATTGCCCCTATGGCAAAGGTAATTACCACGGCAATTGCGAACCATATCCATTGGATATTGGAAAATAAGAATAAAAATGTTCTCATAATTTTTAAGAATTTAATTGTACAATTAAAATATTTGTACTATTAAAACTTTGAAATGACATAAAAGGTTCAAAAACACTCAAAAATTTCGTGTACCGGTAGAGAGCTGAATGTGAAGTTTTTATTTATTTATCCTTTTTTCTACCAGTCCATTGCTATACAAAATGATGTACAATCCGGTTTTTGGTTCTTCGGATAGTTTTGTTCCTGTAATGCTGTAATAGCCGGTGATGATCGGTAGAGACGCAATGCATTGCGTCTCTACAATGCCGGTCGGCTCACCCTTAGTTGTAAATTCGCCTGACTGACTTGCCAATACAACATTATTAATACCAAGTATTTCAAATGTGTAATAATAATCTGTACTACTCGACAGATTTTCTATCGTATGAGAAAATGTTGTGCTTACTGAACGAAATTTTCCCTCTGCATCAAATTCCAACGTGTCGGCAGGTATTTCATTGCTATAAATGATTAGTCTGTAACCTTCGGCATTTTCGTAGGATTGCCATTCAATTAGGGCGGTGGTGTCTGACGGCGTAATGTCAATATCCTCTTCTGAAATAGTAGGGAGTTCTATTATATTTACAAAATCTTTCCAACCTGTTGCCGCTCTATATGCCTTGACACTGCCTGCCGGAACATAGAGAATACAAGTGTTTTTATTTACATCACTAAATACATAAGAATAAGGAGAGATAGGCGTAGGTGTGGGGCTATAATTGACTATTGAAGTAAGTTTTCTACAATATCCAAAAGCATAATTTTCAATACTTGCTACCTTTTCGGGAATAACAACCGAAGTAAGTTCACTGCAACTCGAAAAAGCAAAACGTCCAATACTTGTTACATTTTTGGGAATAACAACCGAAGTAAGTTTACTGCAACTCGAAAAAGTATAATCTCCAATACTTGTTACATTTTCCGGAATGTTAATAGAGGTAAGCCCACTACAAACATAAAAAGCACTTCTTCCAATATTTGTTACCTTTTCGGGAATAACAACCGAGGTAAGTCCGGTACAATAATAAAAAGCATAATCTCCAATATTTGTTACATTTTCCGAAATAACGACCGAAGTAAGTCCACTACATCTATTAAAAGTGTAGTTTTCAATACTTGTTACATTTTCGGGAATGATAATAGAGGTAAGCCCGCTACAAGAATAAAAAGCATAACTTCCAATCCTTGTAATGCTTTCTGGAAGTTTTATCGAAATTAGATTATTTTTATTACTGAATGCGCTGGAATTAATGGAAATTGTACCTTCCCTCACATTTATAGAGGTGTTTTCGGGCATTGTTCCTTTGTAACCAAATAACAGATTATTCAAATAAACCACTCCGTCGGGTTGATTATTGTACCAACCTGTGTTGTTGAGGGCATTTTGAGGAATCGTTGTTAAATTATCGGGAATGGAAATAGAAACAAGTTCACTGCAACCTACAAAAGCCGAACTTCCAATACTTGTTACATTTTCGGGAATGACCACCGAGGTAAGTTTGCTACAACCGTTAAAAGCAGAGCTTTCAATACTTGTAAGACTTTCAGGAAGTTTAATCGAAGTAAGAGAACTGCAATTATAAAAAGCCGAACTTCCAATACTTGTTACATTATCGGGAATAACAACGGAATCAAGTCCGGTACAACCTGAAAAAGTTCCATTTTCAATAGTTGTTACGTTTTTGGGAATAACGACCGAGGTAAGTTCTGCACAACTCCTAAAAGCATAATTTCCAATAGTTGTTACCTTTTCGGGAATAACAACCGAGGTAAGTTTATTACAACCCTCAAAAGCCGAACTTCCAATGCTCGTTACATTTTCAGGAATGATCACCGAGGTAAGCTCAGTACAACGATAAAAAGCTGAATTTCCAATACTTGTAAGACTTTCGAGAAGTTTTATCGAAGTTAGATTATTCTTATTACTAAATGCGTAAGAATTAATGGAAGTCGTACCTTCTTTCACATCTATGGATGTGTTTTCGGGCATTGTACCTTTGTAACCAAATAACAAATTATTCAAATAAACCACGCCGTCGAGTTGATTTTTATACCAACCTGTGTTGTTGAAAGCACTCGCCGGAATATTTGTTAAATTATCGGGAATGGTAATAGAAACAAGTTCGCTGCAACCTCCAAAAGCCGAACTTCCAACACTTGTTACACTAGCAGGAAGCTTAATCGAAATTAGATTTTTTTGATTGGAAAAAGCAGAAGAATTAATAGAAGTCGTACCTTCTCTCACTTCTATGGATGTATTTTCGGGCATTGTACCTTTGTATCCGTACAACATATCATTCAAATAGACCACTCCATCGGGTTGATTCTTGTACCAGCTTGTATGGTTGAGAGCACGATAATCAGTGCCTGTTGCAGTTTTAGGAAGGGAAATCTCTGTTTTTCCGGCAGGACAATAAATTAAGGTCGTTTTATCTTTGTCATATATTATTCCATTTTCGGAAGAGTACTGATAAGAATCATCGTTTATATTGATTGATGTTAAACTTTGAACATTGTTCAAGCCGGAGAAGTCAATATTGATATAATTCATTATCCTTAAATTTATCGAATCAATGCCACTCGAAGACCAAGAATTAAATGAATATTGATGTATCTGTACATCTACCTGAATATCATTCATCATCTCACACACACCGTTGCTGTAATCGCAACGTTCGATGCATCCAAAATTATGAATAGGCGTATCATTAATCTCAATATCTATGTTGGTTTTGCTCCGCAAATTAATCTCCATTCTTCCTATACAGAATAAAAGTTGACCGGTACCACTGTTGTCTTGGCAGGTTTCAAGATTGATTATTTTATCGTAGCCATCATTCCATTCTGCACACATATATCTGTAGTGATAATTTTGGCTTTTTACCTGCACCCCAAGCAATACAGCAACAATTACTAAAAGAATATTTTTTTTCATTTTAAAATCCCTAATTAGTGTCGGGCACAACCTTTACGTTATTTGTGTTTTGTTGATTTGCGTTTTTTTGTTCTCAGTCCAATCGCGTGCGCTACTCCTTCCCTTTTTTCAACCGCTCATAAATATATTTCCCCGATTCGGTTAAAATTTCAGGGAATTGAGAACC
>Ga0209737_10000626_pt1 | contig 28096 bp, 29 predicted proteins | sample TergutCu122P3_FD_187284 | JGI IMG/M metagenome (GOLD analysis project Ga0209737, IMG submission 187284) | Cubitermes ugandensis P3 segment gut microbial communities from Kakamega Forest, Kenya - Cu122 P3 (SPAdes) (version 2) | ecosystem: Host-associated > Arthropoda: Insects > Digestive system... | reverse complement strand
CTTTGTTGCTTTCTATGTTTTTTTAAAAAGGCGCTCTTTTAAAGGTGGCTTCTCAAAAGTCCGTCCAGGCGGTTTTGTGTCCCTTTGGAGGGCGCATTTTTTTCACAAACCGCCCATTTTCTCATCCAGAGCGCGCAATCTTTTCGCGAGCCATTCACACGAGAAGCACCTTCTAGTGAAGGTTTAAACTTTCCTGGAGATAGGGATCGTTCTTCGGAATCAACGGCACTTTTTGGAATTTCCTTTGCAGGCAAAAAACAAACAATCCCGCAAAACCCAAAATGGCAGAGACTTCAACCCAACCTATAGGGGGTGAAGCAAAATTGCCCGGGGCTACCATCAAATAGATGTCGACCCAGCGGCCCAGCAACACAACCAACGCAATGACGGCGACATAGTTGGGGTTGCGTTTGAGCGGGCGAGGCAGGAGCAAAAAGAAAGGAAGCACCCAATTGAGCACAAAATTCAAATAGAAAATGGCTTCCCAACCTCCATGCCAACGACGGATAAAATAAATGCCTTCTTCGGGAATGTTGCCATACCAAATCAACATGAATTGGCAAAACCAGAGATATGCCCAGAAAGTGCAGAAGGCAAACAGAAGCTTGGCCAAGTCATGCACATGCGGAATGCGGAACTCCGGAAACAAACCCGCCTTGTTTAAGAGGATGCACGTCAGCACAACAGCGGCCACCGAAGAGGACAAGAGCCCTGCAATGTTATACATTCCAAAGACGGTGCTGAACCAGTGCGCTTCCACCCCCATAATCCAGTCAAAGGAAGCCATCGAAAACGTCAAAGCAAAACACACCAAAAAACCCGTGGACCAACGCACAGATTGGTGTGTGCGCTCAACCAAATTGTCCTTGTCCTGTGCCAACGAAAGACTGCGCAAGCGGAATGCGAAAAGCAGCCACAAGCCCAAAACCACCAGCATGCGGATGATGTAAAAGGGCGTGTTGAGATAGGCGACTTTCTCGTGCAGAAGATGATCTTCTTCCATCACACCAGGCCGCGCCCATTCATAAATGGAATCGCTGCCGCTCAGCAAGTTGACCAGTGTCAGCAAAATCAGCAATGCGCCAATGGGCAATAAGGCGGCATAATTCTCAAACACACGCTTTAAAACAATGTGCCAACCCGCCTTGGCCACGGTGTTCAGAGCCAACAAAACCACCCCTCCCGCAGCCAGAGTGACAAAAAAGAAAGCGCAAACCAGGAGGTTGGTATAGCCCCACTTGGGGTTTTGAAAGAGCGCTACCGCCAGCCCCCCCAACCCCAGGGCGGCCACCACCAGTGCCACCCCTTGTGTCTTGGCTGTTTTTTCTGTGCTGCTCATAAGGCCCCCTGGGAAGGAGTGTTGGTGTTCTCTGAGGCATTCGCTGGTGCCAAACCGGCCGGCATGCTTGTCGCCTGGGCTGCGCGGATATAGCGGATGACTTTCCACCGGTCCTGTTGCGAAACCTGTTGCCCATAGCCAGGCATTGTCCCCTGCCCCGTCGTAATGATGTGGAAAAGTTGTCCGTCCTTCATATTGAGAGCGTTGCTTGCCAACAAAGAAGGGGGTCGCGCAAACAAACGTGTCACGAGGCCCCCTCCTTGCATGTCTATCCCGTGGCAGGGAACGCACATGCGCGTAAACACAACGTTGCCTCGCTCAAGAATTTGCTTTTGTGCTTCAGCGTTTCTGGGCAGAGGATCCTGCACCTCCCTCCCCGCACGCAAAGCTTCATCCGGCCCCGCAACATAATGAAACGGTTGGTAGCCTCGCGGGACTGTCCCCTGAGGTGGAGCCAGCAAGGTTTTTCCATCCGGCAAATTGGGGTTGGCGGAAAAGGACTCATAAGCCAGGGAATAGGCCATGTCGGGCGAATATTCATAGTTGGGCTTTGAAACGTCCTGCTCACAAGCCAACAACCCGAGAAAGGCCAGGCAACATATTCGGGCAATTCTCATGGCACCTCCTGAACGACAACGGCGCCTTGCTCTTCAAAAAAACTTCGCGCCTTCTCCGCTTCTGCCAACAACTCCAGCGCAAAACGATCATCTGTCACACGCTCCAGAGGAACCACCCTCTTGCCTGGAAAAAGCTTCGAACGCACAAAGAAGGCCAAAACCGTCGTCAATGCAGCACACAAAACCGTCGCTTCAAAAGTGACGGGGATAAAGGCAGGCACAGAAGCAAAAGGCTTTCCGCCTACATTCAAAGGCCAGGAGATGGCGGAGGTATATATCATCAGCGCCAGCATGCTCGAACCTCCACCCAACCCTGCCAGAAAACATACCCAGGTGAGTTTTGAAGGCTTAAGCCCCATCGCTTTGTCCAGGCCATGCACAGCATAAGGCGTATAGGCATCCACCACCTTAAGCCCTGCTTTTCGAGCAGCCTTTGTCGCATTGAGAATTTGAGCTTCCTGCTCAAACCAACCCACTGTTCGGACTTTGCTCATGCTGTCACCTCATGTTCTGCATGGTGTGCATTCTTGTGTTTTGCAAAGTTGTTCACCGCCTTCACTTCACCTATGGAAACCACGGGGAGGAAACGCACGAACAACAAAAAGAGGGTGAAAAACAAACCGAAGGTGCCTGTAAACGTGCCTATTTCAATAACGGTGGGCTTATACATGGCCCAACTCGAGGGCAGAAAGTCACGGTGCAAGGAAGTGACAATAATGACGAAGCGCTCAAACCACATGCCAATGTTGACAACAATGGAAAGAATGAAAGTCGCCAAAATCGACGTTCTTATTTTTTTGAAATAAAACACCATCGGCGAAACAACGTTGCAGGTGAACATAATCCAATAGGACCAGGCATAAGGACCGAAGGCCCGGTTGATGAATGCAAAACGCTCCCAGGGGCTACCGGAATACCAGGCCATGAAAAATTCGGTGGCGTAGGAAAGCCCCACAATTCCACCTGTGACGATGATGATTTTGTTCATGTTCTCTATGTGGTGGATGGTGATGAGGTGCTCCAGCTTCAGCACCACACGCGTTATGATCATTAATGTCAACACCATCGCAAAACCGGAAAACACCGCACCGGCAACAAAATAAGGCGGGAAAATGGTGGCATGCCAACCCGGAACGAGTGAGGTTGCAAAATCCATGGACACAATGGTGTGCACAGAAAGCACCAGAGGCGTGGCCAAACCTGCAAGCAACAAATAGAGCGTTTCATAACGCGACCAAATGCGGTTGGAGCCATTCCAGCCAAACGACAGAAAACCAAAAATCTTCTTTCGAAGCCCCGCCAGGCGATCTCTGATGGTCGCCATGTCAGGAATGAGGCCGATGTACCAAAACACAGCCGACACGGTGAAATAGGTGCTGATGGCGAATACGTCCCAAAGCAAGGGAGAGCGGAAATTCACCCAGAGGCTGCCACGCTCGTTGGGGTAGGGAAACATCCAATAAATCAACCAGGGACGGCCTGCGTGAATCAGCGGGAAAATGGCTGCGCACATGACGGCGAACAAAGTCATCGCTTCCGCAGCTCTGTTGATGGAAGTGCGCCACTTCTGCCTGAAGAGAAACAAAATGGCCGAAATCAACGTTCCTGCGTGGCCAATGCCTACCCAGAATACGAAGTTGGTAATGTCAAAAGCCCACCCCACCGTCTTGTTTAACCCCCAGGTGCCGATGCCTGTGGCGATTTGGTAGGCAACCATTCCAAACCCAATGCCCAACACAGAAGCAGCAGCAAGGAAGGCCAGCCACCACCTGACTGTGGGGCGCTGAATCAACGGCGTGACAATGTCATCCGTGACTTGAGACAAGGTTCTTTCAGTTGTTATCAGCGGCGTGCGCAATTGGGAGACTTCACTCATCTTTGCCTCCTGCACCACGGTTTGTCACCTTGGCCATGTAGGAAACGACGGGCTCAATGTTTAATTCTGTAAGCAATTTGTAACTGCGTTTGCGAGCTGCCATTCGGGAGACTTTCGAATTTGGATTATTCAAATCACCAAAATAGATGGCTTGGGTGGGGCAAGTCTGCTGGCAGGCCGTCAATATCTCCCCATCCCTTAAGACGCGCCCTTCGTTGTTGACCCGCGCCTTCCCTTCCTGAATTCGCTGCACACACATAGAGCATTTCTCCATGACACCGCGGGAGCGAATGGCCACATCGGGGTTGAGCACCATGCGCTCCAATGGGTCTTCATGCTTGTATGTAAACCAGTTAAACCGTCGCACTTTGGGCGGGCAGTTGTTGGCGCAATAACGCGTTCCCACACAGCGGTTGTAAATTTGCTGGTTCAAACCTTCGCTCGAGTGCACCGTTGCCAAAACAGGGCAAACCGTTTCGCAAGGCGCATTCTCACAATGCCAACACATCATCGGCTGGAAAAACACCTCGGGGGATTCGGGTGTGCCACCAAAATAACGGTCAATCCTTATCCATGACATTTCGCGCCGAATCAGCACTTCGCGCTCACCCACGGCAGGAATGTTGTTCTCTGCCTGGCAAGAAACCACACAAGCACCACAACCTGTGCACGCGTTTAAGTCCACCGCCATGCCCCAACGGTGCCCTTCATATTTGTGCCCTGACCACATGGTGAGCGGAAGCCCGCCTGTTTTCAGCTCGTGCGTTGCTCCTTCGTGGACTTTGGATGGGTTTTCAAGAAACTGCGCCAACTCGATGGAGCGCACCAACATGCGATCTTTCCCGAGCGTGTCGAGCTTCTCGCTGTATGTCTGCGTTTGTGCCAATTTCTTGTGGGCACCCGTCTTGCTGACATCGACAGGGGCACCTGCTCTGCGTGTGGCTGCCAACGGAGCCACATGGACACCAACATGGTTGCCCACCTTCCCCGCTGCCGTTCGGCCATACCCCATGGAAACAGCCACAACACCGTTGGGGACTCCAGGAAGACAAAACACAGGAATGTGGACAAAATGACCTTCCACCTGCAATTTCACCTCGTCACCGTCGTCAACCCCCAACTCTGTGGCCTGGGCTTTGCTCATCGCAGCATAGTTTGTCCATGTGGTTTTGGTCAGTGCGTCGGGCAACTCCTGCAGCCAGGCGTTGTTGGCATGCTCTCCGCTGCGCAAATAGAGCGAAGGGTGTACCACAAGCTCTATGGAAGAAGACGAAACCTTGGAGAGACGCACCAACCCCTCAATCTTGGAAACATTGGCTGTGGCTATGGATGGGACTGGCTTGAATTCTCTGTTGCCACGCCATATGCCATCGCGCAACACTTTGTCCCAGGAGGCCTGAAAGGAAGCGGCACCACTCAAAACCTCCTTCTCCCAGAAAGAGCGCACAAAGTCGAGATCGCCTCCCGGCTCCCCTGCCCAGGCCAACAAAGAGCTGATGCGGCTTCGCGTGTCAAAAAGGGGCGCAATGAGCGGTTGAGAAACAGCCCAGGTGTTATGCTGAGGCTGTGAATCAGACCAGGATTCCAGCCAGTGACTTTCCGGCGCATGCAAAAAACACAGGGAGGCCGTTTCGTCCAGGCGATCTGCCGTTGACAGGGCAAAGACACCTTCCAAAAGCCCCCTAAGCTGAGCACCTCGTGGGTGGGCATACGCAGGGTTGACGCCAAGGAAAAGCGCCACCCCCACCTTCTTGGCTTCCAACTCTGTCAGGAAGTCGTCAAACAACAAGGCGTTGTCATCCAACTTGCGAGCCGTGCTGAAGCGAACTGTCATCTCCGCGTTTTGAAGAGCCAAGTTGCAAAGCAATGCCAAAAGCTGAATGCCTGGCTCATCACCGCCATACAGGACAAGGCCATATCGACCGGCGGTTTTAAGCTCTGAAACCAAATGTTGCAAATCCTTGTCTGAAAACCCGGCCGGCAACTGAGCGTCCACCTGGGAAAGTGCCGCTTGAACAATCGGCTCTGACGCAGGTGCCAATTTGCGCAGCAAAGCAGCCATCACCGGCAGCATCGCCGAGGGTTTTATGCCATAGCGAATGTCTGCACAGGAGCCTGTCAGAGAAAGCGTCGGCTCCACTTGGATGTGGCGCAGCATGACACGGCGCGTCTCCACATCCCTGGCTCTCGCATATTGGCGCGCAAACCCCACAGGGGACAACCAGGAGCCTAAAAAGTCCGCACCAAAAGAAACCACACACCTGGCCTTCTGGAGGTGAAACTCCGGAATCTGCCGAGAGCCAAACAACACTTCGGTCGCTTTGGCGATGGCATCCAACTCGCCCGTCGGATCGTAACGGACGGCTTTGGCAGATGGATATTTCCGCAAAAACCGGCTCAGCGCTGCCTCTTCGGAAGGCCCCAGACACCAGGGCAACACAACGCGGATGGCTTTGCCCGCACCCACATTGTTCAGCGCTTCTCTGGTTTGACGGTCCACCTCCTCCCAGGAAATGGTCCACGAGGTTTGAGAAGGGCCTCGGGCTCTGTTCGCATCATAAAGCCCCAACACGGCAGCCTGCCCTGTGGCGCACACACCTCCTTGCGACACGGGGTGCGCAGGGTTTCCCTCCATTTTAATGGGGCGCCCATCGCGTGACTTCACAACAAGTCCGCATTTCGCAGGGCAAGCACCACACACGGAGGCATACCAGAGGGCGGAGCCTGGTGTCAGCTCATCGGGTTTGTCGGTGAATGGCAAAATATGCTGCGTGGGTCCACGCTGACAAGCGGCAAGCATGGCAGCACTGGACAAGCCCATGAGTTTGAAAAAGTCGCGCCTGGAGCTTTGCTCCATCGGCGTCGCAGAAACCCCAACAGGCAACTCTTCCGAAAACTCATTGCGCTTTTCTTCTTCGACTTTGCCGTCGCCGGAATATTCAGCCAGGCTTTGCCACAAACGCGGTTTGGGTTCGTTTATCATGGTTCCCTCTCTAACGATGGCAGGCCGAGCAATCCGTCGGTGGGTTGAGCTCTCTTTGCACAGGCTTGGCTCCCGGTGCCATCCAGGCCAAAGGCACAGGCGCTTGCTTCTTCTCCTGGAGTGTCCTGCGATGACAATCCAAACACCAACCCATGTTCATGGTTTCCTGCTGGCGAACACGAACCATCGTCTCTACAGGTCCATGGCAATCCTGACAAATCAACCCGCCCGCAACTACATGGCTTGAATGATCGAAAAAGGCATGATCAGGCAGGCGATGCACACGCACCCAGGGAATGGATTGTTTGTTCATGACATAGTTGGTCAATTTTTGAACTTCCACTGAATCCAAACGCACTTGAGTGTGACAATTCATGCAAACACTGGAAGGAGGCACTCCCGCATGACGGCTCTTCTCCGCCCCAAAATGGCAATATTGACAATCCATCTCATAAAGCCCTGCATGCGTCGCATGCGAATAGGCAATGGGCTGTTCCGGCATATAACCCTGCTGGTTATTCAGCGGGCCTGAGCATGCGCAAACAGCAGCAACTCCCATGGCAAGGGTTAAACTCGAAATTCGCAACCTCATGGTTAAGCTCCCGATGAAGTCGTTGCTGCACCTCGCTGCAGACGCTTCAACACCGAACGAAAAGGAAAAACTTCACCCAAACTCAGCCCTGAAGCCGGCCCAACCGCACAACACAAAACAACCAGCAACAAACAAACCGGCGCCGCTAAAGGCATCGCAAACAACAGCCCCGGCACAGCATCCGGTGCCGCCGACAAAGAAAGCAACCAGGACTTCCAGGCAGGCCAAAGCCAAGTTGTGCTCCATCGACAACTAATGACCATGCCCATGCCTGACAAACCCGTCAACGCAAGCAACGCATAATAAGAAGTCGGCCTGGCTTGAGTCTTATCCCCCGCCCGCCAGGCTTTCAGCCTTGCAAATGCATTCCCCAAGGCCCCAAAAACCAGGCCTGTCCAGGCAGTCAGAAAAATCATCTCCCAAAAACCAAGCAGCACCGGCGGGAAAAGACGTGGCGCCACTGCATACAAAAGAGCAACCCCATGCAACAGCACAATTCCCAAAAAACCAAACGTCAAAGCAACGTCGCTGACAACATCGCGTTGTGGCTCTGGCGACTGGGAGGGCTTGCCCGAAGCAAAACGCACAAGAAAGGCACCTGCAAGAATAAACAATGCAAACAGAGGGAAATAACTCAATGTTAATCGGGTCAACTCGGCAAGAGGATTCATGAATTCCCTCGCTTTCGGTTCAAAAGCACAAGCGCTAAACCAACAACCAGGCCTATGCCTTCCAGGCCAAGATATAAGAAGCTTGTCCCAACGGTTTGGGGCATTGTCCCGTCGCGGGCAACGTTCGTTAAATAGGCTTTTATCTGAAATTGCTCGTCCTCCGTCAGAGGGGCTTTCTGGTAGAGAGTCTTCATCATCGGCGTGGACATCTCTTCAAGCGCAGGCACCAGCTTGTTTTCTCCAAGCCGCGCATAGGCAAATGTCAAGTCCGGCCCAACAGAGCCTCCTCCCCACAAAGAGACACCTCGAACGTTGTGGCAACCCACACAAGAAGGCCCCCCATTCTGAAGGGACTGGCTCCCTCTGAAAAGAGCCTCCCCCAAAGCAATCTCCTCCTCCGTCGCATCCGTTCCCCATTTCGGACCATCATAGGGAATGCAGGCCTCGCTCTGCGCGTCACAATGCTTCCAGTAGGCCCACAAACTCTCAAACTCCTCATTCGTAAGCCCCTGGTTCGCCATCACCACCCCCGCAAATTTTTGGAAAAGCTCCACCGCAATGGAATCTCCAGAGCCAATGACCTCAGCCGGAGCATTGACAAAGCGTTTCACCCAGGCCTTCTCTCTTCGCTGGGTGAGCCCCTTTAAGTCAGGCCCCGTCTTGTTGCCCTTCCCCAGGGTGTGGCAACTGGAACAGCCCTTCTCTTTGAGGCCAAATAACTTCGAAGCCGCTTCAAATTCCGAGGGAGTCTCTGACTGAGCTCTCGCTGTCGCTGCCATCGCTAAAGCAAGAATCGAAATCCTAAAAACCATACGCGAAGACACTCGGTATCCTCCTCGCAAATACATGAGGTGCCCTCTTGCAAATTCGGGACCAAAAAAAGCCAAACAAACAAGAAAAAACCGTGTTGTTTTTTTCGCAATCCGTCAAAACCACGAAAAAAATGCGCCGCACTTCACTTCCTTCGTTAATAAACAAGTAAATCTAATGGTAAAACTTAAATAACCTACTTAAAAACTTTCGCAACAAAACGAATTAAAAATGCAGGCCCGTCGACAAGGCACCTTCTTCATTCCGCGCTGCGTTCTGCTCTTCGCACAGAGGGAAACGCTCTGCTTCCATCCACCCCCTCCACTCCGCTTTGCACTTCTACCTTATCCTCCGCAGCATGGGGGCGAATTTTACTTTTTTTCTTTTTTTAAGCAAAAAAACGCGTCTTTGTTTTTTTATATCCTCATAGCTTGTCGAGAATAAAGGCAGCCAACAAGTCGGCTTCCGAAGAGTTTTGACGCTTTTGCTCTGCTTTGGACAAAAGCTTCAGTGTTATAATGTAGCCGGGTTGTACACGGTAGGCGGTCTCTCCTATGAGGGCCGAATCCATCAGCTGCTCGGCTTCCAACTCGTCCAGCTGCGCCATTGTCTTCACCTGCCCTACCAGGCCTTTTTCGTCCTCACCGCTCTCCAATTGCACAAAATGCACCGCCGGGCTTAAAGGGAAACTGCGCGGCTCCCCCTGCACAATAAGTTGCCCATCCTTCAAATCCACCTTCTCCTCCGCCACCCACGCTTCCAGCTGTTTTTCAGGTAAAAAAAGATTCACGGCTTTATATTAGATCAAAACTTCACACCAAGTCACAAGCTTTGTTAGTTTCCCCATCCACTTAAGCGCTTGCCTCCCCCCCCAAGAAAGGAAAACCCGTGTCGCTTGCAAAGGAAATCTCTGATTCAGAATTTCAAAGTTATGTCCTCAACTCGTCCCTGCCCGTGCTTGTTGACTTCTGGGCCCCCTGGTGCGGCCCTTGCCGCGCTGTCGCGCCCATTCTTGAAGAAATCGCCAAAGAGTATGCAACCACTTTGCGTGTTGCCAAACTGAATGTGGACGAAAATACGCAGACGGCACAGCAATATGCGGTGCGCTCCATCCCTACGCTCCTGCTCTTTAAGGACGGCAAAGTCCTGGAGCAAGTCATCGGCTCCCTCCCAAAAGCCAAACTCGAAGAGCTGGTTAAAAAAGCATTCTAATCCTGCAGCTGACTTCGAAGGAGCAAGTCCTCCCCTATGCGCTTTATCTGCGAAATGGGCAGTGGGCGGGCTTGCGCTGCTTTTCGAATCTGCAGTCCGCCGCTCCAGGAAATGCCGCCCCTCCCAATGAGTTTGGGCGCCAAAAACAACAGCAACTCGTCGGCGAGGCCTTCTTCCAAAAAGGAGCCAAACACACCAGCGCCTCCTTCGACAAGAATGTGCAGACAGCCTCTGCCTGCGAGTTTTTTGAGAAGCGCACGCAGCGAAACCCTCCCCCTCCTCAATGGCAACTCCCACAGCTCCACCCCACATTCTCTTAACAGGGCGGCTTTTTTGGCAGGGCTTTCGCGCGAAACAGCCACCACCGTCGGCGCTTGTTTTTGAGAGTTAAAAACACGCGCCTCCAAAGGGGAGCGCAGCTTCGTGTCCAAAATGACACGCAAGGGGGTTTTCCCTTTCCGGCCCTGGGGGCGGCTGGTGAGGCGGGGGTTGTCTGCAAGCACCGTTCCTACGCCAACAACAATCGCATCCACGCTGTCTCGAAGCTCGTGTACCCATTGGCGCGAGGCTGTGCCGGTTATCCACTTTGAATCCCCCTCCCCCGTGGCCACAAAACCATCCAGACTCGAAGCCACCTTCAAACTCACAAAAGGCCGCCCCGTCTTCGCCCATTTGAAAAAAGGACGGTTCAACGCGTCCGCTTCGCTTTGCAATACCCCGGGCCATACGTCGAGGCCCGCTTTGCGAAGCTTCTGGTGCCCTTTGCCGTTGACGAGGGGGTTGGGGTCCGTTGAGGCAAAAATGACGCGCGCAATGCCTGCTTCCAGAATGGCTTGCGTACAGGGCGGGGTTTTGCCTTGGTGCGTGCAGGGCTCTAAGTTGGTGTATAAGTCCGCACCCCGCGCCAGGCTTCCTGCTTTCTGCAACGCCACCACCTCCGCATGCGGGCCCCCCGCTTTCGCGTGAAAACCCTTCGCCACCACCTTCCCATTTTTAACAACAACGGCGCCTACAGCAGGGTTGGGGCTTGTCCGCCCCAGGCCCTTTGCGGCTTCAGCCAGGGCCAAGCGCATCCACTTTTCAGCTTCATCCAGCGGGGGCCTGCATCTCATGCGGCTTTCCTTCAATGGCTTTCTTCATCGGCTCCTGCTGCAACAACTCCGCCAACTCCGCCATAAACTCAGAAATGTCTCTGAAGGAGCGGTAGACGGACGCAAACCTCACATAGGCCACCTGGTCCAAAGAGGACAGCTGCGCCATCGCCTCCTGCCCTATCAGCGAAGAGGCCACCTCCTTCTCCCCCATCTCCTGAAGCTTCCGCTCAATCGCCACCGCCACCGCCTCCAGCTGCTCCACGGAGACGGGCCTCTTCTCACAAGCTTTTCTCAGCCCCAAAAACAATTTGTCGCGATCAAACATTTCCCGGCGGCCATCTTTTTTGACGACGGTGGGGTTTTGCTCTTCTACACGCTCATAGGTTGTAAACCTGCGCTTGCAACTTTCACACGCACGCCGCCGCCGAATGGAAGTGCCTTCCGAGGACTCTCTGGAGTCGAGTACCCGCGTGTCTTTTTGTCCACAGAAGGGGCAGTGCATAAGGTGCGCTATTCTCCCGCGTCAGAAAACATCGGAAATGCGTTTGCAAACGCCTTCACTTTCGCATGGGTTTTGGCCAACGCCGCCTCTTCTCCCCCACTTGACAATGCCTCCCCTATCAGCCGCGCCACCAGCTTCATGTCCGCTTCCTTCATGCCTCGCGTCGTCAAAGCAGGTGTGCCTACGCGAATGCCGGAGCTTAAGGTGGGTTTCTGCGGATCAAAAGGAATCTGGTTTTTGTTCACCGTTATGCCCGCCTTGCCAAGCCACTCCTCCGCCTGCTTTCCTGTCAGCTGCTTCGGCCTCAAATCCACCAACATGAGGTGGTTGTCCGTTCCCCCGGAGCACAGGCGAAAACCCTCCTCCACCAAACCCTCCGCCAAACTCTTCGCATTCTTCAAAATCTGCTCCTGGTATTTCGGGAAGGAAGGTTTCAACGCTTCGCCAAAGGCCACCGCCTTCGCCGCTATAATGTGCATCAGCGGGCCACCTTGTATGCCGGGGAAAACATGGCTGTTGATGGCTTTGGCGTGGGCTTCCTTGCTCAGCACCAAACCTCCACGAGGGCCACGCAGGGTTTTGTGCGTGGTGCTCGTCACAATGTCCGCCAGCGCTATGGGCGAAGGGTGCAGCCCCGCTGCCACCAGGCCCGCAAAATGGGCCATGTCCACCACCAGCTTCGCCCCCACCGAGTCGGCTATTTCTCTGAATTTGGCAAAATCAAAAAAACGCGGGTAAGCGGAGCCGCCAGCCACCACCACTTTGGGACGGTGCTCTTTGGCCAAAGCCGCCACCTGCGCGTAGTCAATGGTTTCGGTGTCGCGCTGCAGGCCGTAGTGCACCACGCGGTAGAGACGGCCGGAAAAATTCACGGGGGAGCCGTGCGTCAAATGGCCGCCGGAGTTTAAGTCCAGCGCCAACAGGCAGTCGCCCGGCTGCATCAGCGACATATAAGCCGCCATGTTCGCCTGGGAGCCGGCGTGCGGTTGCACGTTGGCCGCTTCCGCACCAAACAGCTGCTTGACGCGTTCAATCGCCAAAACCTCCACCTTGTCGACTTCCACACAGCCGCCATAGTAGCGCTTGCCGGGGTAGCCCTCGGCGTATTTGTTCGTCAGGACGGAGCCTGCGGCTGCTAAAACCGAAGGGCTGACGAAATTCTCTGAGGCTATCAGCTCCAGGCCCTCCCTCTGCCGCGCCTCCTCCCTTAAAATGACATTAAAAACAGCTGCGTCCGTCTTCTCAAGTTCCAACATGCTTTGTTCTCCCCAATTTCACTGCAATTCCACTCAAGGCAGTTTCCAGGCATTGCCGCTTAAAGCGCGTGGCTTAGGTAGCCCCAATTCCACTTCCCAGCGTATGCCGGTAACGGCGTTGCCTCCGAGAGTGCATACCTTCTGGTTCAGCATGGTGTAGGTGTCTTGTTCTTCCTCTTGACGAGGAATTTCCACGCGTCCTAAGTCAACGGAGCCCGAGGGTAAATTGACGGCGCTCCCATAGTCTCTCACCGCACACGTCGTCTGCCTGGGCGCTTCCACCGGCTTTTGTACAACCACCGGAATCTGCGTGCGACAACCCACACAAAGCAATGCACCCAAAAGCAAAAATTTTTTCATGGGCAATCCTCCATTTCACGAATTTTAGCAAGTCTAAGCTGATGCCGCCCACCTTCAAAAACACTGTGCAGAAAAGCCTCCACGATGGCCACCACCAACCCCTCCCCCGTCACACGCTGCCCCAAACACAAAACGTTTGCGTCATTGTGCTGCCTGGCCAATGCGGCCTCATATTCACTGCGACAAACCGCTGCGCGTATGCCTTTGTGCTTGTTCGCAGCCATCGCCATGCCGTTGCCTGTCCCGCAGACGAGTATGCCCAAACGCTTTGGCTCCTGCACCACCCATGCAGAAAGCTTTGCTGCAAAGTCGGGGTAGTCTGCAGAATTCTCAGAGTCTGTTCCAAAATCGACCACTTCAAAAGAGCCCTTTTGTCGAATGTGCTCCACCAGCCTGGCTTTCTGGCCAAACCCAGCATGATCGGCTGCCAATGCCACGGCTCTTTTGGAGTTCATGGCTTGCCAAGTTTAAACGGCTTTGAAGGCCAACACCACATTGGTTCCTCCAAATCCAAAGGAGTTGGAAAGGGCAACACGTACGCGCGCCTTGCGTGCTTCATTGGGCACATAGTCCAAGTCGCATTGCGAGTCTGGCTGCGTCAAATTGATGGTGGGAGGCACCACCCCGCGGGAAATGGCAAGCCCGGAAACAATCGCCTCTATGCTGCCTGTCGCGCCCAGCGTGTGGCCCAACATGGACTTGGTGGAGCTTATCATCAGCTTTTCAGCGTGGCTTCCAAATACCTTCCGGATGGCCTGGGTTTCGGATACGTCGTTGTAGGGTGTCGAAGTGCCGTGCGCGTTGATGTAGTCCACGTCGCTTTCCGACAACTTCGCATTGGCAAGCACAAGCTTCATGCAACGCGCTGCCCCCTCACCTTCGGGCGAAGGCTGCGTCACATGGAATGCGTCCGAGTTGGTTGCATAACCCACCACCTCACACAAAATGTTGGCTCCCCGCCGCTTGGCCTGCTCCATCTCCTCCAGTAGCACTATGCCCGCCCCTTCTCCCATGACAAAACCATCCCGGTCCTTGTCAAACGGCCGGCTCGCTTTCTGAGGCTCATCGTTGCGCGTTGACAAGGCTTTCATTGCACAAAAACCGCCAATGCCCATCCGGGTTATGGGGGCTTCGGAGCCGCCGGCCAACGCTGCATCCATCTCGCCCCAAGCAATCGCCCTCATGGCTTCACCAATGGCGTGGGCTCCTGTGGAGCAGGCGGAGACAGGGCCCCAGTTGGGCCCCCTGCAGTTATAGCGCATCGAAATCAGCCCAGGGGCCATGTTCGGAATAATTTGAATGATGAAAAAGGGCGATATGCGCTCCCACCCCTTCTCCTGCCCCTTCAAACAATTCTCTTCAAAACTGCTGAAACCGCCTATTCCTGAGCCGACAATGACGCCCACTCTCTCCGGGTTATAGGCAGAAAGCCCCTGCCCCTCCGCACTGGAAAAACCCGCCCCCTCCACCGCCATCTGCGCTGCCGCCAAAGCATATTGACAGAAGAGATCCATGCGGCGGACCTCTTTCTTGTCAATATAGTCCTCAACAACAAAGTCCTTCACCTCACCGGCGATGTGTGTGGACAACTTGCCCGTGTCAAACCGAGAAATTCTGCCTATTCCCGACTTGCCTTCAAGCAAACCATTCCACGTCTTTTCCGTGCCTGTCCCCAAGGAGGTGACAAGCCCTGTCCCAGTTATTACGACACGGCGGCCTGACATAAGGAAACCTATTTTTTGTTCGTAGCAATGTAGTTGATGGCGTCCCCTACCGTTTTAATGCTCTCCGAATCCTCCTCCGGAATCTCAATCTGAAACTCGTCCTCCATCACCATCAACAAGTCGACAATATCCAAACTGTCTGCTCCCAAATCCTCAATGAAAGAGCTTTCCGGCTTAATCTCATCCTCACTCACTGCCAGCTTCTTGGTAATAATGGATTTGATTTTGGCCTCAATTTCTTCTTTCAACATGCGTCTAACCTCCTCAATACAACGCGTTTAAGCTTTTTTGGTTTCACTCTTCCCGCAAAATACCCGCGGGTTTCACATATACATGCCGCCGTTTACCTTTAAAACTTCACCTGTAATATAAGAAGCCTCTTCGCTCGCTAAAAAAACCACGGCGCGAGCAATGTCTTCTGCCTTCCCTAACCTCCCCAGTGCAATGGACGCCACCATCTTCTCCCTCACCTCCGCAGGCAACCTCGCCGTCATCTCCGTATCAATAAAACCCGGGGCTACCGCATTCACTCGAATGGAGCGCGAGGCCAACTCTCTGGCCAGGGACTTGCTCATTCCAATGAGGCCCGCTTTGGAGGCGGAATAGGCGGTTTGGCCCGCATTCCCCATCTCGCCCACAACAGAGGCCAAATTCACAATGGCACCGGAGCGCTGACGAAGCATGGGGCGCGTCACCGCACGACACAGCGCAAATGCACCCCGCAGGTTGGTGTTCAGCACTGCATCCCAATCTTCGTCTCTAAAACGCATGACAAGGCCATCCATAGCAATGCCTGCGTTATTGACAAGCACATCCAGGCGCCCGTGTTTTTTCACAAGCTCCTCCACCAGCTGCGTGCAGGCCTTCGTGTCCACAACATCCAATGGCCATGCACTCGCCTGCTCGCCGGCAAGTGCTGCCACCTCCTTCGCCTCCGCTTCGTTTCCTGGGTAATAGGTGAGGGCAACCACAGCACCGCGACGCGCAAACTCCATGACGCAGGCGCGGCCTATTCCGCGAGAGCCGCCTGTCACCAGGACGACTTTGCCCAAAAAATCATTCATAGCGTTCCTCCCAACAGCGCATTCAAACTTTTTTCATCCTCCACATTGGCACAATGTATTTGAGGACAAATCCTCTTCACCAAACCACTCAGCACCTTCCCGGGGCCAAACTCAATCATTTGCGTTATGCCCTCGCGGGATAAAAATTCCATGGACTCTGTCCAGCGTACGGGGGCGGCCACCTGCTCAAGCAACAATTCGCACATGCGCGAAGGGTTTGCGTTGGGCAAAGCTTCCACGTTGGTAACAATGGGCGCCACAGGCTCTGCAAAACAAATCTGCTTCAGTACCTCTGCAAAGCGGTCTTTTACCGGCAACATGAGAGGACAGTGAAATGGGGCCGACACAGGTAAACGCAATACACGGCGCGCACCCGCCGCTTTCAAAAGCTCTCCGGCTCGCTCCACGGCCGCGGTGTCTCCGGCAATGACTGTCTGGTTGGGCTCGTTGTAGTTGGCGGGGGAGAGTACCTGGCCTTGCGCTGCTTCGCGGCAAATGTTTTTTATCACCGCCACCTCCACCCCTAAAACCACCGCCATCGCCCCCACACCTTCAGGTACTGCTTCCTGCATCAACCGGCCGCGTGCACGTACCACACGCACAGCATCCTCGAAAGACAAGGCTTTCGAGGCCACCAATGCGGAATATTCTCCCAGAGAATGCCCTGCAAAATAGGCGGGTTTCAACGCTGAGCGCTTTGCAAATGCAGCCCATGCGGCAATGGAAGTCGTCAAAATGGCCGGTTGCTGGTTGGCTGTCTGCTTCAAGGCCTCTTCGGGCCCGCTCCAACATAAGGCGGAAAGCTTTTCTCCCAAGGCTTCATCCGCTCGCTCAAATATTTCGCGGGACTCAGGAAAGGCTTCGCACAAAAGCTTGCCCATGCCGACGTGCTGGCTGCCTTGCCCCGGGAAAATATAGGCCGTTGTGCTTTCGCTTGGCGTGTTTTCGCTTGTGTTCATAAGCTCTCTCGTTACCAGCAAATCAACCCTGCACCCCAGGACATCCCCGCTCCAATGGCCATGACAAGAATAAAATCGCCCGGGTGGAGTTTCCCTGCGCGGTTGGCCTCATCCAACGTCAGCGGCACGGAGGCAGAGGAAGTGTTGCCATAGCGGTCTATGTTAATGCAGGCTTTCTCAAAGGGAATTCCCACACGCTCGAGTATGGCTTCGAGTATGCGTACGTTGGCCTGGTGCGCCACCACGTGCTTTATCTGCTCAAGCGTTATGTTGTGCTCTGCAACAATGCGCTCTGTCGCTTGCACCAGGGCCGTCACCGCAAATTTATACACCTCGCGTCCGCGCATGGACACTTTGTTCTGTTGTGCAGCCAAACTCTCCGGCGTCAAAGGGGCACGGCTTCCTCCGGCCGGTATGCATAAAATGTCGGCGGCGGAGCCGTCTGAATAGAGTTGCAAAGACAACAGCCCTCGCTGCGGGCCATCGGCCTCTTCTGTGGGGGCAAGTACCATCGCTCCCGCTCCGTCTCCAAACAAAATGCTGCTTCCTCTGTCCTCCCAATGGGTGACTCGGCTTAAAAGCTCCGCCCCCACCACCAATACCCTCTTCGCCGCCCCCGTCGCAATGTATTGAGAGGCGACAGAGAGGGCAAACAAGGAGCCGGCACAAGCAGCGCCAATGTCAAAAGCAAAGGCTTTTTTCGCCCCCAGCTTGTGCGCCAGCTGCACAGCACAAGCCGGCGTCTGCATGTCGGGCGTCACCGTGGCCACAAGCACCATATCCAACTCGTCCGCAGCCAATTGTGCCATCTGCAAAGCCTGGACGGAGGCAGCAAAAGCCAAATCAGAAGTGGCTTCTTCAGGCGCAGCAATGCGGCGCTCGTGAATTCCCGTGCGCGCCACAATCCACGCGTCAGAAGTGTCTATCCGTGCTGCCAACTCGTGGTTGGTCAACACTGTGGAGGGAACATAACTTCCTGTGCCTATAATTTTAGCTCGTCTCACGAGGTCGGCTGTCTAACTCTAAAATGCAAAGATGTCACCGCATAGATTTCTGCGCAGTGCGCACCACGGGCGCACTTCAGTTCAGAATCTCTCCAAAACCCAACTTCAAAGCCCAGTTAGCCTAGTTGTTGTCAATGGTCAAAACCTTCTTTGCGCCATAATAGCCACACAGGGTACAAACTCTGTGCGACACCAAAGCCGCACCACACTTGGGGCAACGGTTCAGCTGGACTGCACTCCCAAGGTTGTTGTTGGCGGCTCGACGCCTGTCCCTGCGCATTTTTGATGTTCTCTTCTTTGGAATACCCATGACACTTCCCTTTTTTGCACTCTTTCAGGTTTTGCTCTTCGAGAGTTGAATTTCTTTTAACTTCGCCAGCCTTGAGTCCACACGCTTCTGCTCACAACCACATGCTTGGGTGTTTGAATTGCACCCACATGTCACACATAACCCTTTGCAGCTTTCGCTGCATAACACGGAAATGGGCAAAGCAAGCAAAACTTGCTCCTTCACCAAAAGCGACAACGGAATTGTCTTTCCATCAAAAGGCTCTGTGTCTGCAAAAGCCATGTGGAAAGAGCCTGCCCTTTCAAAACTCTCTGTTTGCCCAAACTGCCCGCGCATCGTTTCATAGTTGGCCTGGGGAATCAACAGGGTTGAAAACGAAACCCACAAGGGGAATTGCACCTCCTCAAGGCAACGTGCACAACCCGTCTTCAGCTGCAGGCCCATCTCTGCTTTCAGCAAGACTTTTCCGTCTGTTTTTTGCAACTCGGCAGACAACAGCGAAGCGCTCAGCCAGGAAATGTCTCCAACCTCTTTGAAAGCCTCATCCAACAGGGCTTTGGAGAATTCGCGCTGGAGTTTGAGTGAAGGCTCTTGAATTTCTTCAATTCGGACAGACATGACATACCAAAAACAGGGCCAAAGACAGGGCGACGGCTTTTAACTCAGTCTCTTGGCTTAAGTCAACCTCACATGAATACACACCCGAAATCCATCCTTTTGTGGCGAAGGCTTCTGAGGTATTCTAGAAGGTTTCTCAGGACATGCGGATTGCCATTATTGCCGATATTCATGGAAACTTCATCGCTTGTGAAGCTGTCATGAAAGACATTCGCAGCCAGGCGCCGGACCTCATTGTTGCAGCCGGAGACTTGGCTCTGCGAGGTCCACACCCCACAGAGTCCGTGGATTTGGTTTTTTCAAAGTGCCAGCACATCCTCATCGGCAATACCGATGCTTATTTGGCCAACCGCTATATACGCGGGGCCTATCAAGAGCAAACGCATTGGAAAACGGAATTGTTGAAATGGACACGCGAAAAATTGGGCCCGGAGCGCTTAAACAAAATAGCTCAGTTGCCTTTTTCTTTGTCCCTTTCCCCCTATCCAGGACAAAGCATCTTCATCTGCCACGCCAACCCCAGAAACCTGGAAGACTCGCTCGATCCCACCATGCACGAAACCACCCTCCGCCATTACCTCGAAGGCATTCGTGCACGCGTCATCGTCTTCGGCCACCTCCACTTCCCTTATCGCCGACGCGTGGGCTCAAGCCTGCTCATCGACGTGGGCTCCACAGGCCTGCAACGCGATGGCGACTGGAGAGCTTCTTATGGCCTCGTGACTTTTACGCCCACAAGCCGTAAGGTGCAAATCCGCCGCGTCAAATACCCGGTGCGCCAGGCAACCCAAGCCCTCACGGGGCGCTCTGTCCCAGGTGCACGCATGCTGGCACAAAAACTCCTCGAAGCCCGCTATCAAAAACACCTCGAGTTTCTTCACGCCGCACGCCGCTTCCTGGGCGTTGTTCCCCATCGGCTTCAAGAGCCCACCCACGCCTTCACCCCCGCAAAAACCGAAGCGGAACTTCAACAGCCCAACATGCCTTCGGACAATGCCGACACCCACCCCCTCAAACACTCCTGAAGACAATTCCCCCACCCCCCCCTGAGGCCCTCCCTCCATTTCACCTGCCGGTATTCCCCTGGTTTTGGGAAGTTTCATGCGCTCCGTTGTGAAGGTTCTGGCACTCTTAGGTATAAACGGCTATGGTGGGCTTAAATCCATGGAAGGAGTTTGCCTTTGTTTGGTCTTAAAACCACAGAGTTGTTGATTATTTTCGCAGCCTTGCTGCTGCTGTTCGGCGCAACACGCCTGCCTCAACTTGGAAAGTCCCTGGGAGCTTCCATTCGCAATTTTAAAAAAGGGATTTCAACGGAGGAGGAGGAGGAGGAGGAGCCAGTTGCCGAAAACAAGGCAACTGCCAACAAAAACCTGGAGGCCAATTCGTCTGCAGGCACTTCTGAAGTGAGCTCCTCAAAGCTAAGCTCCAAAAGCTAGCCTATGGCCGGTTTTCTGAGGCTTGCTTCAGCACGGGAGTTGACAATTTCCTGCCTTGAGACAAAACCGTGGCGGATACAGTGCCGTTGAAGACACTTTGGAAACTTCTTTTACACCCACAACAGTAGGTATGCATGAGTACAGACAAAACGAGAGCGACTGCAGAAAAAATTTGGATGGATGGTAAGCTGCTTCACTGGAACGATGCTCAAGTCCACGTTCTCACCCATGGGCTCCACTATGGCTTCGGGGTGTTTGAAGGCATTCGCGCTTACAAGGCTCAAAATGGACGCCTCGCCGTCTTCCGCCTCGCAGAGCATATGCGCCGCTTTGTGGAGTCCGCACATGTCTGCCAGCTCGCCATGCCTTATTCCCAGGAGCAGCTGGAAACGGCTTGCCTGGAGCTTTTGCGCGCTCAGCCAACACTCCAAGACATGGTTTATGTGCGCCCTGTCGCTTTTATGGGCGACGGCTCCATGGGGCTGGCCGCCATCAATGACACCCGCGTCGCCATCGCCGCCTGGCCCTGGGGCTCTTATCTCGGTGCAGAGGGCCTCTCCAAAGGCATTCGCGCGAAGGTGAGCTCTTTTAGCCGCCTGCATATTAATACGGCCATGCCCAAAGCCAAAGTCAACGGCCATTATGTCAATTCCATTTTCGCAAAACGCGATGCTGTTTTCTCGGGAGTTGACGAAAGCATTTTCCTGGACACCCAAGGACATGTCACCGAGGCTTCGGCTGAAAATATTTTTGTCGTCGACAGGCGGGGGGTGGTGAAAACCCCCCCCCTCTCCCTGCCCATCCTTGACGGCATTACACGCGACAGCGCCATCCAAATCCTCCGCAATGACATGGGCTGCCAAGTGGAAGAAGTCGTCTTCCCGCGCGATGAGCTTTATCTCGCCAAAGAAGTCTTCATCACCGGAACGGCCGCCGAAGTGACTCCCATCCGTGAAGTGGATGGACGCCAAATCGGCCAGGGCACCGTCGGCCCCAAAGCCAAGGAGCTTCAGGAGCGCTACCTCAAAGCTGTGCGCGGCCACTACCCCCAATATGAGGGGTGGCTGAGTTACGTTTAGGCAGGAGGAGGCGCAGAGGAAGGCTTCGCCGGGGGGGCCAAATAAATGGTGCTGCTGGGGAAGGCAATGCCGGAGCCTGCATTTTCCACAATTTCCATGAGTTTGAGCAACACCTCCTGGCGAATGGCGTTGAATTCCTGGCTGTTTTTTACGGAAAAATAGGCGACCACTTCGACGTCGAGCGAGGAGGCAGCCATTTCTCTGAACCATACGGCTACAGAGTTTTTCTGCCAAATTTTGGGGTGGCTTTTCAGCGTGGCTTCAATGCCCGACAACACTGCCTTCATTTGGGAAGCGGAGGTTTCATAGACAAGGCCCAGGACAAGAAAGAGGCGAAAACGGTCTTTCGTGGCATGGTTTTCTACACGCTGGTCCGCCAGGCTGCCGTTGGGCAAAGAGACGACTGTCCTGTCAAAGGTACGTATGCGCGTGGAGCGAAAGCCGATGTGCTCCACGTGGCCCCGAAGCTCTCCTACTTGTACCAAATCGCCAATTTTGAATGGCTGATCTAAACGAATGAGAAAGGCACCCAGCAAGTTTTCAAGCGTTGTTTTTGCAGCCAGCGCCACCGCAATGCCGCCCACACCCAGGCCCGCCAACATGCTGGTGACGGGGTAGCCGAAATGGCTTAGCAAACTTAAAACACCCAAAACAAAAATGAGTCCTTTCACCAGCTGGCTGGTGGACTGAATGAGGGTGTTGGCCGAGTCACCCTCCTTGAGGGCAAGCCGCTTCTTTATGACTTCGGCAACCACGTCCACCAGTTTCAGCAAACACCAAAACAGCACCGCAATCAGCAATGCCGCCAGGAGGTTTCTGACATAAGCATTCACCTGCGCAGGCAAAGCCAACGCCGGCACAAAAAGCTGCATGAAAAGGGAAAACCACAACACGCGAATCGGCTTTGCGAGTTTGAGGGCCAACGTCTGGTTTTCTCCTTCCAGCGTCTTCGGAACGAGTTTGAAAAGCAGCCTCTGGGAAATGTTTTTCAAAAGCCCCGTCAGTACCCAAAAAAAACCGGCAAACAGAGGCAAAGCCAACCATTGCCAGTAGCTGAGCTGGTAGGGGCCCATTTTGTGCAGGGTGTCAGGCAAATGAGAAAGCAACCACTGCCCCAGGCTGCTTTGCCACTCTTCAGGTTGCTCAACACCCGCCACCGCCTGCGCGGCCGCTGTCAGGAAAAACTCATATGAAAGCCATTGCGTTGAAAAATTCATCCGCCAAGCATGCCACAATTGCTCATGCATTTTAACTTCCAAAACCCACGTCAAAAGCGAGCAAAGCAATCCAGAAGTGCCAATGTTTGCAGCACTGGATTGCTTCGTCGCTTAAGCTCCTCGCAACGACGGAAAGCCACGCGGGAAATTCCCCTTCTTTGGCTCTCCAGGCGTTTTTTCCCGGAGGACACACCTTAAACAGCAAAGGGTTTTAACTCTTCCACCGGCTCCAAAAGCAAGGGCGGCGCATGCAAATAGGCGGTGGCGCGGCGCTTCTGCTCTATGTCGTCATAGGCGCGCTGAATCTGCTCCTCGGTGTAGCCCAGCACCAAGGCCGCTTCCTGGGTGGAAATACCGTGGTTTTTGGCCCAGAGAATGAGATCTAACTTGGAATAGTGCACGGAAAAATAGAAGTCCTCCTGGGACTGCTCCATGCTGTAGGTGTCGGTGGTGGGCTCTCTGTTTAAAATTTCGTCAATGACGCCCAGGTGCCTGGCCATGGCGTAGGTTTGGGTTTTGTAGAGACTCGCAATGGGTTTGATGTCCGCTGCACCGTCGCCGAGTTTGACGAAAAAACCCTGATCGTACTCCAGGCGGTTGGGGGTGCCGACAACGGCATATACCAGGCGGTCCGCATGGAAATATTCCAACATTTTTCGCGTGCGCTGTTTGAAGTTGGTGGCGGCGACAATTTGCAAATAGGCCTGCGGAGTGAGGCGAATTTTGTGCGTTTTGCCCTGCTTGTCCTCCACAACCACATAAAAGACGTTGAGTTGCTCGGAGCCCAGCCTGTCTCCGTGCATGACAATTTTCCACGGCATGTCCGGCTGAAACTCGGGGAAAACGGAGCGGACGGCCTCGTCGCGCTGCGCATAACAACCGGCGGCCTGGAGAATGGGGGCAATGTCGACGAGGGTGTAGGCAACGCCCAAGGTTTCGCACAGCTTTCTGCCATAGGTGACACTCTCGGAGCTGGAGTCCTTCTCAGGCAGCAGCAAACCAAAAACACGCTTGGGGCCCAAAGCGCGCACCGCCAGCGCAAGGCAGCAGGCAGAGTCAATGCCCCCTGAAACCGCCACCACCAAACCGCGCCGCTTTAGTTTCTGGCCGACGGCCTCCCTCAAGCTTTGACATAAGGCCTGCGCCTTCTTCTCCAAGTCCAACTCCAAAACGTTTTGGCTGAATTTCATGGTTTCCTCTCAAGCTTCTGCTTCAACAAGCTCCTGCTTCAACAATTGTCTGGCCAATTTTCCCGCGCCGGTTTTGGGCAAGCTTGTGCGCTCCCAAATGTGTTTGGGCACTTTGAATGCCGGCAAATACTCATAACAAAATTTGCGCAACGCTTCAGAAGAAGTTTGGCCGGCCACCTTCAACACCACACAAGCCACCGCCTTCTCCCCCTCCAACGCGTCAGGCATTCCCACCACCGCCGCCTCCGCCACATTGGGGTGCATCAGCAATGCGTTTTCAATTTCAACGGGGCTTGTGCGGTGGCCAGAAAGCTTCAAAAACTCTTTGGCCCTGCCACTTATAAAAACAAACCCGTCCTCGTCTGCGTGGCCCAAGTCCCCCGTGTGCAGCCAGCCCTCTCTGAGCATTTCCCTCGTGGCTTCCTCGTCCTTAAAATAGCCGGGGCTGATGTTGTCACCGCACGCGACAAGCTCCCCTTCCACACCGGGGGCACAAACCTGGCCTTCCGCGTCGACAACACGTAACTTTACCCCCGGAATGCCGCGGCCAATGGAGCCGGCTTTGCTTTCTGCAAACTCCGGGGGGAGGAAGGAGAGGCGGGCGGTGGCCTCGGTTTGCCCATACATAACAAAAAGCCTGGCGGGGGCAAAAGTGCGGCGGGCCCACGCAATGGTGGCGGGGCGCATGGCGCCACCGGCCTGGGTAACATAACGCAAGGAGGGGTGGAGGAGGGTTTTTAAGTCCCCTACCTGGCGCTGTAAAATTTCATAGGTGAGAGGTACGCCCGCAAAGCCCGTGCACTGTTGGGCGCCCATGGCTTCCATTACCACACGCGGGTAGAGAAAACGGTTGTCAAAAAACACGGAGCCGCCCACCCTCAAGTGGGTTTGCAGCAGGCTTTTCCCATAACAATAATAAAGCGGCAAAATGGAGAGGACACGGTCCGCGCAGGAAAGCTCCAAATACTGGCAAATGGACTCGGTGTTGGCGCGGATGTTTTTATAGGTTTGCATTATGCCACGCGGCGTACCTGTGCTGCCGGAGGTATATACCAGCAGGGCGGCTTCGTCGGGGGCGGGGGTATGCGGGGGCGGTGCCTCCTCCTCCCCCTCCACCTGCCCGTCTTCCTGCAGCCACAGGGGCGAAACCCCCAGCGCCTTTTTCATGCTTTCATTGGGCGCCGAAGGGTGTACCACCCACAGGCTTTGCCAGGTATGCGCAAGCTGTCCCCAAATACGCGCGTCCTTGCCCAAAACAATGGCGTGTTTGGCCTGGGTTTGCTCCGCCACCTCCCCCAATACCTTCGCCCCCCACTCGCGGTTTAACTCCACACAACAGGCACCGAGGTATTGAATGGCCATGCTGGCAATGGGGGTAGCCAACATATTCGGCAAAGCCACCAGCACAAAGTCCCCACGGCCCACACCCTGCACCGCCAAAGCAGCGGCAAGCCTTTGAATGCGCGTGGCAACCTCGGCATAATTCAACCACCCTTCAGGCACACCCAGGCAGGGGCTTTGGGGCGTTTTGTCGGCAAACTCCAACACCCATGCGGGCAAGGAGAGGGCGTTTGTGGGCGGCGGCTTCATGGAGTGCCCTGCAGCCACACAAGAGGAGGAAGCGAAGAGGGGGGCGAGGGCGCAGCAAACACAAAATGCTCAGCCAAAAGTTGGGTGGTGGCGAGGGCATTGAGTGCCATGGCATCCGCTTCGCTGGGGAGGGTTTGGAGGGTGCGCAGTTTGGCGAGGAAGCGGCTGCACTTGTCGCCGTCGAAGACGCCGACGGCCTCGAAGGCTTCCCTGGAAAGCAGGGTTTGCACCCAGGGCGGAGGGGCTTTGCCCAGCAAAGCTTCCACAATGGGGGCGCGGTAGGGGAATTTGGGGCGGTTAAACACTTCGGGAGGAATCCACTTTTGTGCATAGCGGCGCAGCAAATATTTTTCTTTGAGGCCAAAAAGCTTCAGCCTGCGCGGCAGGCGTGCGGCGAATTCCACCAGGCGTACGTCCATGAAGGGGAAGTGTCCCTGCAGGCCGTTGGCGGCCAGCATGCTTTCGCCCTGGGTGGGCAGCAAATAGCTTTGCAGCAGCGTGCGCATTTCCAAATATTGTGCTTTGCCCATGGTGGGCAGGTTTTGGAAGGAGGGGGGGAGGGTTTGCCGCAGGGCTTCTTCCGGAGAGGTATCGGCGGTGGCCTGGAGGAAGGCGGGAGAGAGAAACCTCGCAATGCGTCCGCTGTTGCTCCAACGTATTTGGTGGGAAAAGTCCCAAGCTTTGGGGTTTTCGAGGCCAATGCCGTAGAAATTCCGCAGCATTTGTGGGGGGAGTTGAGAGAGGGACAAGTAGGGGTAGAGGCGTGCAAAAAGCCTGGGGCGCAGGGCGGAGGTGGGGAAGCGCGCCCAAAACTCGCGCAGTATGGTTTCTTTATAAATGTCATAGCCCCAAAAAAACTCGTCTGCGCCTTCACCTGACAAAATGGAATGAAAGCCCTGTTTGGCCACCCAGGTGGAAAGCGCCAGGAAAGGTGCCGGTGCGGAGCGCAGAAACATGTGTTCCGCGTGAAGGACGGCTTGAGGAAGCAGCGTGCCTATTTCCTCGTCTTTCACCAGCAGGGTTTGGTGCTGTGTGCCTATGGCTTTGGCGACGCGCTGCTGGTATTCGCTTTCGTCAAAGCGTGCCTGCTCAAACGCGACGGAAAATGTGGCGAGTTTTCCCGCATGGTGGTGGGCGAGGGCACAAATGAGGCTGGAGTCCAGGCCACCTGACAAATAGGCGCCCGGTTGAGAGGCGGTTTGGAGGTGTTTGGCCACAGCGTCCTGAAGCAGCTCATCCAAAGTTTCCAGGGCTTCTTCTTCGCAAAGTGTGGAGAGGGTGTTTTCCTGGGAGAGGTTAACGTCCCAATAGCGGTGCAGGCGAAAGCTGCTTTTGTCCAGGCAAAGGGCCATGCCTGGCAGCAGCGCAAAAACGTCTTCAAAATGCGTGCGCCCCAAAACAGGCCCCCAAAAGCGCAAGGTTTCGCCAATGGCGCGCAGGTTGAGTCTGGGTTTTAAAAGGCTGGCGGCAAACAGGGCTTTTATTTCGGAGGCGAAGGCAAAACCCTCGGGGGTGTTTGCATAAAAGAGGGGGCATTTGCCAAGCCTGTCTCTCACCAGCCACAGGCGCTGGTTTTCGTCGCAAACGGCAAAAGCAAAAGCACCCCAAAAGCGTTGCACACAATGCAGCCCCTCCTGGGCGAAGGCGCGCAACACCAGTGCTGCCGTGCTGGTTTCAGGTGCACAGCCATAGTGGGACTTGAGGGCCTCTGTGTTGTGCAGGTGGCCTGAAAACGCCACAGCCGTGGAGGCGGTTTTGTCTACGTGGAGGGGGCACTTTGCAGCCCCTCCTCCCACACCTCCGGCACCCAAAGCCACTGTGGGAAGCAGGGCTGCTGTGTGTTGGGGGCCGCGGTGGGCCATGGCAACCAGCATGCGGCAAAGGGTTGGTGAAACCGAGGCTTGTTGCTGGGGGGTGTTGAGGCAAAAGCCGGCTATGCTTGCCATGGGTTTAGCCCTGTTTGCGGGAGACGAATTGGACGAGGTTGTCCAGGGAGTCCAGGTTTTCCGGCACAAGCTCGTTGTCGGCCACTTTGAAGCTGAATTCCTGCTCGACAAAGTTGACAAGCTCCATCATCCCCGTGGAGTCAATGGTGCCACTTTTGAGGAAGGAGGCGTTGTCTTCGAAGTCGTCGACAAAGAAAGTTTCAGAAATGAAGGAGCGAATTTTTTGGCGAATGCTGTCCATGTTGTGCTCACTAAAGCAGTTAAAGTAAGAAAGCTAGGAGGGAGTTGGGGAAATGTGCGGAGGGGGGAAGTTGTTCTTCTGCCCTCCGGGCGGGGGTTTCTTGTCGCCGTGGCGAAGTTTTGCTTTTGTTTTTCGGACGCAGCTCACCTTCGGTGAGTGACTTTTCCTCAAACTCCAGCCCTTCACCGGGGCCCCTATCTTGCCCTGCCACCCCGCAACCCAGCTGGGCGCCCTTAACCCATAGCTTCCCTGCTGCCAAGCTTGATAATGCTGGAGGTGCGGCACAAATAACACCGCGCAGAACAACCACGCCGTTGTGGGGCGCTCCGCCCCCTACACCCCCCGGTAATGCCCTACCCTGCGGGCACCCTGCCCCTCCCCCGCCATATTCGTTGTGCCTTTAACCCAGCACTGCGGCGGGGGG
>Ga0209737_10000625_pt1 | contig 28125 bp, 26 predicted proteins | sample TergutCu122P3_FD_187284 | JGI IMG/M metagenome (GOLD analysis project Ga0209737, IMG submission 187284) | Cubitermes ugandensis P3 segment gut microbial communities from Kakamega Forest, Kenya - Cu122 P3 (SPAdes) (version 2) | ecosystem: Host-associated > Arthropoda: Insects > Digestive system... | reverse complement strand
GTTAGCCCGGCGCCCGTTTACCTAAACCACGCAATCCAGTAGAAAACAAAGGGTGTATCACAAAATAAGGGTGTTATAAAAGGAGCAAATCATGGAAGCTATGTCAAAAGATATGATACAGCAAATGGAAATGCAAGCAGAACCACCGGCAATCCGGCTCGTATATCAAGCCGAAGGGGCAGTGGAATATGATGTACATATCAAATCGTCCGCGTATGAAGTAACAAAGCGTATACTTGATATAATACTTTCGGTGGTTGCCTTAATCGTCCTTTCGCCGGTCTTTTTGATAGTAGCTATTGCAATCAAGCTCGAAGATGGCGACCCGGTTGTATTCAAACAATTAAGAAATGGTAAAGACGGAAAAGAATTCTGGATGTACAAATTTCGGAGTATGTGTAAAAATGCCCCGGAAATGCATGCAGATTTGATTAAATATAATGAACTGGATGGTCCGGCATTCAAGCTGACCAACGACCCCCGTGTGACCAAAGTGGGACGCTTTATCAGAAAAACAAGTATTGATGAATTGCCTCAATTAATAAATGTTATAAAAGGGGAAATGAGTATTGTGGGACCACGACCATTACCAACCTATGAAACAAAACAATGTCATGCACTGCATAATCGTCGATTCCTTGTTAAACCGGGGCTTACATGTTTCTGGCAAATATATGGACGGAATGACATCAAATTCGACGAATGGATGGAGTTGGATTGGAAATATGTTAAGGAGCGGAGCTTGGGGACGGACGTGAAGATAATCCTTAAGACGTTTGGGGTTGTGGTAAGTGGAAATGGAGCTTGATTGACCGTTGATATAAGAAAATATCGGTATCAACTCTTATATTAGGGTATAATATATAGAAACGTAATTTTAGAATAAAGTTAATCATTGAGAATGAGGGAATCATATGAGCGAGCGAGAGATAAATGCATTAATTATCGATTTTGGAAAATATGTTGATGAGAAAATAGCGACAGAAACAAAAGAAGAGTCCAGAGCGGCTTTAGTAAGAATGGGTATACTAGATGAAAGTGGCGAATTTACTGAAGAATTCGGAAGTTTGGTGAATAATGTATAATAAACTTCCGAATTTAGTTATTGCTTTTCATGGTTGTGATGAGGATGTATACAAGAAGGTAATTCAAAATAATGAACCCCTTAAATTCAGCTATAATTCGTATGATTGGTTGGGTAATGGGGTTTATTTTTGGGAATCGAATAGACAAAGAGTCTTAGAGTGGGCAGAAGATAAAGTTAAAAAAGGCGAATATAAAAAAGCGTCTGTAGTTGGCGCAGTCATTGACTTGGGGTACTGTTTGAATTTAACAGATAGTTCATATGTTCCAGTGCTAGAACGTGCATATACACTAGCCAGTAATAGATTTAAAGTAGAAAATAAGCAAATGCCACAAAATATTGGAGGCAAAGACAGTCTTTTGAGATATTTAGATTGTGCAGTAATTGAACAGCTTCATGATTATTTTGAGTTACTGGGTTATAAGCCGTTTGATTCGGTAAGAGGTATATTTCTTGAAGGTAATGAAATATATGCTGGTTCAGGGTTTTACCAGAAAACGCACGTTCAAATATGTATACGAAATCCGAATTGCATAAAAGGTTATTTTGCACCACTAGACGAAAATCCACAGTTTGATTTGCCATAATGATATCCGCAGAAATGCCATTTATTATACTAAAAGCTCCATTTACCTGCCTTGTTCTTCCAATTCGGATTTTTCTCTTGCAAAAATCTTAGGATGCTTTATAATGTAAATGTACCACATCGTTACATAAATACGATGTAAATATAAAACCATTCTTGGATGGTAAATAATACGTTTTTATCGTAAATGGACCAAGTTTGCGAACTTTACTCCAAAGGAAACCTACGAAATGTCAATATTGATATGTGGCGGAGCCGGTTATATCGGAAGTCACATGAATAAATTACTAACAAAAAAGGGTTTCGATACAATTGTATTTGATAACCTCGTATATGGGCATGAAAAAGCTGTAAAGTGGGGGTGCTTAATCATTGCGGATTTGGCAGACAAAGAAGCTCTCAATAAGGTTTTTGCAGAGAATAATATAGAAGCTGTGTTCCACTTCGCGGCTTATGCTTATGTCGGCGAAAGTGTTGCCGAACCAAGTAAATACTATGTCAACAATGTTTCGAACACCCTAAATTTGCTTGAAACAATGCGGAAATATGGTTGCGACAAAATAATCTTTTCCAGCACGTGTGCGACATATGGGGAACCAGAGAAAATGCCGATTACGGAGGACATGCCACAGAATCCCATCAACCCATATGGTAAGTCAAAGCTGGTGGTCGAGCAGATTCTAAGAGATTATGGTAAAGCATACGGATTGAGATACGTTGCCCTCAGGTATTTCAATGTGGCGGGAGCCGACCCTGAGGGAGAAATTGGTGAAAAACATGATCCGGAAACACATCTGATACCTTTGGTGCTTGACGCAGCGATGGGGAAGCGCAGTGATGTTAAAGTATTTGGGACTGATTATCCAACGAGGGATGGTTCATGTATACGTGATTACATCCATGTATGGGATTTGGCAAAAGCCCACCTTCTGGCATATGAATATTTGAATGATGGTGGTGAAAGTGACTTTTTCAATCTAGGCAATGAGCAGGGAACGACAGTACATGAGGTGATTGAAGCAGTAAGGAATATTACTGGTAGGGATTTTAAAGCGACATACACGGACAGACGCGAAGGTGACCCGGCGGTATTGGTTGGGAGCAGCCGGAAAGCGGAAGCAGTTTTGGGATGGAAACCGGAGTTCTCGGAGATAGATTCAATAATAAATCATGCTTGGGCATGGAGCTTGAGTAACAAATGATATTAAGGCGCGTATGGAAAAAAAAATCAAGATTGTTTTAATAGTTGAAGCTGTTTTAGGTGGAATAAGGCAACATGTATTAGATATAGTGAAAAATCTTAATAAAACGAAATTCGATGTTTATCTTGTATATAGTGATTTACGGGCTGATGATTTATTTTTTCAAGAAAAAGATGATTTGATAAAGAATAGTATAAACTTAATACAATGTAATGAAATGAAAAGAGAACTGAGCATAAGTGACTATAAAGCTTATCGAAGCATTAGTAAAATTTTAAAAGAAATCAAACCGGATATTGTGCATTGCCATTCTAGTAAGGCAGGAATAGTGGGAAGGATTGCTGCTAAACGATGTAAAGTCGGTAAGATTATATATACCCCAAATGCCTATGCATTTCAAGATCCAAGCTTATCAAGATTAAAAAAGAAAATATATGTGCTTGCCGAAAAGTTTTTATCAAGACATGCCACAAATATGACTATAAATGTATCAAAAGGGGAAATGGAACTAGCACGGCAATATAAAATTGACCTTGAAACAAAGTTCACATTGATTTATAATGGAATACCCCAAATAAAACTTGAGGAAAAGAATGAGATAAGAAAAAGGCTTGGATTAAAAACTGATGAAATATACATTGGTGTCACAGCAAGATGTGCAGGGCAGAAAGACCCGTTTACATTTTTGAAAATCGCTGATGGAGTTATAAAACAACACCATAATGTTCAATTCATTTATATAGGCGAAGGTGATTTACATAAACCGATGGCTGAATGGATTAAACAGAAAGGGCTGGCAGATAAAATACATCTATGGGGATTTAGGGAAGATGCTCCGTTTATAGTCGGTTTATTTGATATTTATCTAAGCACTGCATTGTATGAAGGTATGCCCTATTCTGTTATAGAAGCGATGCGCGCAGGAGTTCCAATAATTGCAACTGATGTGGTCGGAAATAACGAGATTGTGGAAGATGGAAAAAATGGGTTGCTGTTTAAGCCGGGATGTGTGGAAATGGCAGTAAATAATATTTTAAAGCAATTATGCGAAGGAATGATTAATAGGGACAATGTCATAAGGACATTCCAAGAAAAATTTTCATTGGACAAGATGATGGAAAAATATGTGGGAGAAACTATATCATGACGTATTGCATTAGCTTACAAGTAAGGAACCGACGTTTTATAATATAAATGTACGTTAGGATAACAATATGCACAATAATTCGCTTAAATTAATAAATAATGACTACGAAGATATACTTCAAAACGGAAAAAGTGAACCTCAGATAAGTGTTATTATTCCTGTTTTTAATGTTGAGAAATATTTATATAAATGCATAAACAGTGTCCTTACACAGACATATAGAAATCTAGAGATTATTCTAGTCAATGATGGTTCAACGGATAATTGCGGTGATATATGTGATAGGTATGCGACGCAGGATGTTCGAATTAAAGTAATTCACAAGGAAAATGGAGGATTATCATCAGCCAGGAATATTGGTATTGAGTTATCAACAGGTGATTATCTGTTTTTTGTTGATAGTGATGACTATATTTCTACTGATTGCATTGCATCTCTTTATAAGGCGATTATTGATGATTGTTCTGATTGTGCAGTAACTAATATGCTTAATGTTTTTGAAGATGGAAAAAGTATAAGTTTGTATAATCGAGAAAAAAAGTACTATATTTTAACAAGGGAAGAGGCTCTTAATACAGCACTATATCAGAAAAATATAGGTGTAGTGGCACAAGGAAAGCTATATAAGAAAAAGTTATTCGAGGACATTAGATTCCCCGATACATTATATGAAGATTTGGCGACTTTCTACCTTATTTTTAGCAAATGCGAAAAGATTTCGCTTTTAAATACAGAGAAGTATTTTTATCTGCAACGCGATAATGGAATTGTGAGGGGGTGCTTTAGTGATAAAAAACTTGCAATTATAGAGATTACAGAAAGAATGTTAGCATATATAAAGGATAACCATCCTACATGCTATGCTGCAGCGGTATGTCGACTTATTAGTGCGCAGTTCCATGTTTATCTTCAGATTCCCAAAAGCAATGCTTATATTGATAAACGAAAGGAAATTGAGTTTAATATACGTAGATACCGAAATATTGTATTATCAGATAATAACTCTCGTAAAAAGACAAAATATGCATGTTTATTATCACTTTTCGGTTTTGGAGCAGTGCGTCTAGCCGTAAAAGCGATATCTGTTAAATTTGATCTTCATACTTTTACTGCAAGTTAATTAATTATTAGGAGACTTGATTTAAATGAAAAAAATTTCATTGATAACATTGCATGCCTCAAAAAACTATGGTTCAGTTTTACAAGCGTATGCTTCACAAGAAATTTTTAAAAATTTTGGTTTGGATGTAGAAGTTGTTGATTTTATAAGAGAAGATACTATGGATAAAAATTTATACATGAGCTACGCTAAGAAGAGCTTGCCCCTGTTTATTACAAAGATAGTTTTATTTCCAACTATATTTAAGTGGAAAAAGGTGTTCCGGGGGTTTGTTGTAGCTAATTTGAATTTAACATCTATTACTTATACAAATAGTGAAGATTTTCATAAATATCCAGTGATTGCAGATATATACTGTGTTGGCAGTGATCAGGTATGGAATAGTGGTTGGAATAAAGGAATAATTGAGTCATTGTTTTTAAGTTATGCACAGGTAGGTAAATTAATGTTTTCTTATGCTTCTAGCTTCGGTAAAAATGAGCTTGAGGAATGGGAAAAGGTTAAGATAAAACAATTGTTTGAAAGATTTAATGCTATCTCCGTTAGGGAAAAGTCAGCAGTAAATATTGTAAGTGAATTAGGTTATAAAGCGATTAATGTATTGGACCCGACAATGATGATGGATAGGCAATATTGGAGAGGGTTTGCTGGTAAAAGAAAAATTAAAGAGCCATATATTTTAATCTACAAGCTTAATAATGATAAGTTTTTTGATCGGCATATTAAGTCTTTAGCAAAAAACTGCGGGAAAGCTCTATATCGTTTATGCACCCGCTATGACCAAATGATTAAAACAGGAAAAAGCATACTCATACCGGAAGTTAGAGATTTTGTAAATTACATTGCCTATTCTGATTGCGTAATCACAGACTCATTTCACGCAACAGCTTTTTCAATAAATATGAATATAGACTTCATTTGTAAGTTGCCTAAAAAATATTCAAATAGAATAAGTGATATGTTAGAGACAACAGGATTATTAAACAGAATTGCAAATGATTATCAAGAGTATTTATCCTTATACAATGAAAAAATTAATTACATAGGTATAAATGATATAATTGCATCGGAACGAAGTAAAGCGATTGAATTTTTGAATGAGCAGCTAATGAAAGCAAATAACAATGAATAGAGCATCAAGTGAATGTTTTGGATGTCGAGCTTGTGAACAGGTTTGCATCAATAATTGTATTAATATGGTGAATGATAGTGAAGGATTTTTAATTCCGATTGTTAATTTTTCTAGTTGCAATAAGTGTGGTGCATGCATAAGCAAATGTCCCATAGAAAGGACTGATATTCCATGCGAATCGAAATGTATCACATATGCAATGAAGATAATGAATAGAGATATCTTAAAAGATAGTGCATCCGGTGGCGCTTTTCCAATGATCGCTATTACGGTGCTTTCTAAGAATGGTTATGTATATGGTGCAGCTTATTGTGACGAGCTTTATGTTAAGCATATTGGGATAAATTCAATAAGCGAGCTATATAAGCTTCAATCTTCGAAATATGTACAAAGTGATACAGGAAATACATATATAGAAGTAAAAGAAAAATTGGAATTAAATCATTATGTAGTATATAGTGGTACACCTTGCCAGATTGCAGGTCTTAGAGCTTTTTTGGGAAAAGATTACGAGAGATTATTGACAGTTGACATCATCTGTCATGGCACACCTTCTCCCCTTTTGTTTAAAAAATACCTAGGTTTTCTAGAAAACAAAGGAAAGTCCAAAATATTGAGATACAACTTCAGATGCAAAAAGCTAGGATGGGGGCTTTACTACAGTTACTACTTTAATAGGTCTGATTCCATAACCGGGGCAGGTAGAACAGACCCATATTACAAAAATTTTTTATTAGGAAACACATATCGGGAAATTTGCTATTCATGTAAGTATGCAAATAAAAATCGTGTTGGAGATATTACAATAGGGGACTATTGGGGAGTTGAAAAACATCACCCAGAATTTTCAACAAAAGATGGTGTTAGTTTGGTTATTGCAAACACTGAAAAAGGTAGAGTTTTCATAAATGAAATGAAGGAACATACACATTATTTAGAATCAAATATTAATATTGCATCATTGGAGAACAATAACCTTTACCAACCTACAAATCGTCCAAGATTACGTAATGAGATATATAATGGAATACTAGAAATGAGTGATTCACAATATATTAAGCAAAGATTAATGCCACAAATTACTGTTGTGGATAAGCTTCGTTCATATGTTCCTCACTTAATAATTAATTTCTATCACACCATTAAACGATTTATAGTTTGGTAAGTATATGAATATAACTATAAAGTAAATGGGATTAAATCATGTGATTATAATAAAGTTGTGGGTGGGGCTGGGAAATCATAAGATGGAATTTGGGAGCGGTAATGAGAACAAGGAATGATTTAAAAACTTATTTAAGAAAACAAAAAAAAATCTTCTATTGGCTAAAATGTTGGATTAAACGCAATGACACACAATTTACTAATTTTGTAAGCGGTAATTATGTTTACTTGCCAATGAAAAACAATGGAAACCTTAATATTGGAAAAACATTTTATTACATATATTTCAACAATGAAAGTGAAATACTAGGATTAGCAACTTTATGGACAAGAACAATATGGTATTTGCTTTTCGCGTACCAAACAGGATTAATACCAATAGTTGAGTGGGGTGTAGACATTCCTTACGCACAGCCAGAGCTATTAAAAGATAACGATAATTCTTTCGAACATTATTTTAATCTAGTAACGGAGTTCAGCATTGAAGAAGTGAAAAACAGTCATAACGTTATTGATTGTGATATGTCGCATTTACGCAATCATATATGGATTGAAAATAAAAGTTATTCTATTATAGACACAAACTTTGAAATTATGGCTTATATTTCTAGAAAATATATAGATTTAAATGATGAGCTTAAAGACTTTATCAAAAAAGATAACACATATCAAATGATACTTAACGGAAGATATATAGGAGTACATATTAGAGGAACAGATTTTCGCCGTAATTATAATAATCATCCTGTATCGCTTGATATAAATGATTATACTAACTACATTGATGATTTGATAATAAGGGGAAATATTGATGGTATTTTTTTGGCAACCGATGATGAGAATATTATTAATGAAATGAATAGTAAATATACAGAAAGGCTTGTTTTTTTTATAGATGTTTATAGAAGCGTAACAGGGAAAGCTATTCATTATGATATTGAAAGCAAAAGAAGTTTACATAAATATAAAATGGGTAGAGAGTTAATTAGAGATATTTATACATTAGCTGCATGTGACATATTTATATCTGGCTTGTCGGCTGTGAGTACTATGACGAAGGTGATAAACAAACAGCAAGCAGATCAATTTTCTGAAGTCATACTTATTGACAAGGGTATTAATAATAACTTGCGAAATATGAAGAAAGCTTAAAATACTTGAAAGGAATAATATAGAGTGCAATTACATGAACATATTATATGATTATCAAATTTTTGGTGACGAACGATATGGCGGCATATCAAAGCAATTTTTTTCATTGATAAAATTCATGAAATCAAAAAAATCAGTAAATGTATACATGCCGGTCGCAATCTCAAAAAATATATATGTTAAAGAATTTATCATGAACAAAACATTAAAAAATGATATGACATATTTCAGAAGAACTATTGCTTTAATAAATAAAATGTATACGTTGATTAAACTAAAAAACAAAAAAATAGATATATATCATCCTACATATTATAATGATTTTCTTCTAAAGAAAATGAAAAACAACGTTTTGGTGGTAACACTCCATGATATGATTTATGAGATTTATCCTGAATTATTTCCAAATGCGAAGAAAATAATAGGCAGAAAATATAAGCATATGACTCAGGCGGATATAATAATTTCGGTATCATATAATACAAAAAAAGATATTCTTAAGTTTTATCCAGAAATAGATCCTAAAAAAATAAGAGTAGTTTATCAAGGAGGACTGATTAATAAAAACTATGACGAAATTAAAAATTTGCCAGAGAAATATATTTTGTATGTGGGAAAAAGGAGCGGATATAAAAATTTTACTAACTTACTGTATGCCTTTAGCAAGTTAGCGATCGAATATCAAGAATTAGCTCTTGTCTGTGTAGGCAGTAAATTTAATGAAGATGAAACTAATAAAATTTATTCATTAGAATTATCAAACAAGATTAAGCAAATAAGATGCACAGAAAAAGAATTGAATTATTTATATGCAAACGCATTTTGTTTTGTTTATCCATCGCTATATGAAGGATTTGGAATTCCAATAGTTGAAGCCTTCGAAAATTCATGTCCTGTTATTTGCAGTAATACCAGTTGCTTTCCTGAAATAGCAGGTGAAGCGGCAATTTATTTTAATCCAGAATCACCAGATAGTATTGTGGAAGCCATAAAAGTCTTATTGGGAAATCCAGAATTACGAAACGATTTTATCGAAAAAGGAAAATCTAGAAGCCAAAATTACTCCTGGGAGAAATTTGGTAATAATGTTTTTGAAATTTATAATGAGTTTATGTGATGAAAATGAAGTAACAATATTGTTAGAAGTAGATTATGATCCAATCCATATGATCTTGAAAGATGGCATAGTAATTATAATAGGGTAGAGTATATTGAGATTATCAATCAAAAAAAATAATATGATTAATATTTATTGCTACATATCACTTATTGTAATACTTTATTTATCAGGCTCCATATACAATGTTGTGTATGATGAATATCGAAGATATGTTTTTGGGTTTGCAATTTTTATTCTTAGCATAGGAATCGTAGTTACTTTTCCTTATATAATAAGTGATTATGCAAAAGAGTTATTAGGTTGCATTGTAGTTGCATCACTTTTTTTACTTGCAGGGTTAATAAATGGAAGTACATTAACTATTATGCTTGGATTATGTAGTAGAATACTATCAATCTTCATTTTTGTTACTTTTTGTGTAATCAAGAAAATTGATATTTTGGAAATATTATTCCATCTTATTTTTTATATTGCAATCGTATATCTAGTTTTCTATTTAGTATTTGATTATGAATTGGTTAAAATTGAACCGAGGTGGGTAATAGTATTTCCTGATACCGATGTTCAATCAATTTATCGGTCGTATTTAGATATTTATTATCGTTCGCAAGGAAAACTTGATTTATTTGGATTTGTGCTCATTCGTTCAAACGGTCCTTTTTGGGAAGCGGGTATGTATCAAATATTTTTGAATTGGAGCTTGGTATATGCGTGGTTTGTCAGAGAAAATAGCGATTTACCTCAATACAAAACAAATATAATAATAATCGCAATAGTTTTTACTACCTCTACAGCGGGAATAATTAATTTGCTCATCCTGTTTTTTCTAAGGTATATCTACAATAAAAAATCTGCTTACCTATTACCATTTGTAATTGTGATAGGTAGCGGAATAATATATGCACTTTATGACTTGATGTCTTCAAAATTAGAAACGAGAAGCTATTATGATAGAACTGGCGCTTTGTATGAAGCCCTCAGCTTATTTATTGAGAAACCTCTATTTGGACATGGTGCATCTATATTTGTTATAGCCGGTCTACTAGGTTATATAATCAAGTTCGGATTGATAGGGTTTTTCCCTATAATTTATTTCATACGAATAGTGCTAATAAACAAAATTCTCTACCATAAGGAAAAAATTGCCATTTTACTATGGTGGGGCGTTTCACTTATGACTCAACCAATAGAAAGTTCGTATTTTTTCATTTTCATTTATATGTGTTTTGCAATTTGTTACAAGTATTCAGATATAAGAGCGGAAGAAGCATATGAAAGGAAGAAATAAAATGTTAGCACCAATTGCTCTATTTGCGTATAAAAGGCTTGACCATTTAAAGAGAACTCTGGATGCTTTAAGTAATAATCATCTGGCGCCGGAAAGTGAGTTATTTATTTTTTGTGATGCCGCTGATAATGCGGACGATAGAAAAAGAGTTTCCGAAGTAAGGGTTTATATCCAAGAGTTTTCAAGAAATTGTGTATTCAAAGCAGTTCATATAGAGAATGCCCATGAACGTAAAGGATTGTCAAACTCTATTATTTTAGGTCTAACAATGCTATTTAATGAATTTGGTAAAGCTATTGTTGTTGAAGATGATATAGTGACAACTCCGGATTTCTTGAATTTCATGAATGATTCTCTTGATTACTATAAAGACAATAAAATGATTTGGAGTATAAATGGATGTACGCTGCCGTTAAAATCATTGAATGATTATCCATATGATGTGTATTTGAATAATCGGGCAAATTGTTGGGGATGGGCTTCCTGGAAAGATAGATGGGAACTGATCGATTGGAAATTTTCAGATTACAAAGAATTTATAAAGGCTAAATCAAAAAGGGAAATAGGAAAAAGCGGCTCTGATTTGATCAAATTACTAAATTTACAAATGGAAGGAAGAATTGATTCATGGGATACCATTTGGAGCATCCATCAAATTAAAGAAGGCATGTATTCGATTTCACCCAGAGAATCCTATGTAATAAATATCGGATTAGATGGGTCGGGTGAACATTGTACAGGTGATTTCTATAAGATTGCATTAAAGGAACATGAAAAAAAATATAGCTTAATTGTTCCCGAATTATCACATAAACTGATGAAAGAACAATGGAAATTGAGACATAGACCTTTATATAAGAGAGCAATTAACAAATTATTACGGATTTTGTTGGAATGATTTTGGGAAACGAATTTATTTATATAAATGTTTATATGACAATTGAATGTTTGTATATTAGATAATAGTTAATTAGTAAATTGAGTGAAAGGTACGAGCTAATACGATGAAATGTATTATTTGTAATAATAAATCAGATGGAATAACAAAAATTTTCTCGCATAAAATACTTCAAAAATATGAGATTGAATATAATCAATGTTTACAGTGTGGTCTTATTTTTACGGAAACCCCATATTGGTTATCAGAAGCATATAATGACAGTATTAGCGTGCGTGACACAGGTATTTTACGTAGAAACATTAGTTACAGCATGGATGTAAACATTATTATCACATTATTATTGAAACGTAATGCACGACAATGCTCATTCCTTGATTATGCCGGCGGATTTGGTATCTTCACTAGGATGATGAGAGACCTTGGTTGGGATTTTTACTGGTTAGATAAATATACAGAAAACATATTAGCAAGAGGGTTTGAGTATTGCGATCAAAAAGTGAGTTTAGTAACGCTTTTTGAGGCATTTGAACATTTTGAGGACCCTATTTTTGAATTGAAGAATTTATTAACATATTCTGATAATATTCTTTTTTCCACTCTGATATATGATAAAAAACTACAAGCTAAAGACAAGGACTGGTGGTATTATAGTTTTGATACTGGTCAGCATATAGTATTTTATAGCAAAGTTACATTGGATTACATGGCAAAACAGTTTAATTTGGAATACTATTGTTTCAATGAAGGATTGCATCTATTTTCAAAACATAAATTTAATGCTGGAATAATGCGATTTACTTTTATCCATAAAATACTCAAATATATCCTTTGGCAAAAAAGCATGAAAAAAAGTCTGGCAAGTTCGGACATGCATAAGATACCAAATGATTAAAATATTAAAAAGATTTAGATAAGTTAATAGTTTTAAAAAACATAAGGTGTCATCAAAAATGTTATTTAGTTATATTAATGTATGTGCAAAATTTTCATGGAAGGGTAACGTTTTATATGAAAGCAATTGTAACATTAGCTATCGGCGAAAAATATCAATTGATGTTTGAAGAATTTTGTCGTCAAAATTGGGAAGCTTATGCAAAAAAATATGGATACGATTTGATTGTATTAACTGATCCATTAGATAATACTCGTCGGGCAAGTGAAAGATCACCTTCATGGCAGAAATTATTGATTCTATCGCAGGAATGGTCAAATAGGTATGATCGAATTGTATGGATTGATACTGATATCATAATAAATAACCAAAATGCTAGAGATATATGCATAGGAATACCCTTAGAGAAGATAGGAGCTATTGAAACGTACTCAATTCCTACCCGCGATTTACATAAAATAGCATTAGAAAGAAGCTATGCAGATTATAAAAGACGGGGTATTAAATTCATTAACAACATTACTCCTGAAAGCTATTATTTAAATCGCGGATTACCCGGAAAGGGAATTGATAAAGTAGTACAAGGCGGTGTATTTGTTTGCTCTCCTAAATATCATAAAGATATATTTGAAGCAATATACAATAACTATGAAGATACATATGGAGAATGGTACAATTACGAAATGCCCGCTTTATCATATGAGTTGATAAAAAATGATATTGTATATTGGATATCCCCTTCTTTTAATTTTTGTGTATCTGATATTATATCTGCATTTTATCCCGACAAATTGAAGGAAAATATAAATCAATCTGATATTTTACAAAACATTTATCAATTGTCATTTTTCATGCATTTTGCAGGTTGTTCGAATCTGATGGACAAATTCATTTTAAATGGTAGCATAGAAGTCAATAAAAAAAGCATATTATCATTTTTATTGAAGTCATTTAAACGGGTGTTGAGTTATGTTAAATAGGTGACCTATGGTATTATTCAAAAGAAATTTGGGTAATTTCTTATAATGATAGCATTATTTTATTTCGTAAAAGTGTTAATTAAACGTAAAGGCAGATGATGCATAAATTAAAATCTCTTAAAATTAATGTTTTATTAAATACTATTCGGAGTATATTGGGAGTTGTTTTTCCATTAATTACTATTCCATATGTCACTAGAATATTAGATGTTGAGAATATCGGTAGGTATTATTTTTCTGCTTCAATTATAAGTTATTTTGTTTATATTGCAGGTTTAGGTATTGGCAGATATGCTGTTAGAGAAGGTGCTAGAGTACGAGAAGACAAAAAAAAGTTTAAGCAGTTTGCTGATGAAATATTTTCATTTAGTTTGGTTTCTACAGCCATTTCTTATCTATTGCTTTTTATATTGATTGTATTTACGCCGCGACTTAATGAATATTATTATATTTTACTTATACTATCATTGCAAATCTTCTTTAATGCTTTTGGTATTGAATGGATATTTTCGATTTATGAAGATTATCTATATATTACGATAAGAACAATATTACTTAAAATTATATCATTAGTATTATTATTTTTATTTGTCCGTAATGCTGATGATATACTAATATATACATTTATATCAATAATAACCGGGGTTGGTTCTAACTTTGTTAACTTTTTTTATGCAAAAAAACATTGCAAAGTTAAATGGACCAGAAATATTAACTGGAAAATACATACAAAACCGATAATGTTATTATTCATTATGGCTATAGGTGTGATAATTAATAGTAATTTCGATAAAACGATAGTGGGATTAATATCAGGGGATTATTCAGTTGGAATTTATGCTATCGCTAAAAATGTTTTTATGGTCATTACAATATTATTCTCATCAATTATAGTAGTTTCATTACCTAGAATCTCATTTTTGATAGAGAAGAAAGACGCAACCGGATTTATTATTCTGGCGAATAAAATTTATAATAGTTTATTGACATTGGTAATTCCGGCCGTTGTAGGTATTATAGTTTTGCGTAAAGAAGTTATACTTATTATTGCTGGAGATACCTACCTACAAGCAACATCATCACTTGGGTTATTAAGTATTGCACTATTGTTCAATTTTGGTGGATACTTTTGGGCGGAATGCGTACTAGTTCCTCTTAATCAAGAAAAGGGGGTTGTTAAAGCGGTAATAATATGTGCGTTTTCAAATATAATGCTTAATTTTATCTTGGTACCAAAATGGCATGAAAGAGCAGCGGCGTTCGCTTGTATAATAACAATGTTTATGTATTTTTGCTATTGCCATTATGAAGGTAGAAAGCATGTTAATATTAAAAATACAGGTTTGTTAGTAGCAAAAATCTGCATTGGGTGTGTGGCAATCATATTTTGTTCTCTAATATTCAATAACATAAGGGAACATGTGGTAATGTACACCATTTGCACACTTTGCTCTTCAATACTTACTTATTTTACTGTTCAAATATTCTTAAAAAATGATGTAGTCTTGGAAATACTTGATAAAGTCTTAGTTAAATTCAAATTAAATAAAAGAAAATAAGAAGGCTTGGATGAAAAATTTAAAAATTAATATCAATAAGTTCATAAATGTCATAGTCTAAAAATTTCAGTCGAACTGTGGTAAGCGTATAATAAACTGCCGTATTTCCAGGCGGTTCAAAATAATTCATAATAGAAGTGCGTAATTGCTTAATACGGTGCGGTGAAACCGCAGTTCCGCCGTAGCGGGAACCGCATGACCGGAACCGGGAAACCGCTTTGTGCGAGTTTACTCGCTTAATGCTTTGTCAATTCCGTATACCTCACGCATTGAGATATCCTACTTGGGGTCAATGTTATAGCCATCATGCTGAGTATGCGGTCAAGGATTGCATCCGCGAGAGAGCTGTCATCGCCCCCCAGTTGCTCAGTCCGGGAAAGTGCCTATATTGGGTTCATCATCTTTTCCATATAAACGCTTCTTGAGATTCAATCCTGAAACAAAGAAGATACGGCGGATTATAGAAAGCTGCGGTTTGGGAATATTATCAATTAAAACATTAACATCGTCACAAATAAAAAGCTCTGTTGTTATCATGTGGTAACATCAGAGCTTTGCATTGAAAGAAAATATAAATGGAGCTATCATTTGTTTTGTTCTGCCAAAAGTTTGGTTATAAGTGCATCCTTCTCGGCTAATAAAGCATCTTTCTCGACAAGAGTAGCATCTTTCTCGGCAAGAACGGTATCTTTCTCTGCAAGAACCTTTTTGAGCTTGCTAGAATATTTCTTCTTTTCTTGTTCCTTTACCTCCTCAACAGCGTCAGCTATAGCTTGGGCTTCATCATGCTCAGCTTTTTTGAGTGCTTCCTCAACAGCGTCAGCTATAGCTTGGGCTTCATCATGCTCAGCTTTTTTGAGTGCTTCCTCAACAGCGTCAGCTATAGCTTGGGCTTCATCATGCTCAGCTTTTTTGAGTGCTTCCTCAACAGCATCGGCTATAGCTTGAGCTTCATCATGTTCGGCTTTCTCGCGCAATCTCTGGAGTTCTTTGAATTCGTCCGAAACAACAATATCCCGGTATTCCTTGATGGCATCGTTCATTTCCGGTACCCCCAATCTTTCAATATCCATAAGCTCATCTTCGGTTTTTGCCCCGAATAGCGTTAACCAACATTCCAATGGACTACTTTCGTCAAAATCTGTCGGTACTTTTCTAAGCTCATAATACTTCAACAACAACTTGTCAGTCAATAATTCATTTCTCGTAGTTTCCAGCAGACGGAATTCTGAACAATACTCATCGCAATTGAAGATGGGTTCTTCGAGAATATTAATGCTGATAGTACGTGGCAGAGTATTATACTTGCCCTTCTTTTTCAATGAAGTCGAAAAATTTCGTGCCCAATAATATAAACTCCGCTCGCGGAATGGTCCTTTTTTTACTTGGATTTCCAAGTTTACCAGTTGACCGTCGATATCCATGTTTAGGAATGCAAAACGTTCCACTGGCAGGACACGTCAATGAAAGAGTTTTGCGGGTCCTGCCACTTCGATATGGGTTTGATAACTGTGGCAGAATCTGCCGCGATGCCGTCGCTATAATGATTGCGTGGCATTTGAAATTCTTTCATTTGATATATATGAAGAAGATTTCTATATTCAATATATGTGATTTTAATGATATTGTCAACGAAAAATTTTGTTATTGTGATCAACTCACCATCTAATTGTCTGTTATTTGCATACAAAATCGTTGACAGACCTATTAAACATGGATAAAATGATAAAAGGAACTTTCCAAAAACATGGAAAGAATGAATAATGTATGATATAATTGTTGTAGGTTGCGGTTATGCTGGTAGTACCATGGCACGCAAGTTTGCCGACGATGGGAAAAGTGTTCTTATTCTTGAAAAACGTAACCATGTAGCCGGCAATATGTATGACAGCCTTGATGGTAGTGGCATCTTGGTGCATAAATACGGTCCGCATATATTGCATATGTGTAAAGAGTCAACCTTGGATTTCCTTAGCCGCTATTCCGAGTTCGTACCTTATGAACACACTGTAAATGCGGAAATTGATGGGATAGAGGTACCATTGCCTTTTAATTTGACGGCAATTGACCGTTTATTCGATGCAGATAAGGCTACACAATTAAGACATGAGCTTATTAAAATATACGGAATCGGAAATAAAGTACCCATCCTTGAGATGTTGGATTCTACAAATGCTTATCTAAATCAACTAGCAAGTTTTATATATGAGAAGGTTTTTTTGCACTATACGACAAAAATGTGGGGATTAAAACCTGATGAGATCGATCCCAAGGTAACAGCAAGGGTACCTATACACATTTCGTATGATAATCGGCATTTTACCTCGCCGATTCAAGTTATGCCCAAACATGGGTTCACAAAACTCTTCGAAAATATGCTTATCCATGCCAATATCGAAATCCGGTTATCAACAGATGGGCTTGGACATATAAAACTTGACAGTGGTAAGATTTATTATGACGGTACCGAATTCACAGGTACAGTAGTATATACAGGTACAATTGACGCCTTATTTGATTTTCGATATGGCGAGCTCCCGTACCGCTCACTTTATTTTGAGCATGAGACCCATAGTATTGGTAGACTGCAAGAAAGTACAGTATTGAATTGGCCGGATGCCCGCCCGGCGACAAGACGTACTGAAAACAAGCTTCTTGTATGCCAACCTGATGTACCTGGTGTGACCAGTACCATTGTTGAATACCCGGGAGAGTATAAGAGAGCCGATGTCAAATGGTCCGAACCATATTATCCAATTCTGCACCCGGATAATGAAGAATTATATGCAAAATATAAGAGAATGGCAGAAGAGTATCGAAACTTGATTATGGTCGGTCGGTTGGCAGAGTACAAATATTACAATATGGAAGATATAATTCAAAGAGCAATTGAAGCATATGGTAAGTATACTGGGAAGTCAGTCAATTAAGAAGGAATTTGAGTGTAGTTATGAAATTACTAATTGTAAGCAAGGACATACATATTATTCAAGCGAAAAATGGAGCTTTTTTCATTAATCATCATTTTGACGAAGAAATTTTCAAACGGTATTTGGATATTTGTGACGAATTGACATTGTATGTTCGTGAAAGCGAACAGATAATCAGTTTCGATGATGCAGTTATGAAATACAACAAATTCGATATTTCGCTAATGAGATTGTTTATCGGTCCTTACATATATTCCCCGAAAACTAATTTTTTTAATATCAGATTACGAATAGAATTGGCAAATGAAATAAAAAGATTGGTGAAAGAAACAGACAAGCTGATTTGTACCGAAGGATTTTGCGTTTTTTCGCGCTTGGCTGTGAAATATGCGAAAAGGTATAAAAAACCATATATGTTATTATGTGGTTCTTTTGTTTATGAAGGTTTGGTTGCCCATAGTTTTTTGGGTAAAATAAGAGCACCATTTGAAGAGTTTATGTGCAAGCGGAATTTTAAGGAAGCACCATATACTATGTATGTAACTCAGTCAGTCTTACAGAAAAGGTATCCTTGTAATGGGAAATCAATAGGATGTTCTGACGTCGAGATATCATTAATTGATGATGAGCGAAAAAATGCAAAAATAGAACGGATAAAAAATATTGGTGACAGGAAATTAATAATAGGGACACTTGGATATATCGACAATCCGGTAAAAGGGCAGGCTTATGTCATAGAGGCAATGAAACGGCTTGTAGATTTGGGATTTACGAATTATGAGTATCAAATTGTTGGTTCCGGAAATGGGAACAGGCTTAAAAGACTAATTGCAAAATATGGACTGGAAGATAAAGTAAAGATTATTGGGCCGATTCCTCATCGAAGTGTTTTTATGTGGCTTGATTCACTGGATATCTATATACAGCCAAGCTTAACAGAAGGATTAGTACGGGCAGTAATTGAAGCGATGAGCAGGGTATGTCCGGTTGCGGGTTCAGCTACTGGCGGGATGGTTGAATTAATTGATCCTCAGTATAGTTTTAGCCCGGGAAATATTGATGAGATTGTTGCTGTGATTCAAAAGCTTTCCCAGCCGGAACATATGGAGCAGGCTATTATATACAGCTATAATAAAGCAAAAGAGTTTTCCCCTGAAATACTAAGTGAAAAGAGGAATGCTTTTTTACGGCAGTTTATGTTGACAGAGTTCTTTGGTGGGGAAACTATATAATTTGGTTATTAGGTGCAAAGATATTATTTTTATCTTTCTGAATAAAAATACTTAAAATCCATACAATAAGACGGCGGGACTATATATTAGACCCGCGGACGCTTCCGTGTTGTTCTTACTTCTTCTATACTATTAGTATCAATTTAGTACACAGAAGATAAAGGAGTGGTTATATGGATTTTTCAAAAGCGGGAAATAAAATCAAAAAGCAACGATTGGCTCTAAAAATCACACAGGCACAACTCGCCGAAAAAGTAGATTTATGTAATGATTATATCAGCAAGCTCGAAAGAGGCGAGCGTACCCCCAAGCTTCCTTGTTTGGTGAAGATTTTGAATGCTTTGGATCTTTCAGCGGATGAAGTCCTATTTGATCAGGTAGATAAAGGTTACGAAAGCCGGATGTCAAAATACGCCGAACGTATCGGATCTCTGCCAAAAAACGAACAAAACCGGATTTTCAAGATGTTGGATGCGTATTTTGACAGGGTGTAGGTGGAAAAGTAGTTACTCTTACACTATAAAAACATTGACATATATAGTGGAAGGTGAACGATATTATCTTTTATCATGATATCCTTTGGATATAGTATATATGCATCACCGAGCTTGGATCCAAACTTCTTGCAAAATTTATCAAGTGATGTATGCTTTTTGTAACTTGAAGATTTGACCTCGATTGGTGTTATTTTCATCTTTCTTGTTATTAGGAAGTCTATTTCCATCATATTTTCGCGCTTTTTACTATCAACCCTTGAATAAAAATACAGACGATGACCATTTGTACGAAGTGTTTGTGCCACTACATTTTCAATTAACATACCTTCGTTTATATTTAACTTATCAAGTAAGATTGCCTTGTATAAACTGTTATCAATGTACTCATTGTCGCTAAATGTATGAGTAACAAGGAGTCCGGTGTCCGCCATGTACAATTTATGGGTATTGTGTTCGCTACTGAGTGCGAGTCCGACACTGGGCTCTGTCGCATTAAAACATGGATAAACAGTCATTGCATCTCGTAACCAAATAAAAGCATCTTCGTAATCTCGTAACCGGGCATCCTTTCTGAGTGTTGAAAGTTTGTACTTTTTTTCTTTTTTTGATAACTGCCCCGGTAAAGAGTCAAAAATAGCCGTTACTTTATTTTCATACCCATTTGCAAATCTTGTTATATCTTTCCGGTACAAATCCAATATCCTTTTTTTAACTGTATCGGTTGCTTGAAAATCCCATTCCTTTACATATTCAAGCACCGCCTGTGGCATACCGCCAACTAGAATATACTGCCGGAAATTGTTCATTACTTTACGATGTAATGCTTGCCCTAATGGTATAAGATTATTAAAACATTCCTTCAATAATGGAACTGTGGATTCAGCTCCGATTGCCCATAAAAACTCTTCAAAATCAAGAGGGTATAAATTAATTGAATCTTCTTCAGATGGTATTACAATGTCCTTTATGTTTCTTTTTATAGAAATTAACGAACCTGTTTCGATATAATCATATCTCCCATCTGCCACAAGATGCTTTATTAATTGACGTGCAAGTGGAAACTGTTGGACTTCATCAAAGACAATCAAACTTTCCCGCTTATATAATATTGTATCATAATAAGCTGAAAGTTTGGCGAAAAACAAATCCAAATTAATAATATCATTTTCAAAGATATCGGTAATATATTTTGAGGGCTCCGAAAAGTCAATAAAAATCATACTTTTATATTCGTTTTCCCCAAACTGCCTACTAATAAAACTTTTTCCAACACGCCGAGCACCATTTATAAGTAATGCGCTGTTTCCATTACTGGTGTTTTTCCATTCCAGTAGCTTTTGATACAACTTGCGTTTTAGAATCATATCATTTTCCTCCTATATATGGTAATGTTAACAGATATTTCACGAAAGTGCAAGTATTACGCATCAATTATTTACACGAAAGTGCAAGTTTAATTTGCAGAAAATTTACACGAAAGTGCATGATGTTGTACTAGTCAAGAAAAGTAGACACAGAAAATATTTTTTGTTGTTTTTAGTGGTGAAGTAATGTCTTGTCAAGTGGAATCTACAATATTTTTAGACATCTAAAATATTTTTCAGCCAGTTTCTTGCACTTTCGTGAAATATCAATCTTTTTGTTATTGTCTTTTATTATATTATAGTTTATAATATGTTATATATTGTCACTTTTGATGGAAAAATCATATAAAATGAATACCAAAACGGTTAAACTCGGTTACTCAAACGGTTGCTTCAAAATATTTTGGCAGGCAACAATGGATGAAAAAGAATGGGTTGGCATCTATAAAGATAACAGTGCCGATGACAGTGATTATTTCAAAGATCATTGGCAATGGGCGTACAAAGGCTCATCTTACCAGACCTCTTTGGCTTTATGTGCCGGTTACCAAGCCCGGTACCTTGTTTACGATAATATCTGGAAAAAGTATTGCAGTATAGCCCGGACTGACCCTTTTCCGGCAATAAATGTCCGGGTTACCGGGAAGATAGATTTTACCCTTGGATATCAAGGCGAGTACTTTATTATAGACGGCAAAACTGAGTCACCGAGGTATCGCGACTGGATTGGTATTTTCAAAGCAGATGAAACTGATACCCGCAAATACCTTTTTTACCAATGGGCTGACCAAACCAGACCACCATACAAAACATCGATAAAAGTTGACGCTGGTTTTGATGCTCGTTATTACCGTTTCGATGAAGAGACAAGGACGAACAACCTTTTAGCAAAAACTATATCCTTTCCCGATATTGTTGTATCCTCCGAAACGAATATACCAGGTACCCGCGATATTAGTTCCGGGGAATTTGAAGAGTTACGAAGCCACTTTCCCGCTTTGAAGAAGGGAGATGTGAGGGTAACAGGTGAGAAAAGCATTACATATAATGGCTTTGCTTGGGCTTTGGGTTTCAACGACCGCTGGATTTCGCCACCTGAAGATTTGGATGAATTTACTAACCAATTTTGCTCATATGGTTACTTTGTAAAGAATGTGGCATAGCAAAGGAAATAGTAAGTCTTGGTAACTACCCGATTGGTGAGGATGGCAAAAATATTTATTTCAATATAGGTCTGACACTTTCTGATGTTCTGGGCAGGTTGGATTGATTCTTTCATAATTATGGGTAGAATTTCATTTATTTATATGTTATGATACTAGGGGTCAAAAGGTAGTCGGTTGGGAAGGAGATTACATGTCAATAAATGAGGCACCGCTTAAACTGTTTGTACCCGGACGGCTCTGTCTTTTTGGGGAGCATAGTGACTGGGCGGGTATGCACCGGGTGATAAATTCGGCACTTGAACCGGGTTGTGCCGTGGTCACGGGTATTGAGCAGGGAATTTATGCCACGGTTGAGAAAACCCAGGATTTTATTGTTGAAAGCAGTCTTGATATTTATAAGGGTGAAGCCCTCCATTCGGTGATGGATACGGACAAGCTTCTATCGATAGCCAAGGAAGGTGGCTTTTTTTCATATGTTGCCGGTGTCGCGTCTTATATAAGTGACAACTACAGTGTCGGTGGCATCAAGATAAATATCACCGGAATGGACCTCCCGGTCAAAAGTGGATTATCATCATCAGCGGCGATTTGTGTTTTGGTAGCCCGTGCTTTTAATATATTATATGATTTGAAGTTGAATATAAGGGGGGAAATGTTGGCGGCTTTTCTCGGTGAACAGCGGACCCCATCACGGTGCGGGCGTTTGGATCAGGCTTGCGCATACGGGGTGAAACCGGTTTACATGGAATTTGATGGCACCGAAACAAATGCCAAACCACTTAGACCCGGAAAACCGATGTACTGGGTGGTTGCGGATTTGCAAGCAGAAAAAAATACCATCCAAATTTTGTCGGATTTGAATAAGTGTTATCCTTTTGCCGAATCCAAGATGGAAAAGCAGGTTCATGAAGCACTTGGTATTGACAACAAAAGATTTGTCAATCAAGCGGTCGCGTTTCTCGAAGCGGGTGATGCCGAAAGTTTGGGTAAGATGATGACCGAAGTACAGCAGAATTTTGATGAAAAAGTCGCACCCGCCAGTCCCCGCCAGCTCGCCGCACCGGTTTTGCACAAAATTCTTGGCGAACCGGCTATTCAAAAATGGATATATGGTGGTAAGGGTGTCGGTTCGCAGGGTGACGGGACAGTCCAATTTCTCGCTCGCGATTTGGAGAGCCGTGATGCATTGATTGAGTATCTGGAAAAAGAAAAAAAGATGCCTGCTTTTTCGCTGACCATCCAACCAGGTCGGACGGTCAAAAAAGCGATTATCCCGGTTGCCGGTTTTGGTACCCGTTTATACCCAGCGACGAAGGGGATAAAAAAGGATTTGCTTCCGATTCTTGATAAGGATGGCGTCTTAAAACCAGCACTTCTTATTTTGCTTGAGCAGTTGGATGAAGCGGGAATCGAGCAGATTTGTTTGGTTATCGGTGCCGAGGAACAGGATGCGTATGACGCATTTTTTGCCCCAATTCCGGAGGAAAAAATGTTAAAATGGCCGGAAAGCCGCCGGGAAATGGAAAAAAAGATATCACGGTTATATGCCAAGATCAGTTATGTTCATCAAAATGAACGGCTTGGATTTGGACATGCGGTTTATCAATGCCGGAGTTTTGCCGGGGATGAACCGGTTGTCTTGATGCTTGGTGATATGATTTACGAATCCGATATAAAGGAAAACTGTACCAAGCAGTTAATCCAAGCATATGAGCAATGTGGTCACGCAATGGTGACGATTCAACAGATAAATCTTGATGATGTTGTCCATTATGGGATTGTTAAGGGGCGTTGGGAAGATGAGGCAGAACGTTTGATGATAGTGGAAAACATCCACGAAAAACCTGACCGTGATTATGCAAGTGAATACCTCTGTTCTACGACCCGCCGCAAAGAAAAGCTTTATTATGCCGTTTTTGGTCAATATATTCTGACCGAAGATATTTTTAACGAATTGGGAGCAAATATTGCCAATAATAAAAAAACCCTCGGTGAATTTCAGTTAACCGATGCCCTTGATGCCGTCCGGGAAAAGTTTAAGATGTTCGGTTTCGTTCCGGCGGGTAAATCATATGATATCGGGCTTCCGCAAGCTTACCGCGATACGATGATAAAATTCGGAAAGCTGTAAGATTTCGTTAAATACAGTAAACAATTTAAATAATCCGCATAAAATACCATAAAAGTTTTTATGCGTTTAATATGGATGATTTGTTGAAAGCTATTATCATCAGTGATGATGAACCAATGCATGACAATAGCGATTATGAGTTGGAAGATGTTATTAGCAATTATGGAATACAAAAACAGGATTATCACCCTATCCGTTGTGTTGACGGTGTAGAAAGGAAGTTCCACTCAGATTTAGCATAAAAGGGGATGACGGAAACAATGGGTCTTTATACTGTATACGAGACGCTTCAACGAGATGTGTTGGAAGTTTATGTACGAGAGATATTAAGCAGGCACGAAAATCTCAGTCTTAATTGGAATGGTAGGATAAGGGAACACCCATATAATAAAGTTAGGGCAAAATTCTTTGATCTTATCGGTTACTGCCGGGGGAATGTCGCGGGTGGTACGATAGACCGGCACAAGCAGGCATCTTGTTTGTGTGGTGCGGTTTTTTTGTCCAATATAATTGTTAATACCAGTGGGAAGAAGCATAATGCCAACGAAATTTTGTCGATGTCCATGGGTTTGAATTTGCTGAAGATGTATATGATAAAGGACAAATTCGGCATTTGGGGGGATGCGGAAAAGAAGAAGATTTGTATTGAAGGTTTTAGTTTTACCCTGCCCGGCATTGATCAAAACACCCACGACAAAAAAGATTATCGCGAAAATATTTCAATCACGATGCGTAAGTCACATCATTGCATTTATGATCGCAAGAAGATATGTGAAAAATTTGATGTATGGGCATATTCGAAAATTTTTTTCCATCTTGATAATTATAATATTGAGCGTTTTGCGAAATTTTGTGCCGATAACGAAATTTAGCGAATATATTATCACAAAAAAGCAGGATTTTGTTTGACAATTCCGCAAATTAAGTCTAAAATAGTGGTTGTAGTAATAAAATTCAAAAGATGAGAGATAAAAGACAGTGGAAAACGATAAACCTAGTATTAACTATATGATGGACTACGTCAGGGATTATCTTGATGGGAAATGTCGCCGCTTTGTATTTGAGCTGGACTTCAAATTCAATTTGATGGAGTTATGGGAAGAAATGTGTGAAGAAGACATAAATCATGCCAGAGCGTTTAAGTATTATATGTCAGACAAAGGATTTGAAGTCGGTGATGAGTTAAGCGACAATGAATATAAAGAATTGATACAGAGGCAGTTTAATAAATTAATCGAAAAAGGTTACGAGTAAGGGTCGGCGAATGATTTGTTATTCGGCGAATGATTTGTTATTCGCTATGCAACTGCGCTTCTAATAAAATGATATTAGCTTGCATTTCTTTTGCGGTTTTACGGGAAAGCCGTCCGGCTTCCATCATCTGTTGAATCAAAACCCGCTCCATATAGAGACCGTTTTCAGCTACTTCATATACTTCCTTGATAATATCATCGGAGTTGGTTTTGGATACTCCCATTCTGGCGGAGAGGACTTTTTCATGTTCATCAGCAATGATTTTTAGTGCCGGATCATCACTTGCCAAATTTAATTCACGTTGTTTTTTATTCATCATTTTTTCATTTGCTTCTTTTACCAGACGAATTTCATAAGCTTTGGGCAGGGCATCTTTCCAAGTAAGAGATTGATAGAGATGTTTGATTAACCATTGTAAAGATTTGATGAGGCCGAGTTTTTGGGTGCTTTCATTATAAAGCCGATTTGCTTCGATAATATAATGCTCTGCTTTGGATTCACTTAATTGTCCCATTTCCGCCATATGCAGGATGAGATCCTTTTCCAGTAACAGGATTCTGCTCCTAAGACTAAAATGGCGTTTTTTCCCACCGTCCCCTTGGGCCGGTTTACTATCCCAGTCACCCCGGAATTGCTTATGGAGGCGGGTATAATAGTGCTGGATGACTATCTCGGTGGCGGCAATATTGTCAGGGGTTACAGCTTCTTTTAAGTGGTTGATGACAGTCTGCAGTATCTCGATACGGGCATGTTGTTCTTGTTTTATTGGGTTTGCGTCTGAGGCGGCCGGACGGGAACGGGTGACTATCAAGGGTAGGGCAAAATTTGTCATCAATAGCGAAAGGATGATGACACCACTGGTAATAAGGATAATCAGGTCACGTTCCGGGAACAAGGCACCACTTGACAAAAACAAGGGAATTGACAAAATACCAGCCATTGAAACTGTCCCGCGTGAACCGGCAACACTGAAAATCAATCCCGCTCTTAAGGTGCTTATTGGGTCGGAAGTGTCGCTGTAAAATTTCTTCCGGACAGTAATTATCCACCAGAAGAAGCGAATGAGAGCCATAACCAGATAGATCAGGATGATAAAAAGCGCAATCTGCCAATCATGATAACCACAAGCATGACCGACCTCCGTATGCAAAATAGCGGGCAGGTGGACACCGAGCATGACAAAAACCAATCCATCAAGGCTGAAAGAGAGAAATGACCAGATGTTTTCGGTGGCATTATTAAGAGTCAGGACTTCGGGATTGAGTTTGTCTTTGTACATTGCATGGACGAACCCAGAGCTAAATACCGCCAGAATACCGCTGGTTCCCAGTTCTTCGGCGATAAGGTATACGATAAAGGGGGTCAAAATCCCAACCGCGATATGTAGTGAGGCGGTCACAATGTTTAATGATCTTAACCAGCGGACAAGAAAGAATTTGAAGATTGTAATCACAATACCGACAAAAATTCCGCCGATTAAGAGGACAAGAAAGCGTCCAAGGCCGTAAAAAATATTAAAAGCACCGGTCGCCACCGCAATAATAGCAAACTGGAAGCAGACAAGACCGGTTGCATCATTGATGATGGATTCGCCGATGAGGATGCTTTTTATCTTTTGGGGTAATTTAATCCGGTGGGCAACGGCTTCAACCGCGACCACGTCAGTCGGACCAAGCGCTCCGGCAAGGGCAAAAGCGGCTGCGAGCGGGATGACCGGTATCAGAATATTAACAAAGAAACCAACCGCAAATACACTGGTCAGTACCAACCCAATAGCAGCCAAAACAATGGGGCGCATTAGCTTTTGCATATTTTTCAGGTCGGCGGTGCGGGTAGAGTGGAAAACTAATGGGGAGAGGAAGAGGACGAAAAACAAATCGGGTTCAAGGAAAAATTCATAACCAAATGCGCCATAAGGGACAATCGCAATCAGCACCCCAAGGGCGACTTGGACAATGGGGACTGATAAAAAGGGGAGAAAGCGGTTTATCAAGTTGGATATGAGGACTGCGGCAAGTAAAAGCAGGACAAAGTTGAATACTTCCATTTATTACCCCTTCGGCGGGGGCAAGCACCCGCCCTACAACTACGTTGATTTCCGAAATTCAATTAAGTCGAAATAGTTTTTTACGCGGTTGAGCAGGATGGCTTCTGAAAACGGCTTGCGGATAAAATCGGTCACACCCAACGATATTCCGATGGTCTCGGTATCGGGGTCGGTCAG
>Ga0209737_10000624_pt1 | contig 28148 bp, 24 predicted proteins | sample TergutCu122P3_FD_187284 | JGI IMG/M metagenome (GOLD analysis project Ga0209737, IMG submission 187284) | Cubitermes ugandensis P3 segment gut microbial communities from Kakamega Forest, Kenya - Cu122 P3 (SPAdes) (version 2) | ecosystem: Host-associated > Arthropoda: Insects > Digestive system... | reverse complement strand
GTCTTCTTATCCTTGCAAAACTCGTTGATGAGTGTGCTTTTCCCAACACGGCGGCGTCCGTAAATAACGGGAAACTGAAAAGTCCCCTTATCGAAGCTTTTGTTCAAGCTATCAAGTTCCATTTCTCGACCAACAAACACTGCTAATCCTCCAATTACTAACTATACAATTAGCAAAACAGAGATAAGTATCCCTCATTAATCAATTTGATGTCAAGTCAAATTAGCCGCAGGATGGCATGCAGCAAATACTTCAGTGCAACCTTAACTTTCTGGGTGGGCCTGATAACATGCCTCCGTCCTCAATTATCGCTCAGTTATCCTGGCCTCACGCTCCATTTTACTACCTATTGGTAGTATTTTCCGAATTACTACCAATAGGTAGTATTCTTCAAATTACTACCAATAAGTAGTATTTCTCAAAGCAGAAGAAAGAAATCGAACCATGTGTTTAGAAAGACGCAGGGGAGGCAGAGTGGCACTTCATTTTTGGCACTCCATAATTGTCCTTTTGTCTGGGGTACTCCATCTTTGTCATTCTGAGGGCTTTTGCCCGAAGAATCTTGCCGCGTAGCGGCACTATTCTTGATAAGATCCTTCGCCTGTGGCTCAGGATGACAGGGAGCTTGAATAGTAACGGTTTTAGAGGTTGATTGATTTCAAAGTAGACAAGACTCAGTCTTTTATCATACAAAGTATGATAAAATCAGCACGACTGAATGGAGGAATGCATGCGTACTACAGTTTTCTTAGAGGATGCTGTTTTACAGAGAGCCAAGGAAATCACTGGACTGGAAAAGACATCCCAGATAATCAACACTGCTCTCAATGATTTTGTGAAAAGACAAGAAAGACTAAGACTTGCAAAGCTTGGGGGAACGTATAAAAACGAAGAGCTTGCTGTGCCGAGACGGAGGTCTTTTGAAAGTATTGATTGATACGTCCGTATGGATTGACCACCTGAAGAACAACAACAAACTTGCAAACAAAGCTTTGACTGACGAAAAGGACGATATCCTCGTTCACACGATGATTATCTGCGAGTTGATGCTGGGCGGAATAAAAAGAGACTCCGAACTGATGGTCTTATTCGAGAGCCAGGATAAGGCGGTTGAGGCATCCATTGAAGAAGTCATCGCCTTTACAGAAAGCAATTCTGTTATTGGCAAAGGTATTGGATATGTTGACTGTTGTCTGCTTGCATCTTGTATTCTCAGTGATGCTGCTATTCTGACTCTGGACAGGAAGCTGGAAGAACTTGCACGAGAGTTGGGCATAGAAGTCTACGAACAGCTGTAAGCAGGGAACCGCAGCACGCAAAGAGAGTCCATTATCTCTCCAGTATTTTGAGAAGCTCGTCCAGTTGTTTTTCTGTGATATATCCCTGTCTTCCGGCCTCACGGGCTGCCTCTTCCAGCCTTTCTGGCATCATGGTCTTTTTGCATGCAGCGATCGCATCTGTCAATCTCTGGGACGGAATCCCTTCATAGTGAGTCACGTCATCGTTCGCCTTGACTATTACGATATGATCGGGTAGTTCCTTTCTGATGCGCGCTGGTGTAGCGACAAAGACCCGAGAAGGGTTGGTCGGAGCCAGACCGAGCATTGCGATAACAGGCTCGCCGTAGAGATAGGAGCCTGTGCCGACAAGAGCCACTGCTTCTGCGAAGGCATCATTTTGAGTAGGAACATAGTGTGTCAGCTTATCGACACCATGCCCACGCCTTACCAGACGCCCGCGTTTTGTAAGGGCGTTCATCTCCTTGTCTGAGATTCCAAGTTTTTTTGCCTTAGCTGAGGTGATAAGCCCATAGTTATCAGCAGCGAGTTCGTATATGTCATCGTAATATGTCATGCCAAAACCTTACCAATAATGGTGAGGTTTTGGCGATAGTCATTCATTAATGAACTATGCTGAGCCGAGAAACAAACGAACGATTTGTACACTCCATCAGGAAAATAACATCTCTCTTACAATCCTATCAGCCATCTTTACCATCCCCACCAGCACAAGCATATTGAATATAAGTTCTCCAATGTATCCCCAGACCTGTGTTGCCGTTGGAGCAGAGGCATCTATTGCAGAGGGAGACAAAAGGAGACAAAAGGGGACGAGGAGACAAAAGGGGACGTACCTTGTGTCCTTGTTGAGGACACAAGGTACGTCCCCAATGTCATTAACTTAAGCCTTATTGTCATCCTGAGCAAAGCGAAGGATCTTTAAAACTGCAAGTAAAAGATTCTTCGCCTATGGCTCAGAATGACAAAATCGTTGAGCTACCGCTTAAGTTAATGACATTGGGTACGTCCCCTTTTGTCTCTTTTGTCTCCTTTTGTTTTAAGAGTACTTCGGTGCTTCCTTAGCTTTTTGGATGGGCTTGATAATACGTCTCTGCCCCTAATTATCGCTCAGTTATCCCCATTTACTCATTTGTGCAGTGATCGCAGAACATTCGCTCATTTGTTGTTCTGGTGGCGCGATTATGTCAGCTCGCAGTAGAATCAGGCAAGCATCCGTTCCCTCTTGCTCTCTTTCGCTTTGTCTGCAAGCCACATGTTCATAACAGCACTTCGACTGACAGCAAGATGCTTGGCCTCGCGCTCCATTTCCTCTACCACCCATTCGGGGATGCTCCCGTTTATCTTGCGGACAGCATCTTCCTTACCAGGAAATCGGATAGTTTCAGGCCTCAGGTAAGGTGTCATATCCTCGCCTTCGTCAAAGATACGATCAATTTCTTCAGCAGTAATTGCTTTTACATTTGTCATAAAAACTCACCTCGTTTTTTGTTGCCCTTCTGGCTGAGATAATCCTCACCCTCTGTGCCCTTATAACGTAGATCGTCGACCATAAACCGCCGCCGTAGTTGGCAACAATCATATATCGTTGCTCACCCTTGTGTTCAAGTTCAACTACCATACGGTATTCGTCACACCAAAGGTTCTGAGCTTCAACAAAGCTAATGCCATGCTTTTCTTCGTTTGAATCACTTTTGCCCTGATCGAATTCAAATTCCACTCATAACCTCCTTCAAGGTAAATAACTATACTATTCAATGAGTATGAAGTAAATATGAAAACAATATATATTTTGTACTAATACAATATATGGCTATCTGACAATTCCCCAAGTAAAGCTAGTTTTACTACCAATAGGTAGTAATTCTAAAAATAGGAGCCTGCCAGGGGGTGCAAAACTTAACAGGCTGCTGCAGTTATTGACTGCTAAATCTCAAGAAAAGGTAAAACAAGCAATAATGACAGTGGTAATAACAACAAAGGAGACTCCTCAATTCAGCAGACAATGTTTGCTGAATTGAGAAATGATAAAAAGGCAAGCAATGCTTGCCAAATCAGGTAGTATTCTTCAAATTACTACGACAAAATCTTACGTTCAAGCAACTTCGTATTTACTACGAAGAAAAGAAACTTGAACCTACTGAACAATTTATCGAAAGTCTCGACTTGCGGCAAAGCTGCGGCGAGTTTAACTATGCCGCGTACTTGCTTGCAGACGAAAACAGCGTGTCTATTAAAGTTGCGGTGTATGCGGGAGCAGATAAAGTTGACTTGCTCGAAACACGCGAATACGGCAACCGTTGTTTGATTACTGCGACACAGCGCATACTTGACCGCTTGGATTCAGAAAACCGCACTTTCACAAAGATAACATCAAAAAACCGCCTTGAAAAAGAACGGGTGAACACAATCGCTCTGCGCGAAGCTGTGATTAACGCGATTGTGCATAACGATTACACAAAGGGTTTTCCGCTTGTGGAAATTTACACGGATAGAATTGTTGTTACTTCGTGCGGCGGCTTGGTAGAGGGTTTGACAGAAACAGACTTTTTCAAATGCCGCTCTATGCCGCGTAACCGTGAGTTAATGCGCGTGTTCCGCGATATGGAATTGGTTGAGCAAATCGGGTTGGGCATGAGCCGCATTTTGAAAGTCTACGACTGTTGAATACTACGGTTGATTGGAGCCATCGTTCCGTAGCAACTGAGCCACCCTTCCGTTTTGAGAAAGCCATCATTCCGCTCACTGTGAGCAACCGCACGACACACTTTTTATCGGCTTCGCCGATCATGACGCGGCTACCCCGCCGCGTCACTGAGAACAGGCAGTGAGGAGGGGAAATGAATAAGGGCTGCGTCTTTGCCTTCGGCTCGCCTGGGCGCCCAGGCGACCGCACAGCTTGCACGGTGGGTATTCCCAGAAGCCTTCATGCAAAGTAACTCTGGTGGCTCTGACAAAACGGAACAGTGGCTCGCTGTTATCGGAATGGTGGTTCTGCGGGAGCGCAATATTCAACTGTTCTATTTTTGAATAGACGCCGAGTTTCACAGTGGTTACATTTCCTTTTGAAAAAGCGTTTATCATGTCAAATGAAAGAATAATTGGCAAGATAAATGAAAAAATAAAAACTACGCTTGACGTAATAAGGGACAATCCAGCCGCGACGATTGTTAAACTGTCTGAACTGACAGGCAAATCGCAAAGCACGATTTCAAGAGAATTAAAAGAATATCAAGTCGCCGGACTTGTTCGCCGCGAAGGAGCAAGAAAAAACGGTAGATGGGTGGTGGAATAATGCTCACATGGGACAGCATACAAGCAAATGCCGTTGCTTTCTCTAAGCGCTGGAAAGACGGGCATAACGACAAGACAAAAGGGGACGTACCCAAGACAAAAGGGGACGTACCTTGTGTCCTTGTTGAGGACACAAGGTACGTCCCCTTTTGTCTTGCTTTTGTCACTTTTGTCATAAGTAAGCAATTTTGGTAATAGCTAGCATGTCAAAGCAGTGTGTATCGAATGTCATACACTAAACACAGCAATAGTGTAAATACCTAAACAGCAATGTATAAATTGTTGACATAACTGGACACAGTCGATACAATAACCGCAAAGCGACCATTATATCGACTGTGTTGTGATAGCAATATTTTGGCCTGCTCAACCATCCAGTTGTTTTTGATTGCTCATGCCACCTTATGACTAATCATCCTACGACTTGCTTGTTCGTGGCTTTCGATGAGAGGAGTAACTGTAAATGATAATGCAGGAAATTGTTCGCAAGGTTGAAGAGCTGCGAGCCGCACGAGGTCTCACACAGGAACAGGTTGCTCATGCTATCGGACTGAGCCGTGCCTCTTACATCAACGTAAAGAATGGCAAACGCGATTTGACGATAAGTGAGCTCGAGAAGCTTTCTGCATGCCTGAACGTGTCGATAACTGAACTACTAGACCATCAGCGCGACAACGCAAAGTTCAAGCAGATGTACTTCTATGTGCTTCACTGCTTCAAAGACGGGATTCCCAAAACCAAACTCGCAAAAATACTCTACCTCGCAGACTTCAGCTTTTTCTACGACAATCTACTCCCCATGAGCGGTGTACGGTATGTCCGCCGCGAATATGGTCCCGTTGCTGATATCTTTTTTGAGTTAACAGAGGATATGTACGATAAAGGCAAAATAGACATCACACCACTTGATTATGCTCTCATTATCAAATCGACCACCACAGAAAAGGATGACAGTCTGCTATCCGATGAGGAAAAGGCACGCCTGGATTTGATCTGCGAATACTGGAAAGACAAACGCACGAGCGAAATCGTAAACTTCACGCATGAACAAAAGCCCTGGAAAGCATGTTGTGACGGCGAATACATCCCTTACAGTCTAATAATTCAGGAAGACCCAAATCGTGTTTACGCACCAATTAGCTAAGGACAACGCTCTTTTCACCGTTACCTTCAGTGATTATGCAAAGCTCCATTATCTGAAGAGATTTGAGAAAGACTACCGGGGCAGGCAATGGGATGTAACTGTTGAATCAATTGTCCAGGATATGTCGCGCATGAAGTCCAGTGACAATGACTTACAAAAAACACAGCAAACCGATGAACTTTGGCAAAAAGACGATTTCTGGATTTTCAAGTACGACTTCAGGGTCGCCCAGACAAAGGAATCAACAAAGTCCTCAGGAAACAGATGCATTGCATTTCTGGATAACAAAGCAAACAGAATCGAGATTCTGATGATTTATGGCAAAGGCGACTTGCCGAAGAACTCAAGTGAGCAGGTCTTTATCGAGCAAACTCTCAGGGATAGTTTTCCATACTATTTCTCGTTGGTCCGATAAATGAGTTCCGTCATATATCTTCCCACTGTGTCCTTTAGTTTTTGAAAAATCGATCAACAACAGTTACATTGTGAAGTAAGCTTAGAAAGTGTAATATGCTCTTACAGAATTAGGCTGCAAATGCACTGTGATGACTGTAATGCATCGATCATTCACGCAATTTTGCTAATGATAGTAACAGTAAAGCATTGTTAGATAGGGAAGTGCTTGTGAAAGCAGAAGTAACTTGGACAAATACCTACACTCGTGATTGCTCACCCAATTTTTCTGAGAATCTTGAGCTGGCAAGACACAGATGGTATGGGTTCAAAGAAGGCTTTTCTTCATCGTTGGTCAAAAGAGCAATCGTCGATACAAGGCAAGACGAAAACACAGTGCTATCAGTTCTAGATCCATTTTCTGGTTCAGGTACGACACCTTTAACAGCACTTGAAAATGGATGCAAGGCACAAGCTATAGAGGTAAATCCTTTTTTAAGTTTTGTTGGGGTAACAAAATGTATAACAAAAACAAAGACCAGTGCATACTTAATTGAAAAAATGAATTTGTTATTGGAAGAAACACCGCTTGAGATTTCTAGCCCTTTGGAAGGTGTCTCAACCTTCTCGCCAGGCCAGAATAAATCAAAATGGCTTTTTAACTCAAGTGTTTTAAGAGGGTATCAGTCGTTACTTGAGAAAATCGAAGCTATTGAAAATAATGATGATCAAAGAGTATTTCTACTTGCACTATATACCTCAGCTATGAAATGCTGCAATGCTCGAAAAGACGGAAAATGCCTTCGTTACAAAAAGGGATGGGAGCTGTTAGGCTATAACTCAAGCACACTTAGAGAAGAATTCGTTAATAACTGCTTGAAAATGATAGAGGATTTAGAGAGAGTTCCTCTATTAAATTGTGAAATTGAAAGCAGCAACACTGACAGCAGAACTGCCTTAAAAGAAGCCAGTTCAAACTCTATTGATCTTGTTGTTTTTTCTCCACCTTACTTAAACTCTTTTGATTATTCAGATATTTATCGCCCTGAGCTTTTTCTCGCAAACTATGTTGGCAGCAATGAAGAGCTGCGTGTTTTAAGGGAGAAAACACTTCGCTCACACGTTCAGTATAGCTGGAAGCAACATGACATTCCTGATTCCTTATGGGTTAAAAACATCGTCAGTCTTCTTGAAAAAAGGCGAGAAAACCTATGGGATAAACTCATTCCGGAAATGGTAGGATCATACTTTTATGACATGGAAAGCATATTTCGAGAACTCTATCGTATTGCAAAAAATGGCTCTGGACTTTGGTTTGTTGTTAGCACCTCTGCGTATGCAGAGGTGGAAATTGCAGTAGACTTGATACTTGCTGATTTAGCAACACAACAAGGATGGGAGCTTATGAGCATTAATGCACTCAGAAAACTAAGATCATCGAGTCAAAGCTCTAAGGGAATTCGGCTTCGAGAATCTCTTGTAATATGCAGAAAATGACAAATTGAAAGCGAGAAAGCAGAATGCAAACAATTAATTTCCCAAGCATTAATGAGCTTATCTTACGTAACTTCTCCTTATATTCTGAGCCAGAAGTAAAAATCTCTTTCAATAAGCCTGTTACATGTATTATGGGAGCAAACGGAATCGGAAAATCCACTTTGCTGAACTGTATTAACTACGCTATTACAGGGTATATTAGTCAACCTAATAGAAAAGTGCTATCAGTTAATGATTTTCTTGAATCGAATTCCTATCATATTGAGTACTTTGATGGCAGAATAAGTGAACTCGATAAAGATTTTGCTGAGGTTAGTATTGAGTATACACTTAACGCTCATTCGATTTATGTTAAGAGAAGGTTTTTCCCGTCGAACAAAGTAGTAGAATTCTTGATCAATGGAGTTGAAGCAAACGATTACGAAGGACAAGTTAAAAAACTTGCTGGAGTGAGTCAGTTTAGTCAGTTTGCTTTTATGCAGCTCAAAGTGCTTTCTTTTGACGAAGCAAGAGAGTGCTTATTCTGGAATTCAAACCTATTAACTCCAGCTCTATTTGTCTGCATGGGCTCTGATGCGGAAACTGCAAAGAAAGCCGATACACTTTCACGCGAAATACAGAAACTAAACTCTCGTTTTCGAAATCTACAGTGGGAAATAACAAAACAACAAAAAAGGCTTATGGTTTTAATAGAAGAGAAGGAAAAAACTGATGGCGTAGAAACTTCTCAGAGTATGGTCGACATAGCTTCACTCAATAACGAGTATGAAGAACTCCAGATTGCCTGTGAAGAACATAGCAATTTGCTAATTGATCTCCAGTCTGAACAATCCCTTATTTCAGGAAAACTATCTGAACAGGTATTATTAATACAACTACTCGAGGACAATTTCAAAGAACTCTATAAAAGAGCTTTCAATAGTAGAATCGATATCATTCGAAATCCATTGTTAGCAGGACTATCAAATGGGCCATGTCCGGTATGCGGCTTCGTTCATGAAATTATCCCATCTTACACATCTGAAGCAATTGCTCGGAAAGAATGCCCTTTATGTGGCGAAGCACTTCCGACTGAGGAAACAACTATCAGAGATATGGATGAACTGAGTTCTCTTGATAAAAAGCTACAGAATGAAAGAAAAAGGTATGAAGAATTACAGCTCAGACAGGAAAGCTTAAACAAAAAAAACAGAGAGCTTATGGGCATAATTGCTGAATTAAAAGAAAGGATCAACAAGATTGATGCTGATATTGTAGCGCACAAGAACAATGAGTCTGGAGATGATGCTTGGAACAAGCGAATAGAAACTCTAAGGGAAGCAATCAGCTATGTTGATGAAGAAAAGAAAAAAGTAAGTGAAGATCGAGAGAAGCTAAAACAGGAATACGATGTGCTTTTCTATACATTTCGCAATCAGTATGAAAATGCCCAGGAAGAGTTTTTACCAACGTTTAAGCTGTTAGCCTATCAATTTACAGGGCTTGATTTGGATATAAGACTTCAATCTAATACTGAAGAAAACAGGATGGTTTTTAAGTTTTCTTTACAAATTGGAGACTCACATCGAAATGATATTTTTGAATTGTCGGAATCACAACGATTTTTCATAGATATTGCTTTGAGAATGTCCCTCATAATCTATACAAGTAAAAATTCGAAGAACTGTACCATGTTAATTGACACCCCTGAGGGATCCTTGGATATTGCTTATGAGACAAACGCAGGGGCGATGTTTGCTCAATATGTCAACCAAGGCCATAATCTGATATTGACTGCAAATCTAAATTCATCTGGTCTTATACGTACGTTAGCTGCGCAAACAGGAAAAGACTCTTTTCGACTTGAAAACATGCTTCGATGGTCAAACTTGTCGATTGTTCAGTCTAGGCATGCAGAATTATTTGAAGATGCTATTAGGGACATAGAAGACAGATTAGAATGATGTCTTATGAATACTGAAGCAAACTTTGACACGCTCTATTTAGTTCGCCACCTCGACTTACGTTATGGGGGTCTCTCGACCTACGAGATAAATGTATTATTGTATTTATCACAACTCCTTAGTGTTTACGATGAAAACAGTATCGCTGATTGGGGATACTATTTCACGCATAATGAGTATGGTGCTCCTTTGAGTACTGCAGTTATCAAACAAATCGAGTATTTGACAAAAACAGGAATTCTTAGTCAAGACGAAAGCAAATATGTCACTTTGTACGATACCCTTCAAGGTTTTGAACAATTCGAACATTTGACAGTTTTTGAATGGCGAAAAAAGTACTTAAATGCGAGCATAATACTTTCACTTAGTAAAACAATTCCACAGATATCAAATGCATTACAATGCGAACCAGGAATACGAAAACTAGCCAAGATAAAAAGAACCAGTACCCTTTATGCTTATTCAGACACCAAGCACGAAGAGGTTTTTCAAGATTTTCATATTATTAAGTCAATTATTACCACAAATCCAGGAGACGTTCTTGTTCCTGCTTCGGTCTGGATTGATCACCTAATAAAAACGAGTGAGAGTCAATCACTATGATAGATCGATCAGTAGTTGTTGAAATCGTAAAAGAAAACTTGGAAGCAAAACTGAGTGTACTTTTAAATGCACGAGGGAATTCAAGTCAAATAATTCAAAAGGTATTCACTTGTATTACAAAGCTATATGCTGCTACTCCTCCAGATTTTCTTGATCATCCACTTCGAATAGCCATTTTAGATGATGGTTACGACTTACGAGAAAAAGAGCCTTTTCTGTGGTCTGGTGCTTCGAGCCATTTGACAAGCTCGAAATGTCTAGTCGCGTTCGGTGATAAACAATGTATGCTTTTTGAATACGAAGAAGATTTTGGTAATAGCGAAATTATTTCTTATTACCACACACAAAGAAACAATGAGTACTTTGTAGTAAATGGAGAGACAGTATTAATTGATCAACGGTTTGACTCTGCTTCATCAAGCGTATTCGCTTCTCCAACATATAAAGAGCTTGATGAGGCGCTGGGTAAGTATTATGAAGACCAAGCAAAAAACTCAACCTGCCTCATCCTAAGACACATATGGCTTAATCCAAGGGAGAGGCTAATACTGCGCGACAAACCAGAACACATTATGCGCGATTCGCTTTACCAATACCTGTATAATAAGCTTCGTTCTCATACTGTAAAAAGAGAGCAGAATGTTGATGAAACCCATCCTGTTGATATAAAGATAACTTGGTCAACAAACAATAAAGTAGTTGCACTTATTGAAATAAAATGGCTTGGGAAATCAGAAAAAACCCAATATACTGAAGCTAGGGCTAATATCGGAGCTGGCCAGCTGACAGAATACCTCACGAGCTCTTATCATGAGGAGCCTGATCGGCATTTTATTGGATACTTGGTTGTTTTTGACGCACGGCGCCGTCGTAATAAACTTGATTATTATGCTACAAAAGAAATAGAGTATAATGATGAGAATAAACGCAATGATAAACTTGCTTTTTACAGATTTTATCTATATCAACAGAATAGAATATAGCACTGCTCAATTGTCATCAGTTAGCTTGCTTTATCGTTCGGAAAAATTGAGTCTCTGTTATCCACTTAGTAGTATATAATTGCAAAATTTCGTCGTATATGATCGTTATCCAAATCAGCAGTTGTACAAGCGGTCACAAAATAGAAATGAACTTGGAGAACGTTCTATTCAAGATCCATATAAGTATGCATCTCGCAACAAACATGCTTTCTACACCACATAGGACTTCGTGATCTCACTACCAAGCAGTATTACATATTCCATTCCACTTGCAGAAGCTATCTCACGAGTAGCCTCTGCTTTGGCCTGAACAACTACATCGTCAAACTTATTATCGCCTTTGACCTCTATGAGTTCGTAATTACCGGTATCCATTCTGGCAACGAAGTCGGGGTAGTAGTATCTGATACGCTGAGACTCTGGATCGTAGTACTGAATGGCTAACTCACCCTGTTGGCTGGTAAACATTCCGGTGAAATAAATTTCCTGGACTCGGTCGCTGGCGATGTACTGCTGGAAACATTCCATCTCAGGATGCGAGTCAAAACAGTAGGTATCCGCATGAAAACTCTTGTGAGCCACATCGCTGAGTGTCGGCTCGTTATCCTTGATGACAAGCTCAGGTTTTGCAGAGAAGGTGTACCAGCCTTTGTCTTCGGGTTCTCGAAGCAAGAGCAATTCCCGATCTTCCGTTCTCTGTGTGCTGCTTATCTCATAGAGAGAATTAAAAATTATTGGAACCAAAACATCAGCGATAACTTCGTTGTACTTGTTTACAGTCGAGACAATAAGGTCGGGCGTATCAACTGCTTGAGTCAGAATCTGCGATAAAAGCAGGCATGAGATATTGAGCAATCTCGCAAGCTCGCCGGTCAGAGAAAACAGCGAATACTGCATATCGCTTTGCGCAATAGCAGCTGTACTTTCTTTTATTGTCATATCTCGCTTGAGGCTTGTTTTCTCATATACAACCGGTGCGTATTTCGAGTAATCCATTGTTGTTAATCCGAAGTCGATGGGGCCTGTCAACTCCTTTTCAACAATCTCGTACTCGTGCCATATTCTTTTCAGTGAAATGAATCGAGGCGGCGGAACAACTTTGACCTCATACTTCATCTTCGTTGAGGTGCTCGTCTTGCCAAAGTCTTTGATATCCATATTGAAGTTCTTGTTAAGTTCAGCATCGAGTATTTCAAGGTTATCCTTTGACAAGTAAACCGTTGCCTTCTGCTGCTCATCAGTGATCTTGCGCAAACACCTCATTGTTGCTTGAAGCACAAATATCTTCGACTTGGGACTTCTAAACAAAGCTACCCCAAACAATGAACGGCAGTTCCATCCCTCTCTGCCTTTCCCAACCAGAATGATGAATTGCTTCTTGCTCCCTTCGGTTCCAACAACATCGAGGTTATTGAAGTTTCTAATGTCATCAGGCTTTGTTATGACAGAATCTCCAACATTCACCAGAATCTTCGAGATAGGTATATCCAGTCTCGCGAGAATCTCTTCTACCATTGGCTTAACTTCGTCATTGGCCTCTTCGATTGTTGAGGCAAAGATTGCGAGCTTCGGTAGCAGGTTTTCGCGCTTTTCTTCTCCGTAAGTAACCCAGAAGTGCTTAATAACCTCCTTCAGGAATTCCTCACTTTTTACATTCTCATATCCTTTGATTTCTGCATCTTTGAGAAACCCGTGGATGATTGACTCCTGAAGGCCGTAAGCATAAACGACTTCAGGCAACACCTGGTTTTTCACATAGGGTGTTCCGGTGTAGTTAAAGCAGCCCACAACAGAGGTACCACGTCTCACCAAGTCTTTTGCAAGTATATTGATGGTGCTCCTCAAGCTTGTCTGGGTTGAGTTCACTCGTAATTGCTTCTCCAAGTCTGCGCCGAAGAGGTGATGGGCTTCATCAACGTAGATACCGAGCTGCTTGAGACGGCAGAGTTTGGAGAACCTTTGGTTAATCATCAAATCCGTATCGTCTCGGATTAGCTCATTGTCCTCCAGGTCGCCATAGACGGCTGCAAGCGCAGGAGACATGCTGCCCCTAAAGAGACGATCAACAACCGTCTCCTCTTTACGCTTCTTCTTGATGATGATCTTTTGAGTGTTGGAGATGATGATGTTGAAGTCAGAATCATCGAGAGTGTTCAGAGCTGTAGCAGTGTCATCCAAGAAATGAAATTTAATGTTCGAATTCAGGCGATCAGCATACTCAGGTGGCACAACGAGCGACTTGTCGAAGGTCATTATCTCTTTTAGCGATTGCAGTACTGTTTTATCTGGAGCAAATACCAGTGCATTGTGACAGTATCTCTCATCACGAGGATACTTGTTTGATAGTAAGAACTCATAGAATATGCAGGTTGCCATCAAGATGGTTTTACCGAGACCCATTGCGAGAGCATAGATGTAGTTCGGGTAGTCTTCAGCATACTGCCGCATCTGCTTGAAGAGGGCATCAGTCTGTTTTTCGGAGAGTTCGTCAAATATTCCAGTCTGACCACTCGCACCGTAGTACGATGCGTCATCAAAATCTTCCACTCTTTTTCTCCAGGCATCAAAGATGTCGTAGACCTGGGCATTGTTCATGAACTCCTTGATGAAGACATAGAGCTCAAGTGCTTCGAATTGAGGTTTTCTCAGGAATGCACCTGGATTGCTCTCTCTGTCGTTATAGTCGAGGAACTTCCTCGTCAGCTCTTTGTATCTACGCCTAATCTTGCCTCTGTTGTCTCTGTAGAAGTGATAGAGCTGATCATGAAAGGCAAGCTGCTCATCATATTTTGCAGCCATCAGGAGACCTCAACTTCCAGGGATTCTGAAAGGAGATCAGTGATTTTAATCTTTATCGTGCCAGCATCATGAGGTACCTTGTAGATGCCTTTCACCAGCTCGTTTTTCGAAGGTATATCCATGACGGATGGCTGCATGACAACACCATCGAAGTTCCAGTCAATCATTATTGACTCAACAAGTTGCCGCCAGTCTTCGACAAGCTCTCGCTGGAGGCTGAGCTTCTGCATGAGGTTAAGGGGATAGAATGAGCGGATAACGATGTTTTCTCCCTCGATTACAGCTTCTGCTTCTGCTTCCCGTTTTAATTGGAGTTCCGACTTATCTCGAAGTATGTCAACTATTTCAACATCGATGATATACTCTGCCAGTTCCTGTTTCAGAGATGCCTTCAAATCTGGTTCATGCCCCATACACACAAGAGTGAACCTCTCCACAGGTGAGGCAGGGTTGACCTCTTTGCGCTTCTCAAAAGCCTTGTATGGAAGGTTTGCCACCATGTCACTGAGGTCAGCCTTTGTAGCAATGCGATTGACTGGCATTATCTTGACCATGCGGCCATCTAGCTCGCCGTCGTAAATAGATCCAGAATTGAACTTCTGGATCTCGAGAGCTTCAATAAGAAGGTCTTTTGCTTCAATGGGATTTCGGAAGAAGTCATAATTATTTACGTTGTAAACCTCAAATCCTGTGTAGTATTTATCTTCTTGCAGTTTTAAGTTTATGTCATCTGCGATAGAGATTAAGCGTTTTGTGGTTGTCTGGATTGCTCCAAGATTGATATCTGCACCAATGAACCTTCTGCCAAGCTTCATTGCAACAGCTTGTGTTGTACCGCTACCCATAAAACAGTCAAGAACAATAGAGCCTGATTTTGATGACGCAGACACAATGCGCTCAATAAGTGATTCAGGTTTTTGGGTTGGATAACCCATTGACTCAAGTGCTGAGTTATTCACCTTATCGATATCCCAAACATTATCAACTATTCTTCCACGAGCTAAAGAATCCTCAATGTACACTCGCACTTGCCTTTTTCCATCGTCTCGAGTGTCTAAAGTATATTCGCGACCCTCTTCATCAATGTAGACTCGTTGCTTTCTCTTAGCCAGATAGGCTTTCTTTGAAGCATAAGGTTCAGCATAAGACGAAAAAACCTCACCTTTTTCATCGAAAGAGTAAAAGAATATGGAATCATGTCTTTTTTCAAAAGAAGACTTTAGTTTTTTATTCCACCCAGAATAATGCCAAATGATTTCATTTCTAAAATGCTCTACTCCAAACACCTCATCCATTAAGCATCTTAAATATCCAGACTTATGCCAATCACAATGCAAGTAGATGCTCCCAAACTGAGAAAGGAGTTCTCTCATTAAGACTAAGCGTTCGTACATAAATTGCAAATACTCGTCATTTGTCCAGATATCACCATATTGCTTTTCTTCGAAAGAAGATGAATCACTTTCTGCTTTTCCTAATCCTCTCAGCTCAATCGTCTTTTTATAATCAGCCTTAGAGTCAAAAGGTGGATCGATATATATGAGGTCAACTTTGCCACGAAACTCTTTAAGAAGATGACTCATAACTTGTAGATTATCACCCCAGAAAATCTTGTTCATCCATCCATCAACAGGCTCTCCATACGATTCGCGAATCTGTGCGGGAAAGTACTGCGTAGAACGGTAAGGCCTCTTTCCTGTCCAATGCAACTCAGGATAGCCCTTGATCGTCTTCCTTGGTTCAAATTCGAAGATGCTTTCAGTTTCTGGCATGTATTCCTCCATCGTTATTTCTTGCAGTAGAATCTGAAGTCACAGTTTCCACAGAGTTTTGTGGACTTCGATACTTTCGAGAAGTCCTTTGCCAAGATGTTCTTTACGACACTATCCACTGAAGCCAGAGTCCCCTCTATTGCTGTTCTACTATAAGGATAGGTAATCTGCGGAACACCAGATTCTTCTCCAGTATAGTAGATGTGCATCTTAGAAACCTTGTAACCGGTTTTCTCCTCGATCAAGTGCGCATAGATGTTCAGCTGGCGGCGGTTTTTCTCCACCTCTTCTCTGTCAAGTTCAAGGTCAGGTTTTCTCTCAGCCTTGAAATCAACCACTTCGACGGTATCGCCTTCTCCTTTTATTAGATCAACGACCCCAGAGAGAATGTAATCCGGCTTCACAAGCTCGATTCCAACTTCGGTTTCTTTTATCCTGCTCCAGTCACTTCCGTTTCTCTCGGCATATCGCTCGACTTGCTTTCTGGCAGCTTCTTTCTGTGGTTCAGCCAGGTAGTGGCGTTCGGAACGTGAGAGTGTGTCGTAATTCGCATCGAACCAGGTTCCGATGCTCTCCATATTGATCAGGTGTTCCTCGCCACGTATTGCTGCTCTATGAATATCCTCAATCGTCTGGTGAACCAGCATTCCAAAGAGCATGGCTGCAGCTCGAACCGGCACAAACTCTAACTCTTTGTAGAACTTGTACTGCCACGAGCATCGTTCATAGAGTGTTACATGAGAAGTGAATGAGAATGTGTTCTTTAGGTTTACTTCCTTGACCTCGTGGAATGCAAACTCCGATAGGCTGAAGCTGGCATCTTCATTGCTTGGCAGTTTTGCGAATACGTCTTTAAAGTACTTGCTCGGTTTGCGCTGTGTTTCGTGGCAAGTGAGAACTAAAAGATCCTGCGCCCGAGAGAACGCCGTATAGTACTTGCGCCAGAAATCGAAGAACTTGATGGAATCAGGTGGCTCGAATGCTTGTCGCTTGAAGTATTTCCGCTCCACTGCTGAAAGCAGATCATTCAGTTGGTTCCTGGGGTAACTACCAAGCGAATCAACGAATACTATGGGAAACTCCATGCCTTTTGACTGGTGGATCGTGAGGAATGACACACAGCCGCTAGGGGCGTATTCTGCATTGTCCTCGTACTCGCCGATGCCTTCAACATAGAGCAGTTTCAAATAGAGATTGAAGAGCTTCTCGGTATCCTGCTCGACTTTCTCTGGAGTTAATACCGATACTCGGTGAAGATACTCGTACTTTCCGATCACTTGTGTAAGAATAGCCAGATTGCGAGCTGGCCTGGCATCTACGTAGCCGCAGCTCAGGTCAGAACTGACATAGGTTCTGAAAGGCTCAAACTCCAAGAGCTGATAGAGCAAGCCTGTGTATCCGTAGTCTGTATTCACTTTTAACTGTTGATGGGTAAGTCCTCGCTTCTGAATCCAGAAACGCAACTCCTTGTTATCGTCATCGCCTTCTCTTTTCTCGAGCAGCTCTTTGGCAGCATCTGCACAATCAAGGAAATACTCCTCCTGCACTCCGCTGAGGTGTTCGAAGTCGCCCTCAAACAACTTTTCAACATACCCCGGAAACATCATCATAAGGCACCCAAGTGCTTGTATTATTTCTGGTCTGTTGAAGAACATCTTGGAGCGTGGCGAGTAGACGCTTATTCCGTTGTCTTCAAGGAATTGCGCCAGCCCCTGGACATCTTCATGTTTTACTGAGGAAAAGAGAAAGGCGAGTTGATTGTAGTCAGTGAGTTTCTCTGATTTCAGCAACTCAATGATAAACTGGAGAATTGAGTCGTACCAGTCTTCGTGGTTTCCCCCGGATGATACTTTGATGACCGCTGGACTCTCAAGCGATGACTTTTCGAATGGCCTGATTCGCTTAGGGTACCTAAAGCCTCCCCAGTCAAATCGGAAGTTTGAACCGGCTGTGCTTTCCATCCATTCGTTATAAAACTCTACGATGTCGCTATTTGAGCGGTAGTTGATATCGAGAGAGATTATTTCGCAACTATCAAATCTTCCAGGGAATTCAAGGATGTTTCGTATTGTGGCACCCCTGAATCTGTAGAGACCTTGGTCGTCATCGCCAACAACACAGATGTTTTGCCTCTCGCCAGCCAGCAGTAGAGTTATCTGTTCCTGGATGTAGTTAGTGTCCTGATATTCGTCAACCATTAAGTACTTCAGTTGCTCCTGAAGTGACGACAGAATTTCGGGATTCTCAGTCAAGAGTCTATGTGCTTCAGCTTGAATAGCAGCAAAATCCAGGTAGTTCTGTTCCTTGAGAAGGTTCTGGTATTTTTCAAGAATTGCACCCAAGACATATATTTCTTTATTGCTGTCTTGCATTAGCTCTTCGGCACTTACAAGTTCCTCAGAGAGAGTGTTCACGAGCTTGCAGACTTCCTCTGAGCCGCGCCAGGCGCCGCTATCAGCAATCACCATCTCAAAGTCCTCGATAGCTGCAAATCTATACCATGCTTGGAAAACAGCATATCTCTGGTCAAATTCATCCAGAGTCCGATAGTTTTTCTTCAATCGAGTGTACTCAAGGTGGTTCTTTATTATCCGCAGGCAAATTGAGTGGAATGTCCCCACATACATCTCATTTGTGTTCGCAGTTATGCCTCGATCTACAAGTTCGTTGGTGATTCTTGTGATGAGTTCTTTAGCGGCTTTTTCTGTAAATGTTGCCACGAAGATTTCTTCTGGCTTAACCTCCAGCTCTTGAATCAGGTAGATCACACGTTGAACCAAGGTGAAAGTCTTGCCAGTTCCTGGGCCAGCAGTAATCAGAACAGGGCCCTCAGTAGCCTCAATAGCCTTTCTCTGGTTCTCATTTGCGTTCTTGAAATCGAACAATTACACCCTCCTTGCTGCCGAGATGACTGAAGGCTATCTGACTCTTTGGAGCAATCAGTAACGATTATCTCGCACCACCATTGTAGGCTTAATCATAACAATAAGGTTGTAAACTTGGTAACTTAATCAGGCAGGGTATTTCTTTCTTACTCCTACATCTCAAGTCGGCTAGAGATGAGCGTTGCGCCATGGTTCAGAAAACTGCCAAGCTTCTGGGTAGAAATACGCAAGGTGTGCGAAAGATAAGCGTAGGATACTTGTGCTAAGGTAAATATATTGAAAGGAGTGTTGCATGGCAGAAATTGTTGCATTCATTACATTTGTATTCGGTCCGTTTCTTGCTGTTATCAGACTTGCTATAAAGGTCTTGAGAGGCAGAGCGGACACAGCGATCCTCCTTGGGAAAAGTACGAAAAGAATTCTCTCAGAGTTTAGAGCTGCGGATTGTGCAGAACAAAATGGCTATCCAGCACTTAAAGTCATAATGAATAAACAGACTGCACGAAGAGTTGCACGAATGCAAGCAAGAAAAGAAACGGGGTTTTTCTTCTGGCCTGGTGTATGGGCACTTATCCTCTTTACAGTCTTAATCGTGTATGCTTTTGCCTTTGAACTCTTTATCAGACCCCATTTTAGTTACTGGGCTTGGTTGTTCGATTTTACTATTTCATTATTGCTTCTTCTCAGCTTTCTAATAATGATCGCGCTTGTTCCGTATCAAGTAGATAATATTCCCGATGCCCTTAAGCGTTTTAAAGCAAGAAAAGAGAGGAAGAGCTCGAGAAAAGAGAGATTAATGCTTTACCGCTCAGTTTTCACTAAGTATGCCGAGAACTATGCATCATATATCCTTATCGATGCCAGATCTGAGGATCAAAAAAGGATATCTCCTGTTGTGAGCTGTCTGAGTTATTCCGACGATCTATTGAGGAAGATAGGCAAGCTTCCAGTAAGCACTGGGATATTTGTTTTCTCTGATTTTGGAAAAGAGAGTTACGAAATCGTCCATCAATTAAGGGAGCGCGGTTTCAAAGACAGCTATGATCTTGGTGAGATGAAAGTATGGGCTCCGCTTTTGAACAGAAAGTTGATCGAGCTTATCGGCATCAATCACCCTCCTCGAGAATTAACAAAGAAGAAACAGGGACTCCACAAGCACTGAAGGCATTTCGGGGTTCGAGCATTCCAGCACGCTGGGAACGGTAAGCCGATACCCGTGATCAATCAGGTATGCTTGCGTAGGAGTTGCCTGCTCTCGTACAGCCTCACTGGCTTGAAAACCAGCGATCTTTATCGCATGGGATATCACAGCTTTCTTGTCGAGCGTTTTGATGTCTTTACGATATTGTGCGTTTTGATGGTCTTATTCACGGTTCTCCTCAGCATTCATATAATGGACATAAGCGAGTGTTTTGTTTTAATTTGTTATGGAGAAAAGACTTCGCCTCATGACGATTGAGAGGCTTGGCATCTGTGGGATAATTTAAAAGTTCGAGAGTTGAGGAGGAGATTTTGCCCGAAGACCAAAACATTGAATGGAAGTCGTCCTGGCGTGATGAGTGGCTTGAGCGAATTTGTGGCTTTGCCAACGCACAAGGTGGCACGCTCTATGTTGGAAAGGATGACAACGGAAAAGTCGTCGGTCTGGCAAACACCAAAAAGCTCCTCGAAGATATACCAAACAAAGTAATATCAATGATGGGCATCAACGTAGATGTGAATCTGCATGTTGAAAACGGATTGGAATACTTAGAGATAATCGTGCCGCGCTACCAGCCGGGCATCTCGTATAAGGGAGTCTTCTATAAACGATCAGGCAGCACTAACCAACGCCTGCAAGGTGCCAGCTTAACCAAGTTCATCCTTGAGAAACAAGGGGTTTCATGGGACTCTTTGACAATCCCAAAAGTGTCAATAGATGATTTGGATGATGGAATCATTCAGAGGTTTAAGCAAATGGCTGTAAGTAAAGGTCGTCTTGATGCCATAGTACTTAAAGAAAGCAAAGCAGACTTTATCGAAAAACTTGGTTTGATTGATAATGGGGAGCTGACAAATGCAGCTGTGCTGTTATTCCATCCCGATCCACAGAGGTTTTTCAGAGGCGCTCAGACACGCATAGGATACTTTGAAGAAGAGACAGGCCTGCGATACGAAGATGCCATTCAGGGCTCTTTATTGGAGCAAGCCGAAAAAGTGCCTGAGCTGCTCTTTACTAAGTACCTGAAAAAATGGGTCTACTATGACGGCATGTTGCGCGACGAACGCTATGCCTTTCCACCGGATGCAATCCGAGAGATTGTCTACAACGCTCTCATTCACGCTCGCCATGGTGCTCGGATACCTATTCAGATCAAAGTATACGAGGATGCGATTTATTTCGGAAACATCGGTGGCCTGCCAGAACACTGGACGGCAGAAACCCTGTTTGCAAAGCATGTCTCAGAGCCTCCAAACCCCGAAATAGCCCACGCATTCTATCTCGCGGGCTATATCGAAAGCTGGGGGCAGGGAATTAGTAAGATCTGTAATGCCTGCATTGCAGAGGGTATAGACCTGCCTATCTATACCATTCGTCCAGATGACATCATGGTCACATTGAAAACAACCGAAAAGAAAGCAAAGGGACTTGATGGCTATATTTCTTCCACCATTTCTACCGCCACTTCTACCCCCTCTGGCGGTGTAAATGGCGGTAGAAAACCCAATCTGTCTTCTCTGAAAGGTACTGCTGCACGTGATCAATTGGTTATGAATGCTATTAGGAAGAATCCAACGATCACACAAAAAGAGATAGCAGTTACCCTTGGAATGGGCGAGAACACCGTGTTGAGGGCGATAAATAGCCTTAAAGAAACGGGTGTTCTTACCAGAACTGGCTCAACGAAAAAGGGAGAATGGGTAATCACATTCTGGCAGGAGTTGTGAGTTCATCAACTACCATTTTCAATTCGCAACGCACTGCGTAAGTGTGACAAGGGGACGGTACGTTTTTGTCACATCCTGGCAGGTGTTGTAAGTTCGGTAAACTGAGAAACTGGAGGTAGCAGAAGTGTTTGGAAGTGTTCAGATTGCACCTTCGCTGTTGTCGGCGGATTTCTTAAACCTTGAGCGCGATGTGCGTCTCATCGAGCGCGGAAAACCCGAATGGCTCCATGTGGACGTGATGGACGGACATTTTGTCCCCAACCTCACCATCGGCCCTCCGATTATCAGGCAGCTGAAAAAGCTGACGGGAATAAGGCTGGACGTACACCTGATGATTTCCAACCCTGCCGAGCAGCTGGCCTCGTTTATCTCTGCAGGGTCGGATCTGATAACCATTCATGTTGAGAACGGGAACGGCCCGGCACAGGGAGCTTCTGCCGCTGGCTCTTCTCCGTCGATTGAGCGGGTTGAGAACCCGCAGGCTCTCATCGACATCATCGAGCGCATACATGCTGCCGGAGTTCTGGCTGGCATCGCACTCAACCCAGGGACACCCGCATCAGCCGTAGAGCCTTTCATCCCGCTGGTTGATTTGGTGCTGGTCATGAGTGTACATCCGGGTTTTGGCGGGCAGAGTTTTATCGAGTCGTCGATTGAGAAGGTGGCCGCGATAGCCGCCTATGCAAGCTCTGTTGGGGCAAACCCGCTGATAGAGGTGGACGGCGGCATAACCGCTGAGACCGCGCCGCTGGTTACCACGAAAGGTGCCGACGTGCTTGTTGCCGGAAACGCCATCTTTGCCGTCGCAGACCCACTGGTTGCCCTGCAACAGATTCGGGATAGTGTGCGGCTGTGAAAATGAAGACAAAAGAGACAAAAGGAGATGGCTTTTGCATCACTTGCAGCGAAACGGGCAGTATTTGCATCAAATTTGCGGAAAGGCGAGGTTTTTCCAGGATTAAACGAAAAGACAAAAAGGCGACGACTCGTCTACCAGCACTTTTGCAAAACCTGCATTTCGAGCAAGGGAAAACTAGGTCGAAAACCTCGCCTTTCCGTAATTTTGATGCAGAAAGTGGGATTTTCCCTGCATGGATGCACGGATGGAAGGATAAGATTCCACGATTCCTACCGCTTGCAACAACCTCTATTGAATTGTGTTAAAGATGAGCCGCGTTTATCTCGACCATGCTGCAACCTCGCCGCTTCGTCCCGAAGTGCTCGAGGCGATGTTACCTTGGCTGAGCGAGGGCTTCGGTAATGCTAGCGCGCTTTACCGCGAAGGCAAGCAGGCCAGGCAGGCTCTTGACGAGGCGCGCGCATCCATCGCAGCGATCATCGGTGCCAGCCCCACGGAAATCGTCTTCACCTCTGGTGGCACCGAAGCCAATAACGCTCTCATAGCGGGGATAACCCAGGCAGTTCGTACTCAAAAGGGGAGGGAGAAGGGTGGCAACCATGTTGTCTGCTCGGCTTTTGAGCACCATGCGGTGTTTGAGCCGATCAAGGCACTCAAGCGCAGTGGATACGAGATTGGGTTGGTGAAGCCTTCGCGGGATGGGTTTATCCTGCCCGAGCTTTTCGCGAGGTCGCTTCGCGCCGATACGGTACTCGCTTCTATCTTGATGGCGCAAAACGAGATTGGTACGGTTCAGCCTATCGCCGAGCTTGCACAGCTTGCGCGTGCTAATGGAACCATCCTGCACAGCGATGCCGTGCAGGCGTTGGGCAAGATACCCGTCAACGTAGGCGAGCTTGGTGTTGATGCGGCAAGTTTCAGTGCTCACAAAATCGGTGGCCCCAAGGGGGTTGGTGCTTTCTACCTCAAGAGCCGCACGCCCTTTGTTGCCACCTCGCTCGGAGGCGGGCAAGAAGGCAACCGCAGAAGCGGAACCCAGAATGTTGCTGGCGTAGTGGGCTTCGCCCGCGCCCTTGAGCTTGCGGAGAAGGAGCGCGAACAAGAGGCACAACGTCTGAGCGCGCTTCGCGACCGACTTGCTCGCGAGCTGCTCACGCTGGACAACCGCATCTCACTGACGGTGGGGCATGCGGATGAGACTGGACAGAAAGGGGACGATAGAAGGTGTCAGGGGGACGGTAAACTTGACAACTTTTCGAGAAAAGTTGTCAAGTTTACCGTCCCCCTGACACCTTCTGACAGCACCGAACCAAGCTTCTCCTCGGCGTATCTACCCGGCATACTCTCGATACTTGTAGACGGGTATGAATCCGAGACGCTGATTCTCAAGCTCGATGACGCGGGCTTTGCTGTATCAGGTGGTTCGGCCTGCTCAACCGGGTCGCTGGAACCGAGTCACGTGCTTATGGCACTCGGACTCACCCGCAACCAGGCCTTCAGCGCACTCCGCATTTCACTGGGTTGGGAGAACACCGAAGAAGACATCGACTGCTTTTTATCCGCATTTGCAAGAATCCTTTAATCAATGGCGTTATTCAAATAGGCAGCATTGACTTCAGGTAGTCATAATGCTTGATAAATTTAACATGCAATATTAAAATTATCAACAAGAGCAGTTGAGGGGTTGCCGGGCAGCATGATTCAGCGAGGTTGTCCAGCAGCGGGGTTTTTCAACGTGCCCATGCACTTTACATAAAGAAAGCAGAGACGTTATGTATATCAGTAGACATCTGGAAGTAACGCTAAAAAACCTGTCAGGAAGTTTCGGAGCAGTTCTTGTAACAGGTCCCAGGCAGGTTGGGAAAACCACCTTGTTGAAACACTGTTTTCCAGAGGCTCACTACCTCAGCTTCGACGACAAAATCATTACTCGGATTGCCCAACTCGACCCACACAGTTTTCTTGATGCATATCCAACGCCTTTGATAATTGATGAAATCCAATATGTGCCAGAACTGCTTCCCGAGATTAAAATCAGGCTCGACACCCTCAAGCAACAAGATATGAAAAAGGGTCAGCATGAAGACAACAAGGCCGGCACATCGCCAGACCAAGACGGGCAGCCGGAGAGCAAGGGTCGTTTTCTGCTCACCGGGTCACAGCAGTTTCAATTAATGCAAGGTGTAGCTGAGTCTCTTGCCGGTCGTCTGGCAATACAGACCCTCCTCGGACTCTCTGCAAGGGAAGCCCACAAAGACCCGTTCAATCAGGCATTTCTCCCAACAGCAAGCTATCTGAAGCATCGAAACCCTGTCTGGTCGCTGAAAAATGAACCGCTGACAGTATGGGAAATGATACTGCGAGGCTCATTTCCCGAGCTAATTGCGAACAGGGATATCCCAAGCAGCCAGTTTTATGGCTCGTATATCAACACTTATCTGGAAAGAGACGTACGCTCACTATCGCAGGTGGGAGATTTGCGGCACTTTAACGCATTCATGGTTGTGTTGGCGTCTAGAACCGGTCAACTACTCAACATGTCTGATATAGCAAGTCAACTGGGCATCAGTATGCCCACGGTAAAACGCTGGATAAGTGTGCTCGAGGCTTCGCAAATCATCTACCTTCTTCGACCCTTTTACAGCAATATCAGCAAAAGAGCATTGAAAACCCCGAAACTCTATTTCTTGGACACGGGTTTGGCAGCGCACCTGACAGGATGGACAACCCCTGATGTTTTGCGTCTGGGAGCGATGTCAGGAGCGTTCTTTGAGACCTTTGTGGTAGCAGAGGTATTAAAGAGCTACTACAACGCAGGCATTATTGACCCTCCGCTTTACTATTATCGTGACCAACAGAAAAACGAAATCGACTTGATAATTGTCAAAGATGGAATGCTGCATCCTATCGAAATCAAAGCAAGTGCTTCTCCGCATTCGCATGACATCAAAGCCTTTGAGAAACTGGTTCAGTTTGAGAATTCTGGGCTTCGTGTGGGTGAGGGATGTTTGCTGTGCCTTTATCCTGAGTTAGCTGCATTGTCAAAGCAGAACATGATAGTTCCGTTGAGCCATCTGTAGAATCATCTATAGAGCCATCTTTAGAGCCCTCTGCAGAGCCTCACGCCCGCTACTTCTGCTATTCTGGACACATGGAATTAACAGACACTCATACGCATACATGGTTCTCCGGGCACGGTGTTGGTACGGTTGAGGAGGTTGTTCAGGCTGCCTGCGACCTGGGCTTAACGACCATCGCTTTAACCGAGCACCTTCCCCTGCCCACTGCGATTGATACGGATGGCACCTTTGCCATGACGGATGACCAGGTGGAGCTCTACCGGGCAGAAATCGAGGTCTCACGTGCCAGGCATCCGGAGATCGAGGTCATCTGCGGCATCGAGGTTGACTGGCGAAGTGGTGCCTTACCCTACATTCTTGAGAAGCTCAAGCGTTTTGGGCCTTTCGAGGTTGTGCTGGGGTCGGTTCATATGTTCACGTATGACGAGAGCGATTTTTGGGCCTTTGACCATCCGGCTTACATCGATGGATGGCGGGAGCGGGGAGAAGAGAATGTCTGGTGGGAGTATTTCGAGCTCTGGTGTGATGCGGTGCTCAGCGAGGTGCCCTTCACCATCATGACGCATCCCGACCTGCCGAAGAAGCTCGGCTTCAAGCCGACTTTCGATGCGCGTGAGATGTATCAGGCGATGGCAATGGTTGCTGCCAGCAAAGACGTGCTTGTCGAGGTGAACACCTCGGGGTTGTTCCGGGAGGCTGCAGAGCTGTATCCCGCGCCTGCGCTCCTGAAGGCCTACTGCGACGCCGGGGTGGGCTGCACGGTGGCCTCTGACGCTCACGCTCCGCAGCAGGTTGGCCGGGCCCTGAAGCTGGCGCACGCAGCCATGCGCGAGGCGGGCTACAAGCATATAACCGTTCCCACGCGCACAGGCGACAGGCGCACCATCCCGCTGAGCATGTAGTAAAGCAAACTGGGAATACGCTCGCAGAGTCAGTCAAATAAGGGGAGAAGCACCCATGGAACCAATCAAACAACTGGAGACGCGCTGATGGAGTCAATCAAAAAGATACTGGTGTTGGTAAACCCTTCGTCGTCGGAGAACAGGGGGCGGCGTGTTTGGGAGCAGGTGCAGCCACGGTTTGAAGCACTTTTCTCCAGCTACCAATACGAGATACTTGAGACAACGAGCAGCGAGCACAACATCGAGTTGGGAGCAACCACCGATGCCGACCTCATCATTTCCGTCAGCGGCGACGGTACGGTTCACGACATCGCTCAGGGAATCATGCGCAGGCCCCGCGAAGATCGCCCTGCGCTGACCATGCTGCCCATCGGCTCGGGTAACGACTTTGCCAGAACGCTGGGCATCCCGTTTGAGCCCGAGCGCGCGCTCGAGGCCATCTGCAACGGACGCGTCGTGCCTATCGACGTGGGCAGGTGCAACGAGTTTTACTTCCTCGAGACCTTAAGCTTTGGCATCGACGCCGCAATCGCGATAGGTACCTACGAAAAGCGCAAAACAACCAAAAGCCGCGGCTTTGCCCTCTACCTCAAGGTCGCCATCGAGGCCATCATCAAGGAGCTGCGCAAGCATCGCTTCACCTACTCCGTTGACGGTGGGCCATCGCAGGAAAACGACTTCATCATCTTCGCCATCCAGAACGGCCCAACCTATGGCGGCGGCTTTCAGGTTGCTCCAAGCGCGCTGGCCAACGACGGCCTGCTCAATGTGTGCGTGGCAACCAACACCAGCAAGCTGTACGCGCTGTACGCCATGTCAAAGATGGCAAAGGGGAAGCATGAGCAACTTGGCATTGTGCATACCTTTACGGCGCGCCGGATAACCATAGATATTGCGGAGGAAGTTCCCGTGCAGTTTGACGGCGAGGCCTTACGCGGCACGCATTTCGAGATTGAGGTGCTGCCGGGGGCACTTGATGTGCTTGCGGCGGAAGGGGCCTTGCTCGGTGGTGTGGTTGAGGATCGCAATGCCTGAGCCCCTCTTCGCGCAAGTCATCCTCGACATCCCAACACGAACGCTCGACTCAACCTTCGACTACTCAGTGCCCGAGGCCTTGCGGTCGAAGGCGCGCGTGGGTTGCTGCGTGCTGGTTGATTTTGCACACCGACCATCGCTGGGATACATCGTAGCCTTGCAGCGGTCGCCGGGTGAGCAGTTGTATGCGGATAAAATCAAGCCTCTGAAAGAGGTGCTCTCTGCCCCCTTTTTTGACGAGGTTGCCGCAAGGCTCGCACTGTGGATCGCACGCGAGTATCTTGCTCCACTCAGCGAGGCGATTCGGCTGTTCACGCCGCCGGGTTCTTCTCCAAAGCTGAAGAAGGACGAGCAGGGTAACTGGCAGCTTGAACAGCAAACTGCGGGCCCTGTCGATGACCGCTGGGTCGAGTTAACCGAGGAAGGCAGGAGCTTCACGCCAAAGGCGAACGCGCCAAAGCAGCGGGCAATCATCGACGCACTGCGGATTTCCAGAGTGCGCGTTGCCGATTTGTCGCTTGAGATTTCCGGGCTTGCCGCTTCGCTTAAATCTCTGGAGAAGAGAGGGGTAATCCGCGTTCAGTCGCAGCGTCGGATTCGTGGCGGCAGTGCTGCGCTGCCAATCTCGCACGACATCAGCCGGTTGACCACAGGCCAACGCAATGCGCTGGAGACGATTCGCGCGTCGCTCGACCGGAACACTTCACTTGTGCCTGCCACCACCACTCCCACC
>Ga0209737_10000623_pt1 | contig 28152 bp, 28 predicted proteins | sample TergutCu122P3_FD_187284 | JGI IMG/M metagenome (GOLD analysis project Ga0209737, IMG submission 187284) | Cubitermes ugandensis P3 segment gut microbial communities from Kakamega Forest, Kenya - Cu122 P3 (SPAdes) (version 2) | ecosystem: Host-associated > Arthropoda: Insects > Digestive system... | reverse complement strand
GTTAGGACACTGCCAAAAAATGGATTGATTAAACTATTGTTGCTCAGTTTTTAGATGGATATTTCTGGTGAACTGTGGATGTGTTAGGTTTCCATGAAACATTTTAGGTTCATGTTTCTTTCAGCATTGACCGTAGCCGATGGTGTACTCTCATGAATCTGTAACTTTATTTTGTAGAGTTTTAGTTAAGGTTTAAAATTGTGTATCGTTTTTGCTAAAGCACATTGATTGTACAACCAATTTTTGATTATGTACTTACATAAACTAAATACGCGCTATTTTTCACTCTTTTATGATAAACTCTTCTGTGCTACACTTCTAAATTTAAAAAAGTTGGAAATACTGTAAAACCCGTAATTAAACCCCTTTCTATAATTATATCTACACTTAATTTTCTTGCCCAATAACCCCTCAGACACCCTTTTCATCTAAAAGGGCAAATCTATAAATTTTGTTAGGGGGCATCTATAGGGTGTGGGAAGCTATTGGACAGGATAAAAATATTCATTGTAATTGCCGCATTATCATTATTAATTAGCTCCATAGCCATAAGTTATGTGGTGTTTTTTAATCAAGCGGAGGAGAAGGTGTTCTATGTTGGGGTTACGTATTGTGGGAGTTCGGTTCAAGAGGCAAAAGAACTTGTGGATAGAGTAAAAGATTGTACGAATCTTTTTGTTTTACAATCTGGAACTCTACAGACAGCTGCAGAAGTAGAAGCCATAGGCGATTATGTTATTGCCTCTGGACTAAGCTTTATGGTTTACAAAAGCTACAAAGTTTATTATACTGATAATCCTGCCGATGGCACAAATAAGTGGGCTAATGCTGCAAAAGAACGCTGGCAAGAGAAATTCCTCGGTATATACTATCGAGATGAATCCGGAGGCGATCTATTAGATGGCAAACTTGTTACTTTGGAAAAATTAGGCTATAATGTACATGATGATAAAACAAAGACTGAACTAATACCCCAACTTACAAAATTTCAAGACGTAATAACCCTCTACAATAGAGATAACAACGATAAAAACACACGCTTTTCCTCCACATATGCCTACGGCCCAGATGGCGCATGCAACATTACAATTTATGGCCAACCTTTTGACCGCATTATGTATTTACCTGATGGAACAATTACCGTATATAGAAGAGTATGGGACAATTTTGGCGCCATACACGTTTTTTACACTGCAGAAAATCTCACCCAATATCCCCTGCCTATACCGTCTTATGAGCAAATCTTAGCACAAAACCCTATACAAAACAATGATGACATTGCCAAAGCATACGTAAATATGAACAAAGCTTTTTTTGAAGATATAAACAAAAAACAGTTAAACAAAGAGTCAATTCTAGTTTTCACAGCAGATTATGGCCTCTTCTGGTGGAATTATAAAAGTGGCTATGATGTAGTGTTTGCTGAATTAGCTTGGAATAACACTGTTGCCCAAGAAATTGGCTTAGTAAGAGGAGCAGCAAATCTGCAAGGCAAAAGCTGGGGCACCATACTAACATGGAAATATACTCATCCACCTTATCTTACTGATGGGGAGGAAATGTTTGAGCAAATGAAAATCTCCTATGAGGCAGGCGCCGAATATGTACTAATTTTTAATTACTCCGAAGACCCCACAAACCCAAACACCCTGCAGGAGGAGCATTATTTGGCATTAGAACGTTTTTGGAAGGAAGTAGTTCAAAACCCAGACGTAGTGCATGGGCATATCAAAGCTGAAGCTGCGCTGGTTTTACCTAAAAATTATGGCTGGGGCATGCGCTTTCCAACAGACACCATTTGGGGCATATGGTATGCAAATGAGGACAACCAAGAAATATGGAACCAACTGCAAAACAAACTAGACCAACACGGACTAAAGCTGGACATAGTCTTTGAAGACCCAAACCACCCTATCAAAGGAAAATACAACAACATATACTACTGGAACCAAAAATAATTCCAGAAAACAAACCTCCAAATACACACATAACAACTTGCAGAGCATGCAATAGTGAAATTTTAAAGAAAAAATTAACAAACCTCTACAATAATTCCTAAAAAGTCTAGCTCACCCGCTTGGGATTTAGCTTACGATACAACGCCAAACCTTCAACAAGAAACAGAACCATAGCCACCAAAGTTACCCCCGTTAAAAATAAAAACAACGCCTCAATCACAAAACTTTTTGCAACAAAGTTAAACAATATGATGCTCGCCTCTACAATAAATAGACCTATAAAAAAGAAGGAATAAAACATCAACCGAGGTATCAGGTTTTTGCCAACCCACATATATCCCTCAATTGGTGCCCTCGCCTTTAGACTATACTGACCATAACTATTCTTCTCTATCAAACCCAAAGATTCAAGCTTTTGCAGATGATGATGCGCAACACTAGAACTACTAAGCCCTACACCCCTAGTCACCTCTCTTAACCCCACAGGACCCTCGGCACGAACAATGTATGCATAGATATTCAATGTATTACCTGTTAACTCTTCAGTAGTCAATTTTTGTAATCTCCGTTGTTATGTTACCTCTTTAGAAAGATTCAACCGTGACATATCTATGTGCAATGTTGCCTGCGTAGCTGAAACAGCAGAAGGCGGTAGTAAAGGCGACCACCACCACTTCTGAGTGCGGCTGTCAAAATCGTCTGGGAACTGCATGAAATCAGGCACAGCTCCAGAGGCAAATCCAAAAGATGTCTTTGACAATTCTACATGACACAGAACTTTACTGTTGTCAATAGTTGTTGCACTTAATGATGAACCAAAGACGGTTTGATGCTTGTATGTTATAGTCATTATCCGAGTAATATCAACATAAAGCGTTGAGGCCTCTTTTAGATCAGCTAATGCTTGCGATGATTCTTCTCCATCAGACTCAGATAGAACAGCGCTACCCCATCCAGCAGTATGACTTATCCCTGTTCCGTCAAAATTGAACAATCCTGAACAATAAATCTTTTCGGCATCAACACCAAGGGCGCTTGTGAGGTTGTATGAAGATCCGTCTGCAAAGAACCAAACCTCTCCATGATTTCCTCTGATTGCGCTATTGACACCGTCAGGTGCATTTGAATCAGATACATTGCCATACCGTGGAACGACATAGGTTATATTAGCTATTGAGGCTTTATCCGAATATATGTGGATGTTAAAGACTTCTATTTTAGCATCTGCACCTTTGGTACTGATTCCCGCAGGAGTTAAGCTAAAATTTGCAACTACATTAACTACAGCTCCGTTTGCATCACGTGTATGCGGTATAGCATTGGCGTAGACTATCTCTATATTGAACCATGGGTCTGCTATTTTGGGTGTAATGTATGCTAGTGGCAGTGCGGTTGCTATTCCTACTATTAAGGCAAATAGACATAACGCTACTATTTTCTTTTTCATTGTCATTTGATTTTTCACTACCCTATATTCTCAAGGCGCCCTATATCTCTCCTTTTAGAGCACATTTTTCCTACACTGATCTATCATTAGAGCAGCTTTAATTTGGATATTACTGATCACATAATATGACGTTTACATGTTGATTATGACATGAAGGTGTTGGGTTATGGTTGATATGCCGTTTAAGTGGTGCAGTAGTGAATAGTGAAATAATAAAAAGAGAAAATGATTTTGAGACAAGACAGTTTTCTTATGTGTGTTAAATGCGACTTAACGACTGCCAGCAGACAAAGACAAAGTTCCACAAAGAAAGCACCCTTAAGGCGCAGAATATTTAACTCAACCCAACAAACGTTTAAACTAGCCCAGACACGTAAATTTAGCAACAGCAAATTTTAACCCTTTCTGAAATACGTTTAAATTATTTAACTTCCACTATCTACTACATAAACTATCTACTACATAAGGCGGATGTGGCATGACAATCTCTGACAACATGTACAACAAAAACAGCGAAAAAACAAATACACCTGCACCATGGTTTTCTGATAGCCTTAAAGAGAAAATCAAAAAAGCAGAATCTAACCAACTGCTTAACGATGAATATGTACAATTGTTTAAGGAAATTGCTGAAACCTCCATAAAGTTTTATGCACCAAAAATAGGTCAATATGTGGCCATCCAACTATCAGACGGCAAAATCGTAGCTACAGACAACACAAAATACAACCTTCTTACAAAAATCCAAGACAAAGAATATCCCTCACAACTATTCATCTGGAAAGTACCTAACACATAGGCGTCTTGTTTGACTAAAAAAGCAAAACTGATAGTAAAAAAAGCTTACACCGATGGCAAACCTTGCGTTTTTGTAGCTGGAAAAATAAGCACTTCATCAAAACGTCCTCTAACCTTTAACATTAATTGTGCTATTGACACAGCTTGCTCTACTGGTGTTTTCATTGCCGATATATCTATGAGTTATCTAAAAGCAAAAGGCGTGAAACTAACAATGGATACTGTAGAGTTAGCCGATGGAAAAACACGTATGGTCTATAGTTGTCTTGGAACTATACAGACCATTGATGAGCAATCATTTATATTGCCTTTTGAAAAAGACATAGTTATCTCAGTAACAAATGGCGTAACAGATGCTGTTAGTCTTTTAGGTTTAGATGCGCTTAAATATTTTATAACTATCTGCGATGGACAAAGAGGACTTTTAACCATTATAGAACACGCAGAATAAAACCAATTTCTGCTATATAGTTAATAGTTGGTCAAGTTGAAAACTGGGTTTGTTTTTATTTTCCTAAAATGTGTGGTGGTGCTTTGAAAATACATTTAGGGCTGAGGGGCTAAAACATGCGTAAACTCTGTCACCTATGGTGATGTTTAGTTTTTTAATCTCTGAAAATGCAATCATTGTTTTAATTGGAAAACCTGCATTTATTGTAACTTGTGTAGTTGAGTGTGTTTGTACTATTTCTGTGAGTGTTCCTGGTATATTGTTGTGTGGTTCTGTGTGGGGTGGTTTTTTTGTTGAGAGTGTTATGTCTTTTGGGTTTATTGTTATGGTGACGTTTTTTCCTGCTAAATCTGTGTTTGAAGCAGATAATAGTTGTATTTTGTTAATTTCAATTAGTAAGAGTTTGTTTTGTTCTTTGATGGCTTGGCCTTCAAAAATGTTGTGGCCTAAAAATTTTGCTATAAAGCTGGTTTGAGGTTTATCAAAGATTTCTGCTCTATTGCCTATTTGTTCTATATGTCCATTTCCTATGACGGCGATTTTGTCTGCCATCATGTAGGCTTCATTTAAGTTGTGGGTGACATATATTGTTGTAATTTCTAAGGTTTGTAGATATTTTTTTAATTCTAAGCGGAAGGGTTCTTTTAGTTGGGGGTCTACTGCAGATACGGGTTCATCTAGTAGCATAATTTGTGGTTCTGTTATTAGTGAGCGGGCTAGGGCTGCGCGTTGTTGTTGTCCTCCGCTAAGTTGGCTGGGGTAGGCTTGTGCATACTCTGTAAGTTCTACAAAGTTTAGCATGGTGTTGGTTCTTTTTCTAATTTCAGCAGTTGAGAGGTGTAACGCTTTTAGTCCGTATGCTATGTTGTCTTGAATTTTCATATGGGGAAAGAGTGTGGTGGTTTGAAAAACGTAGCCAATTTTGCGTTCTGAGGGTTTAAGATTAACCTTTTTTGTACCGTTTATGCCCTCTACTATGTGATTGTTTATGTAAATGTTTCCTTGGTCGGGTTGTAGTAAGCCGGCTATTATGTTTAGCAGAGTTGTTTTGCCGCTTCCATTTGGTCCTAGAAGTGCTATAATCTCTTTTTTTTGAACTTCAAGATTTAGATTGTCTATTACTTTTTTTCCGTTAAACGCTTTAGATAAGGCTTCAATTCTTAACATTTTCTTTCCTCGTATCTTTTGTGTTCTAGCAGTTTAACGATAACTATGACGGCAAAGGCTGTGGAAATTAAAATAATTGATAACATTAAACCTGCTGTGGGATCTGAGTATAGCATGTTGTAAATTGCTAGGGGTATGGTTTGAGTTATTCCTGGTAGGTTGCCTGCAAACATTAGTGTTGCTCCAAACTCGCCCATAGCGCGTGCCCAGGTCATAACTATGCCTGAGATTATGGCTCGTGTTGCAAGAGGTAAGGATATTGTAAAGAAAATTCTAAGGCGTGAACCCGTTAGAATTATGGCGCTGTTGTAGAGGGTTTTGTCTTGTTTTTCAAAACCTATTTTTGATGCTCTAATTAAGAAGGGGGATGCGACAAACGTTTGGGCTATAATAACTGCTACAGTATAACCTGGTATGGTTATGCCCAGACCATTAAAGAGTGGACCTAAAATTCCCTTTGGGGCAAAAGTGTACAGTAATGCTATGCCTGCAACAGCTGGTGGAAGCACTAGGGGTAAGTCCATGAGGGTATCTATTGCTGGTTTGCCATAAAATTTTCTGGTAGCTAAAAAATAACCCGTTGGAATAGCTAAAATAATGGAGAGGCAGGTGGCTATTAGAGATGTGTATAGACTAAGCTCTATGGCCTTTATTATCCCTGGATTTTGTAACTGTAAACCAATTTGAGCTACGTCGAATTTTAAAAAAACCGATATTATAGGTAAAGTTAGAAAAAAAACGTAAACTATTACAATGGCTATCAAAAAAATAAGTGCCGCTCTATCTGCAAGTTGAGAAAATCTTAATGCTCTCTTATTATTGTTCTCTTGCTTTATATTAGTAATAGTTGGTAGTTGATATGCCAATTTTTTTCTATCCTTAAGATTAAAGTTAGGTGTTAAGAGTTAAAGCCGTATTTTGTTAGTAATTCTTTTCCTGTTTCAGAGAGCCAGTAATTTATGAATTTTTGTGCCAACTCTGAGTGCTGTGTTGAATTAATTACTCCTATGCCGTATATGCCTTGCGTATTAACCTCTGTAGGTATTTGCATAAATGAAACTTGCGCACCTGTGTTAACACCATAAACGCCATCTGAAACAAACACAATACCTGCATCAGCTACACCGATGCCTAGGGAAACCTTGCCTACTACTTGCTCAACGCTATTTTCATATGAAACTATATTTTGATAAATTGAGGCATTAAAATTTTTGTAAATTCCTGAATTGACGTATTGGGGACTATTTGGATTACCCCAGGTGGAGTCTATTTTCCATATGGTGCTATTTGCATACGACCCTGCAGGCACTAAAGGAGAGGCTAGGACCAGCTTTACACCAGGCTTTGTTAGGTCTGCAATAGATGTTATATTTGCTGGATTGCCCGGTGCTATGATTACTTCTAAACTGTTTGTGGTAAAGTTTTCATATCTATTATTTAACAGTAAACTGGGGTTGTTTGCTAAGAGTTGTTTGGTCCATTTTTGATCGGCAGTCATGTATATGTCTGCAGGTGAGCCTTGGATGATTTGAGTATAAAGTGCACTTGATGAGTCAGAATTTAGAATTATTTTTACATTGTTAACTTTTTCAAATTGAGCTATCATGTCTTCTGCAACATGGATTAAGCTGGAGGCTATGAAAACTCTAAGCTCAACAGGTTTAACAGTTGATGCATTATATACGCTATAACATACTACTGAGGCAACAGCTATTATGGCTATTAGCATTAGGGCAATGTATTTTGTGTTCAGATTATACCCACTCGATATTACCACACAGTAACATCAAAAAATAAATCTTTCCAAAACAAAACCTGTAAGGCAAACTTTGACAACACAATGAAAAACCCTGTCAAAATTTTTCTAGATAACTCCAACCTAAACAAGCCGTGCTGAAAGAACCCAAACACTAAATGTTTCACAAAAATGCTGCAAGACATCTGCCTTATCGCAAATGTTGCCTAAAAATACCTGACAAACAAAAAATAAGGGCCATGAAATATTTTAATTATTATGGATCACTAATCAAAAAACCATTGTTTCAAAACTATGTCTTATACCAAAAACACCAACCTCCCCTACTCTTAACCATGCATCAAAACATGCACCATTTAACTTATGGCGCTACCTAAAGAGTTTAAAAAATGTGGGTATGGTTTAGTTTAAATTTGTTTTCCGCAGTGAGTGCAAAACCTATCTTTGAATGTAATTGGAGAACCACAGTTTAGGCAAAACTTGTGAAATAAAACGTCAGGTTTTGTAACGTGAAAAATTTTTTTATCTTCAGGTTCTGTTGTTTTCACTGTTGGCGATAAATATTGCTTTTTTCTTAGGGCTACTTTATTTTTCCTATATATTATTACCCAATAGGTACCAAAAATAACTGCAAGATTACACGTTCTAACAACTGACATAACCAAAAAACCATTAACAATCATCTCAACTGTTGAAAGCACAATAAGTGCTATCGCCAAAACTCGAAATAAAAGATATGCCTCAACACTGTCCATGTTTGAAGAAATAATTTGTATGATATATAATAATCTTTTTTCATATGGTAACCTGAGAAAATTTTTACTGCATATTGGTTGGTTGGTTGATTGTATTGTTATGTCAAAGTCTCTGTTGAAGAAAGAGAGAAAATGATCAAGCATAAACAGAATAATGAGAAAGAAGTCGTATTGCACTTTGGCTTTTTGTCAGTGAAAATTAGTGATTAAGTGCCTTATACCTATGAACGTTTAAACTACAGAATCCCTTAAACGTTTTTTATCTTTTCTTTTTGTTGCGTTTTTTAGTTAGTTGTTTTATGGTGTTTCTTTTAGAAATTCTCTAAATGCGTTTTGGGCTTTTCTATATCGTGTGGTCAGGTTTTTGCCGTAGGGTGTTACTTCTGAGAATCCGCCTCCCTTTGCGCCGCCTCGAACTCTTGTAATTAATTGTTCTCCTAAGCGTTTTTCTGCAAGGGTAATTCTATGTAGTGCGTATCGGTATGACATGTTGAGTTGTTTTGAGGCTTCTAGTATTGAGTGGTATTTGTCAATGTTTTCAATTAATTCTGCTATGCTGTCGCCAAATACTGCTTCTTCTTTACTGTTTACTATCCATAGCTTAGTTCGGTAACTTAAAGTGTCCATTGTCTGTCGTCTTTTTAGTATGTGGTTTGTCTTTTAAAACTTGGGTTTCCTTGTTTGAGCTGTTTATGTTTTATTTCTATGTGTCATGTTTTAGGGGTGTGTTTTATTATTGTTATTGTGGTTGTTTGTTTTTTGCTTAGAGTTTTTTTGTAAAGAGGGTGGTTTGGGTGTGTAAATGGAGATGTTTTTTGTTTTTTAATGTTTTAGATGCAATTTTGTTTTTAGTTTGGTTTTTGAATTTTTATGTGGTGCTTGAAGGAATGTATGGATAGTTATATACGTTTAAACTGTTAATTAATGTTAATTGATGTAAAGCCGAGTGGTAGCATGTCTGAAAATGAAAAACGCGACTCTTGGGAGCTTTTCTCAATTACTCAAAAAGAAAAATTAACCCCTACAACAACTAGACTTGTTATTTATGCACCTGATGTTGCAGACAAAGTTAAAGCTGGTCAATTTTTAATAATAAAAACTTGTGAAAATAGCGAGAGGTTTCCTTTGACTTTTTCTGACTGGAATAAAAAGGATGGTACAATAACTATATTTTTTCGAGAAGCTGGTTTCTCAACAATTGAATTAAGTCAACTTAGTGTTGGTGACAAAATTCAAAACCTTGCCGGTCCCTTAGGTAATCCAAGTGAAATTCAAAAATATGGCACAGCAGTTATGGCCTGTGGCGGTTTAGGTGTGGCTGCTGCTTATCCTATAGTTAGGGCCTTAAAAGAGGCGGGCAATAGGGTGATTAGTATTTTAGGTGCAAGGGATGCGTCTTTTTTTATTCTTGAAAAAGAAATGGCTGCTGTTTCAGATGAAGTTAAGTATTCAACTAATGATGGTTCAAAAGGCAAACAAGGTTATGTAAGTGATGTTTTAAAGGAATTAATTGATAAAAAAGAGCAAATTGATGTAGTATTTATAGTTGGTCCGCCTAGTATGATGATGGTGACCTCTGAGGTTACACGCCCCTTTGGCATAAAAACCATAGCCAGCTTAAACCCTATTATGGTTGACGGCATGGGTATGTGCGGTGCTTGCCGCGTAACCGTTAATGGACAAATTAAATTTGCCTGCGTTGATGGCCCAGAATTTGACGCTCATAAAGCAGATTTTAAAGAACTAATACAACGCCTAAAATGCTATGAACATGAAGAAAAACAAGCAACTATGATAGGAGGACAGTGTCAATGTCACAGCCATTAAACAAAAACAATCAGACAAAAAATCGTTTCAAAGCCATAGATATTCCAAAACAAGAACCCCAAAAACGCGTTAACAATTTCGATGAAGTTATGTTAGGCTACACTGAAGAACAAGCCATAGCAGAAGCCTCCCGATGCATGTATTGCTCAAATGCACAATGTGTCCAAGGCTGCCCCGTTGAAATTGACATCCCAGGATTTATAAAATGCATAACAGAACAAAAGTATGAAACAGCCATCGCAAAAATTAAAGAAAAAAACAGTTTACCTGCTATATGCGGACGAGTTTGTCCCCAAGAGGAGCAATGCCAAAAACTCTGCCTTATCGGCCAAAGAGGCGACTCTATATCCATCGGCCGCCTTGAACGCTACGTAGCTGACTTGGAACTAAAAAACGGCATAAAAATACCTAAAAAAGCAGCATCTAACGGTAAAAAAGTTGCAGTAATAGGCGCTGGACCAGCTGGTTTAACTGTTGCAGCAGACCTTGCAAAACTTGGCTACTTTGTCGAACTCTTTGAAGCCATGCATGCTGAAGGCGGCGTTTTGGTATATGGCATTCCCGAATTTAGATTACCAAAAAACATTGTTAAAGCCGAAGTGGACTACATTGCAAAACTTGGCGTAAAAATAACCCTAAATGCCCTAATTGGCAGACTTTTTACTATTGATGATTTATTCCAAAAAGGCTTTCAAGCAGTTTTCATAGGCACAGGCGCTGGGTTGCCAAAATTTATGAACATCCCAGGCGAAAACCTAAATGGTGTCTATAGCGCAAACGAGTTTCTTATCCGTGTTAACCTTATGAAAGCCTACAAATTCCCAAAATACAAAACACCCCTAGGTATAGGAAAAAAAGTTGCCGTCATAGGCGGAGGCAATGTAGCCCTAGACGCCGCTAGATCCGCCAGACGTTTAGGCACAGAGCAGGTATGCGTCATTTATCGCAGAGGTGAAAATGAAATGCCTGCCCGTAAAGAAGAAATACTAAACGCCACCGAGGAAGGTATAGACTTTAAATTCCTAACCTCTCCAACAAAAATCATCGGTGATGAGCAAGGTCATGTTAAAGCTATGGAATACATTACCATGGAGCTAAGTGAACCTGATGCTTCTGGCAGACGTCAACCCCTTCCAATTAAAGGATCTGAAACAACAATGGCTGTAGATACTGTAATTCTTGCCATCGGACGCACCCCAAACCCCATTATCCAAAGCACCACAAAAGGCCTTAAAACAATTACCGATGGTATCATACTTGTTGACCGAAAAACAGGCAAAACTAGTTTAAACGCTGTTTACGCAGGCGGAGACATAGCAACAGGTAAGGCAACAGTTATTAGAGCCATGGAATCAGGCAAAATAGCCGCAAAAAACATCCATGAATACTTACAAAAACAACAGCTCAACTGTAGGTGTCTATGAAAACTATAAACATTGACAAGCCCCACTCTACACTTCCAAAAATACATAATTGTAGAAAAATATTTTGACAACTAAAATGTTAACTTAGCCTTTCTTACATCCATAATTTATGCAATACCTCTTGTATACCCCTGATCTTTTGTTGTTTTTTATAGAAGACTATACCATCGACTTTAGTCAATGTTAGAAGAACTACAACAGCTGAAATACTTTTACTGGAAGCAAACCCTTTAAACACATCAACAATCCAAAAACATATATGATCTACAGCAAATAAACCAAACATAGGAAGTTGGACAGATGAATAGGCATATAATGTATTGTCCCAGATGTCAAAGGGACATAACTACAGAAAAAGATTACAATGTGGGTATATTTATTGTGCTGCTTATTTTAGGCATATTATTTGGCCTATTGTATTATCTATTATCTGACAAAGTACGTTGTCCAACATGTAAAACTTCAGAGCCCTACCTGCAATTGCCAAAAACAAACACATGTAATTGTCATCAACACTAACAATCACCTCTTATGTATAGACTTTTACACTTATTCACATCATCAGGTGCAGGAAATAAAAAATAGGCATGTCTATAGAGATGGGTTGTCACGAGTTTGTGGTTGTGTTGTTTTGTTTCTTTCTGAGGTTCTGTTGTGGTGGTTAAAGGTGTTTATTTTGGTTTTGACAGTGTTTTTTAGAGCCGTTTTGATTTTTCTTTTTTGACTGTAGAAATCGCTAAATACAATACTATATAAACTACTACTATTACTTCATACATATACAGTTCAATCTTAAAGTAGCCTAGCTTTAATGGAAAAAAGCTCTGAAGGGCAAGCTGATAAACAAACATGCTGCCCAAATTTGGGAGTTGTTGTAGCGCTGAGTATAAACAACCTAAGTCTATAGGTCTGATGAATAAATTGTGGCTTATAGACGTATAAGCATAATAAGTACAAAGTTCTAAAACACCTTTTACAAGGTAAGATATAAATGAATAAGCGTTTAGACGGTAAAGTTGCAATTGTTACAGGTGCAACTTCAGGTATCGGCGAAGCCGTGACAAAATTGTTTGTTAAAGAAGGTGCAAAAGTGGTACTTGCTGCCAGACGGGCTGATAAAGGTGAAGAATTGGTAAAAACCCTTAGAGCCGAAGGTGGCGATGTTTCATTTATCAAAACTGATGTAACAAAACTAGATGATCTTAAAAATCTCGTAGCAAAAACAATTGAGCAGTATGGTAAAATTGATATTTTAATAAATAATGCTGGAATTTTAAGACAATACAATTCTGATGATATGGATGAAGAACGCGATTTTGATGACATTTTTAATACAAACGTAAAATCTTACTTCTTATTAAGCAAAGAAGTTATACCTCACATGCTAAAAAATGGAAAAGGCTCCATTATAAATAATGCTTCCGTAGGCGCTGAAGTAGCTGTACCTTTACATGCGTCTTATTCTGCATCTAAGGGTGCTGTACGACAATTCACAAAGTCCCTTGCATGTGAATATGCCCGAAGAGGTATTCGAGTAAATGCTGTACTTCCAGGTCTTACAAGATCAGAGATGGCTCCCGAAAACGGCGTTTTAGACACGTTTGTACTTCCCAATTTGCCTATCGGTAGAGTTGCCATGCCAGAAGAAATTGCCGCAGGTTTTTTGTTCCTTGCAAGCGATGAAGCATCTTATTGCACAGGCACTTTACTAATAATCGACGGCGGTTTAACCAGCCTCTAACCTCTTTCTCCACATAATTTTTCATATTTTACATTTTCCTCTTCTAATACTTTGAAGTAGCACCTAATACACATGCCTAAAAGATGCGTGCTCTAAAAACGCTGTTAATTATTACCTCTATTTTGGTAGATGTTATGTTTAACTCTTAGAGAGGGACAATGACGTTTATTTCTATACAAAACGAAAAACCAACCTAAACAATAGCTACAGGCGACCTTCGAAAACCTATATTTTTCCAAAAATAGCATGTTGAAAAACCGTGCAACTATGTTGTTTGATTTTCTAAAATGGGGTTTTCGGAGGCTGCCTATACAACAATAACCCCGCTTCTCAACAACAAACCTATATGTCAAAAAGGGTCGATAAGTGAGGTGTGTTTATAAATGTTGGAAAAATGTGAAAAATTAATTTGCCTGCAACCCTTATACTAAAATTAACAGATGAAGAGTATGAGTGTGGATTATCTGGATATATTTGAAAAATTCTCTGCGGCAGCTGATCGTAGTCAAGCTGTTAAAATGAGTAAATATATGCGTGATTTATTTCCCTTTTTAGGCATACCCACTCCAAAACGTAAAGAGCTCTCAAAAGACTTTTTGAACTCTGCAAGAAAACAAAAAGAGATAGACTGGACGTTTGTGAATACATGTTGGGAAAAGGAGCGTGAATTTCAATACTTAGCTTTAAACTATATCTCAACACTTGCAAAACTGCTAACCCCAAATGACATTCCCCGTCTAAAGCATCTTGCGGTTACAAAATCCTGGTGGGACACCATTGACTGCTTAGATAGAATTATCGGCGGCATTGCTTTGAAATTTTCTGAAGTCAACACAGTTTTACTTAACTGGAGTACTGATGAGAATTTTTGGCTACGACGCATAGCTATTGATCATCAACTAATGCGCAAAGACAAAACAGATGTACTGCTGTTAGAGCAAATTATTGTTAATAATTTGGGGCAGACAGAGTTTTTTATCAATAAAGCAATCGGCTGGAGTTTACGCGAGTATAGTAAAACAAACCCTAAATGGGTACATAACTTTTTAACAAAACACAACAATAAATTATCCCAGCTTTCTATAAAAGAGGCAAGTAAATATCTTAATGAGGCTAACTTATGACTTTAAAAGAAGCTATATACAAAAGAAAATCAACCAGAAAATACCAACCTAATGCTTTAGATGAAAAAACTCTACAAACCATCCAAAACTATTTCACAAACCTCAAACCCCTCTACTGCGACATTAAAGTAACTTTTAGAATCGTAGATAAAGAACATATGAAAGGCATAGCCTCTCTACACGCGCCTCATTACATTATAGTTATGAGTGAAAATAAACCGGGCTATTTAGTTAATGTAGGCTTTATGCTCCAACAGATGGATTTATACCTCTCAAGCATCGGATTAGGCAGCTGTTGGCTTGGTATGGCACAACCCAAACAAAAAACCCTTGATGAGGCTGAATTTGTCATCGCCCTTGAATTTGGAAACCCCATTGAAAGTCCCTATCGTGAACTTGCAGATTTTAAACGCAAACCCTTAGGCAAAATATCTAGCACCCCAGATAAACGACTTGAAGTAATACGCCTTGCCCCCTCTGCTATGAACCTACAAAAATACTACTTCTTAGCTGAAAACAACGCAATTCACGCCTATTGCACAAAGGCAGGAAAATTAACCCTAAAACGTATGGCAAAAATGCGAGAAATAGACATAGGCATTGCCATAGCTCATCTATACATCAATAATTGTGAGCGTTTTAGATTTTTTGAGATCGCAAACCCTAAAGAAATAAACGGCCACTACTACATAGGAAGCATAGAACTATAAACTCTTTCTTTTTGTTGTTAAGAGTATGCTAATTAAGAGCGCATTTATTGATGTTTATGCTTCGTTGATCTCTTAAATTTTCACTTTAATGTTACATAACAGCACCAGATGAGGCTATTAGGCGAAAAATGCTTTTAATTGTTCAACGAAAAATTGGAACTAATTTTGGGAAAATATATAAGCGATGCTTCTCATAATACTATAAAAAATGTTTGTTATATAATTACCGAGGTATTTGATGAAATGGATATTAAATCTAAATTTAACACCCGCTTCATGCACAGTAAAAAAACATTAGCACTTGTTTCTTTACTGTTTATGATAGCACTACTTTCTTCGCCCTTTATCTCCGAATTTAATGGCGTTGCCCCTTTTGCATTAGGTAATCCTAATGCACCAAATATTACCACTTGGGAGCAACTTGTGGCTGCTGTTGCTGCTGCTCCAACTGATGGAACGTCTTATGTTATTGAAATTAGAGAAAGAGATTTGGAACTTAAAGATACACTTGAGATTTCTAGTGGTAAGAACATTACATTAGTTAATCACCCTGATTATACTGGACGTAGTTTACTTGGTGTTAATGGCAAGGCAACTATCACTGTTTTGTCTGGCGGTGAATTGGTGCTTGATGGCGTTATTATAACTCATATTAATGATGCTAAAGGCACTGGAGTACATGTTAAAGATGGCGGCAATTTCACCATGGTTAGTGGTCAAATTTTCAATAATAACGTTACTGGCATCACTGGTGGTGGTGTATTCAACGAGGGCAACTTTAGATTGTCTGGTGGTGATATTCGCAACAACACCGCAGATAGAGGTGGTGGAGTGTGCAATTATGGCAACTTTAATGTGACTGGTGGAACAATTCGTGACAACAATGCAAGGCATGGTGGTGGTGTATATAGCGATGGTGCCAGTTTTAGAATGACTGGCGGACAGATTTCTAATAACGTGGTTACCAATGAAGGCGGTGGTGTAAGCACTGATAATGACTTTACTATGACTGGTGGCCGAATCAGTAATAACAAGGCTGATAATGGTGGTGGTGTGGCCAGCTACAATTGTGTCTTTAGACTGTCTGGCGGAGCGGTTTCCTTTAATACAGCTACCAATAGGGGTGGTGGTGTATTTATCAGCGATGGCAACATGAGTCTAACCAGTGATGGTATGATCTTTAACAACACAGCTGCTAGTAATGGTGGAGGAGTGTTTAGCAATGGTAAGGTCTTTGATATGAATGGCGGTCTAGTTTCTAATAACACAGCTATCGATGGTGGCGGTATTTACGTTAACGCTGGCGATTTTAACATGGATCGAGGCACAATAGCTAACAACACTGCAACCCGAAATGGTGGTGGCATAGGTGTTCCTAACCTTGGTGGTCTTGAACGTATTGACATTAGAAGTGCCTCAGTGTTTTCAAACAACAGAGCCGCAACAGCTTATAACCGTAGCTCAACACACGACAACTTGTATAATGAGAAAATTGGTCGTAGTGTTACTTGGAGCTTTACTTTTACACAGGGTTATAACAACTTTGACATACAATATACTGCTGGCACGCAAATTGATAACCCTACTAATCCTGGAACTAGCCCAACTGCTACTGCTACTACTACCGCTACTGCTACTCCACCAGAATCCACTAAAACTCCAACTCCCACACCTGCACCCCCTGAGACTGACAATCTATTTTGGGTCCTTGTAGTTGTCATAATTCTAGTTGCCTGTCTTATTATTGCTGTTATGTTCTTTTATTTTCGAAAGAACAACACACAACAAGTAGCACCCGACTGGATTGACTCTACACCCCCTCCACGTCCTGCAGATTTTCCAGATTCCTCAAATGTCTAAGTTTGTTTCCCACTTTTCAGTGGGCTATTTTTTCTGTTTTAAAATTTTATCTCAATATTCATCTGCTTGGTTAATGCATTGAAATATTTGCTTAGTTTTTATGAGTGAAAACATGCTTTTTCACATTGTTTCTTATGACGTATCGCTATGTCAGATTAGCTTTTAACAAACGTATGTATTTCAGCTCGCACGAATTTTAGTTTTTGTATAAAATAATTTTTCTGTGTCCATGAGCAAATGTGAAATGATATGCCAATAGATAAGACCATTTCATGAAGCCACAAAAGGTTAGATAAAACCCGCTACCTTGTCAATAACGATGAGTCTATCTTTTTTCTAACAACATCAGCACAAAGCTAAGCAAAACTGTATTACTAACCGCTTTTACTTTGCCAAGACATGTGGGTTTTCTCTAAACCACTTTTAGGTAGCTATGTCCAGATAGTCTTATTTTTTTGTATCTGTTAAAGGTTTCCCATCTTGGTCAAGTAGTGGCGTTAATCCACCAGTGAATCCCCACGCATGGAAAAGATAAAGTATTCCTGTTTCTTTATCCTTAATGATTTTAGAATGAGTTTCAAACCCATGTTTTTCTTTCAAGATAATTTCAAATCTGTTGTTTCCCTTTTTACTCATAATAGCCTCTCCTGTATAGACATAAATTATGATCGCAATTTTACCCAAAAGCGAACATTACCTATAGAAAGCACAGCACAAAATATACCTTTTGCCACATAACTATCCAGCTTCTCTGCTAAAATGGCGGTGCGTAAATGCTTTTAGCAATTGATTTGATTGGTTGGCTTACAGCCAAAGTATGTATTCCGCTTGCATGCTTTTAGGTGTTAGAGCACTTGTTTTTGGATGGAACTTAATTTTTCGTTGTGTTTTTGTACAACAAATGATTAAACATACATTTTGTGTGGTATGCCTTAAAATAAAACAGTGTTTTCCAGAGAGCTAAATACACACTAACAAACTAAATCGTGTTTTGGGCAGTGTTTACACTCTAAGGGCGTTTTAAAGATGTGTTTAATTTGGTTAACTGATATTTTAATGGCTATTTACCTGTGTTGTTTTTGATGTTTCTTTGATGAAAAGCATTATTAGTTTAAGAGCAACGTCTTTTGGTAGGATGGAATTGTAGTGTTAGTTGCGGGGGTTGATGAAGCTGGGCGAGGTTGTATTATTGGTCCTTTAGTGGTTGCAGGTGTTGTGGTTTCAAAAGAAAAACTATCTGACCTTACAGCTCTTAAGGTTAAGGACTCAAAGCTTTTATCACAAAAAAAACGAACAGCCCTTTATTATGAAATTGCACAGATAATTCAAACTTTTAAAGTCATTAAAGTGGCCCCTTCTGAAATTGATAAAGCAGTTGAATGTCAAATACGTCTACATAAGCTTAACCGCTTAGAAGCTAAAACTATGGCCCAAGTCATAGAACACCTCCACCCCGATGAGGTATATGTTGATGCTGCCGATATAATCCCTAAACGCTTTGCTACACACATAAGTGAGTGTCTTAGTATTAAACCAAAAATTATCTCACAACATAAAGCTGACCAGATTTATCCCATAGTTTCCGCTGCATCCATAATTGCAAAGGTGGAACGTGACCAAGAAATCGAACAGTTAAAAACCGAATTTGGCGATTTAGGCAGCGGATATTTACATGACCAAAAAACTCAACATTTTCTTACTGAATGGTTAAAAACCCACAAAGACTATCCGTCATGGGTTCGAAAATCTTGGAAACCCGCCAAAAAAGCACTAAACGACCGCAACATCACCCAACAAAAACTCCTCTAAAACCTTCGTCTAAACACGCTACACAGTGTATTCTCCTTTGAGCAGTTTTTTCACATCTTTAAACATCACTTTACATTACTAAAAAAGTTTGAATGTGATATGCTACTAAAGGGGTTGCAAATGTTAGAACCCTTTTATGGTTTAATCATCTTTTACTGATGGTTTATTTACTGAAATGTTTAGGCGCTGAAATAGTTTTTACTGTTTTGATAATGCCCATTTTCCAGATAAATTGCTTATTTGACTATCGTATAGTTTAGTTGCTACATTTTTGTTTTCAAGTGTGTTTTCTTTTTTAGGATAGGAATGATTAAAAACCGTTAAGCATTAAATAAGATAAATTGAGTGTCTAAGGATGACTACTTTCACTATAATAATTTACAATGCCCCTGTGACTAAAGAGCGTGCTTTAACTGCTTTAAGGTTTGCTTGGACTGCTGATCTTGAAGGACACAAAGTTCAGATTTGGCTATTTGAAGATGGGGTATACTTGGCAAAGAAAAATCAAAAAACCCCTCAAGGGTTAACTAATTATGGTCAAATGCTTGAAGACCTAATTAAAGCAGATGTAGCGGTGAAAGCCTGTGTTGTCTGCGCAGAATCTCGAGGGTTGTCTTCTTTAGAGCTTATTGATGGTGTTAAACTTGCGACAATTCATGAATTAATAGAGTGGTCTGCTAATAGTGACAAAGTAATCACTTTCTAAAGAAGAAGCAGGTGTTTGTTTTGAGTGTTGAAACCTTAGATGTTAAAGGCAAAATGTGTCCCATACCTGTAGCACTAACTAAACGTAAACTATCCGAAATGCAGCCTGGACAACTGTTAGAAGTTGTAGGTGAGGGAGAGTTAGAATTCGATAACATCCAGCGATGGCTAAAAAACAATGGACATGAAATCCTTAAAATATCAAAAAACAACAATGAATTTAACATCTTGATAAAAAAACACTAACTTCTTTCTAATGTCCTAACTTATGTTCTTTTGACTAATTTGTTCTTGTATTTCATACAGCAGTGTTTCTGCGAAAGGTTTCCATATTTTCTCTCTTCATTTTTTGTTTAACGCTTATGTGGCGGTCTTTGTTTTGGAGATAATGCTGTAATTTTTCTGCAAATATCCTCTTAAATACTTTTGTTTCGAGCGTCCCTATCAGCGTAACCGTCTACTCAGGAAATTCTGTATTTTCTTCTCAAACAAATGGCGACCTCCGAAAACCTATATTTTTCCAAAAATAGCATGTTGAAAAACCGTGCAACTATGTTGTTTGATTTTCTAAAATGGGGTTTTCGGAGGCTGCCAAATGTTTTTACTCTGAAAATTTTTTACCACATTTTGGACAATACCGCACATCTTTAACATTTGGCATCCCACAACCAGTACAAAACTTTTGCTCACCAACTAAAGCAGTTGGAGTATTTTGCTGTTGCTCCAAACGCTTCTTTATAAATCGATATTCACTATTAAAGCTGCCATGTGAGAAAATAACAACAATAACAACCATTGGCAAAATAAAAAATAGTGCTCCACTTCCACGCAATGTTGGGGTGAGCTCTATCATAACCCAATAATACATTATAACTGCGCTAAGTCCTGTGAGACCTGCCATTAGAAGCAGGTATATTGCTAGGGCTTTGCGTTCGCCGTATTTTCTTTCACATTTAACGACGAAGCGCCATGAAAAGAAATCGTTAAAACATAATGGTGCTGAAGCATCAAAAGTTCGTAAATCTTTAGCTCTATCCTCAAGGAAAACGGTTCGTGAAGTGGCAATACTAATTAAACAAATAAGTAATAGTGCAAATATAGAGGGCAAAAACAATCCAAAACGATCCATAAGCATAGCTATGACTGCTACAATTATAGTACCTAAAATGCCGCCAGCAGCAAAATAGTAATGTATTTTGTGTTTAGATTTCCTAGATTCAACTAATATTGTACAACTTAGAAATATCGCACAGGCAACCAAACCAATTGCTGCTTTCCAAACAAAGGGTTCCATTGTTTTATCTCCAAATAGCCTTTGAAAACTTGCATATAGTAAAGTTCTGAAACATAAAAATGTTTCATTATATGTTTTAATTTATTCTATGTAGAAGTATTTTAGATAAAACTGGTTTAGTTCTTTAAATTATTCTGATCTGATGAAGTCTCTGAAATAACCCTTTTATGTTTCTTTTTGAACATCTCTTTAGGTGAGAGATGTGAATTATAGGTTAACCAAAGTTGTTTCTGTGCATGGTTGTAGTTGTAAACTTCCCCAGTATCAGCTGGAAAATTTGATAGAGCAGGCAGGGGTTACCCAAAATTATGGCAAAGAGGTGTTAGCAGGTGCGGGAGAAAATAGTAGTGTGGTTAAAATTGCTGACAATCTTGCAGTTTTAAACACTCTTGACTTTTTTACGCCTATGGTTGATGAGCCTGAAATTCAAGGTCGAATTGCGGGGAGTAATGTTACTAGTGATATTTACACTTTAGGTATATCTAATATTGTTAGTTTTCTTACTATAATGGCTTATCCTGAAAATATGCCTCAAGAGTTTGCTGTTGGTATGTTAAAGGGACTTGGCGATTTTTGCCATGAAATGAATATCCCCATAGTTGGTGGACATACTATACGTAACCCTTGGCCTATTATAGGTGGCGCAGCAACAGGCATAGGTCATGTAGATGAAATCATCTATACTCGCGGAGCTAAACTTGGTGACCGACTGTTTTTAACTAAACCCTTAGGCATAGCCCCTGCCATGGCGGCATACCGCCTGCAAAAAGAAGAGGCAGATAAAGAACTCCTCTCAAATATCCCTGTTGATTTGATTGAAACAGCCATAAGTCAAGCTATAAAAAACATGACTACATCTAATAAACCCGTTGCTGAGGTAATGCAAAAGATACCTGTACATGCTGCAACTGACATTACAGGCTTTGGACTAAAGGGCCATTTAACAAACATGGCTCTGCTAAGTAAAGTTGGCATAATAATCAATAATCTCTATGTAATTCGCGGTACTCCTCTCTTATCTGAACATCTTGGTTATCCTCTCTTAACAGGTGAAGCAAAGGAGACTGCAGGCGGCATTTTAGTGGCTGTTTCCAAAGAAAATGTTGATGAGCTGCAAAATGAATTTGATAAACGAAAGATACGATACTGTGAAGTAGGATATGTTACTGATGGTCAAGGTGAGGTAAATGTGGTAGAAAGTCCAAAAATAACTGAAACAGAACCTTGACTAACCCAGTTTTTATAGTTGTTAAATAAGCAAAAATATAGGAAACAAGTTTTCTCATGAAAGCATTTACTGTTTTCATGGTTCTTCCAGCATCGACTCGTCGATGGTGTGGTCTCCCATGTAAGAGTTGTTTGGTTTTCTGAGTATTTATGTGGTGGTGTGTTTTTTCTGTTGGGGTAGTTGGCCGTGTTATATGTAGCGTTGGATTAACTATTTTTGATTTGTTTATAGTTCTTGTACTATTCCTGGGACTCTTGGAAAGGGCTGGCATTCCGCTATGTGTTTTACGCCTGTGATGTATCCTACGATGCGTTCAATGCCTATGCCTGCGCCAGCTGTGGGTTTTACACGTCCTTCTTTAGCCATTTTGAAGAGTAAGGTATAGTTTTCTTTTCTCACTCCGTCTCGTTCCATTTTCTTAGTAATTTTATCATATTCATACTCTCGCTTAGAGCCTGAGAGCACTTCTCCAAATTGTGGCATTAGCAGATCATAGTTATCCCATTTGCCTGTTGAAAAATCTTCAAAATCATAGAATGCTCGGGGAATGTTTGTAACCCAAATTGGTTGAGTAATTTCTGCTATAACCTCTGTTTCCCATGTTGGACCGTATTTTGCTTCAAGATCTTCGCGGTCAAAAACTTTAAATGGCCCCTCCAAAGTTGGAATAGTGTTAAAGCAGCCAATAGTTGTAAAGTCTTCTTTTAGGTCTTTCTTTAAATTTTTAACTAAAGTGCAAAGTGCGTTTTCAACTAGTGTAAAGATGTCTTTTGTGTTGGCGTCTTGGATTTCAAAATCGAGTTGGGTGAATTCATAGATGTGTTTTCCTGTTTTTCCACGTTCTGCTTTTTCAATACGGATGTTTGGTGAGAGTGTGAATAGTTTAGGGTAGGCTGTTGAGGCGGCTATTATTTTGTGAACTATCATGCTTGTCATGGTGCGTACGGGTTTTTCATATATGTCTAATTCTATTCTTTTTTCAATTGAGGCGTTTGGGTCTGGCCAGAGGGGGTCGGTGCTTTGGCTTAAAATTACTGGTAGGAGCCATTGAAAACCTTTGTTGACGTATGTTGAGGTTAAATTGTTTAGAGTGTAGGTTACTATTTTTCCTAGGCAGTTTTTTCTTTTGATTTCTTGTTGTGTTAATTGATCTAGCGCTTTTGGCGGGTCGATTGTGGGTATGTGTTTGGCTTGGGTCATGTTGTTGTTTCCTTATGTTTGATTTAGATAGTGTATACAGCATTATGGGTAATAAATTTTTTATACAAAACATGGCGTATTTTACAAATAAAATATGTTTTTATACCTGAAACTTGTAATATTTACATATGAGCCTTAAACTTGACGACAAAGACATTGCTATTTTACTTTTAATTCAAGAAAATAGCAAACTAACAGCTAATCAAATAGCCAAAAAAACCAACATCCCCATAACCACAGTGTTTGCTAAAATAAAACGCATGGAAGAATTAGGCATAATAAAACAATACCGCGCCCTACTCTCCCCAGAAAAACTAAACCTCTCAACCACCGCCTTCATACTAGCCGCCGTCTCCTATGGAAACAAAAACGGTAGCCAATCCCTAACTCAAAGAGACGTCGCTGAAGAAATAGCCCACCTCTCTGAAGTACAAGAAGTCCACATAATCACAGGCGACTGGGACTTACTAATTAAAGTCCGAGCTGAAAATGTTAGCGCCATAGGTAAATTTGTTGTTGACAAACTAAGACGCATCAATGGCCTACAAAAAACCTTAACCTGTATGGTTTTTGAAACCATAAAAGAAACGACATGTTTGCCTTGCATCATAAAAAAGAACCCTACTGAAAACTTTTAGGCAGCAGTAGAATAATACAATAGCGGCAAAGCCAATAACACCGTATTTTTACCTTTAACTGAAAGAGTATACTCAACACGTAAAGGCGGCCCCTTTTGAACATTACGCTCTATATATCCATGAGACTGAAGCAGCTTCAATTTATCAGACAACGTACGCGAATTTACCCCTAAAACCTTCTTTAACCCCCCAAACCCACTTACCTTCTTAAGCAGCAAAGTGTACAGAATTTCCAAACTCCACTTTTGAAATAACACATTAAAATTTTCTTGCAAACTAGCCATTTCCTCTTTTACCTCTTGAGGCGTAATTTCTTGTTTCTCCATTATGGCAAAAAAAGTTACTTCAATGCCTTGAATGGTCCTCTCCATTTGCCCCTCAACAAGCTTACGAAATTCTGCACTTAAAGTTAAAGGAGTATTCATGACAATTACACTTAGTGTACTTTGACTCACTCTATAATTTATAAGGCTTTACATATACAACATAGTATACAAAATACATCACATAACCTGGGGAAAAAATAACATGGAAAAATTTGATGTCATAGTTGTTGGCGCCGGAACAGCAGGCTGCATTGCAGCAAAAACAGTTGCTGAATCCGGACTAAAAGTATGTTTAATAGACAAAAACAGCCGCGAAAACATAGGCGAAAAAATCTGTGGCGACGCCATAGGCGAACACCACCTAACCTTTTTAGGCCTTGAAAAACCAACCGGAAACGAAATAGACACAAAAATCGACGGTATGAAAATTTACTCTCCCGACGAAAACACCGTCTTCACAGTAGCCGACGAAGACTTTAAAGGCTACATCCTAAACAGACGCCCATTTGGCCAATGGCTACTTAAAAAAGCCACCGATAAAGGCGCCCAACTACAAGACAATATGAATTTCCGCTCACCTATAATTGAGAAATCCACCATAGTTGGCATATCTGCCAAAAACATGCGCACAGGCGAAATTTCAGAATTACGCAGCAAAGTTGTTATCGACGCCACAGGCTACTTTGGCATGGTACGCAAACAACTTCCCCCAGAATTAGGCATAGACCAAAACATAGACAATGAAGATGTTGAAGCATGCTATCGCGAAATTCGCCAACTTAAACATGAATCTGCAAACACCAAATACTGCGAAATATACCTAAGCCAAAAAGCATCCCCCGGCGGCTACACCTGGATTTTTCCCAAAAGTAACGCCTGCGTAAACGTAGGCATAGGCGCACTTATGCGTAAAACAGGTTATCCAAACCCAAAAGAACAACTCTACAGCACCGCATTTAAAAAACCCATGTTTGACGGCTCAACCGTTTTAACAGGTGGCGCATGGTTTGACCCCGTCCGCAGACCCCTAGACAACATGGTTAGCAACGGTATTGCCATAATAGGTGATGCAGCATCCCTAGTTAACCCCATACACGGCGGCGGTATCGGTCCCTCAATGCTAAGTGGACACTTTGCAGGCAAACAAATAATCGAAGCTCTAAACAAAGGTGAACCAACCAAAGAAGCCCTCTGGGGATACAACAAGATATACATAGACACCTATGGCAAAAAACAAGGGGTGCTAGATATTTTCAAAATATTCCTTCTCTCTTGTAGCGATGATGATCTAAACTATGGTATGAACCAAAAACTCATGACCGAAGATGACGTGTTAAAAGCAAGTATGGGCGATGACTTTAAACTAAACATTACTGAAACTGCAAAACGCGTCTTCAAAGGTATAAGGCGTATAGGCTTTCTAAATAGACTCCATCTAACTGTTACCATGATGAAAGAACTACGCGCACACTACAACACATACCCCTCAACACCTGATGGCTTTGAAATCTGGAGAGATCAAACAGTAAACATTATAGCTCAAGCTAGAAAAAAATTCCTCGACTAAACAAAAGGTTTTGGTCTCCAACCTAACCTATTTTTAACTAACTAGCTATTTTTTTTATTGTGTCTAATTGTAGGTTTATCTGCTGTGTTTATTTGTTAATTCTATGTATTCTTGTTAGCGTTGTAAGTAGTGCCATTTTTGATGGTTTTATTTGTTGTGTTTGTTGTTTGGTGGTTTTGTTGTGTTGGTGGTTGTTGATGTTGTTTGATGTTACGTTGTGGGTCGAGATCTGTTTGATGAGTAATGGTGTGTGTTGGAATTACTTTTCATATTTACAATTGTAATGTTAGAAGGTGAAATAATTTTTGGAAAAACGTTGGTGTGTGTACCAAAATCTATATAACCTGCTTGGTATGTTATGTATGTATTTATGATGCGTATTGTCTTAATTGTTGAGTGTTCTGTGTGGGGTGGGGAGACTTTGGGGTAGTGTGTGAGGGGTGTGGTTCATTTAGAGTGGTGTAGTTGTGGGGTAGCTTTTTTGTTGTAAGTGTGTGGTTGTAATTTTCGTGCGGATGTTTGGATATTATATATCTTTAAGTGAATATGCACATTATTTATTGACGCAGTTCTTCATAATATGAAAAAATGTGTGCCATTTTTCTGTTATATTTTCGTATAATTGCGTATTTTTTGTGTTTTGAAAAGATTTCATCTATCTATTTAGTTTTTACTGCCACAATTTTTATATGCATGACTAACTGCCCTTTAGACAAGATTATGAAAGGATAGTGATAACATACTATGAATGATAAGTTGAAATTTTTTTCTAAAAAGACAAACCGTGTGTTCTCTTTGGCACTAATAGTTGCTTTGTTAACTATGGTTTTTTTGCCAATACAAGAGAGCGCAGCAGCTCCTATTACTGACGTTCCAGTAGGCGTGAATGGCCGAATTCTTCCTGCTAGTTTAGCCGGCGATACCTCAGACTGGATAGAACTTGCTAGAAATGACGAATACTCACTGATAGTACGCAAGGACGTGCTCCCTCTGGGCAAGGTGGAATTTGATAGTAGCAGATCCACTTACTACGCAACTTCTAACGTTCGCAACCTCGTGAACAATTGGTTCACAAACACACTACCAAACCAAGCCAGATTGCGTGACTTCACAGTGAAAAGTGATGTTTTACAAAAACTAGGTTCCTTTGCATCATTATCTACACAGGGGTATAGCAAGCCAACTGAAACATCAGCTAGAACAGGCAACGATGTGGCCTTCTTGCTGAGTTTTTCCGAAGCAGCATCCTTCTGCAGCATGCAATATGCGACCAGCACTACAACTTGGGTTAATAGCCCCCAAATAGCCCAAAGCAACTTTAAAAAGCTAACCCCACTGCCTATGGCCGGATTGGGCGACTTTTGGTGGTTGCGGTCACCTGGACATAGTGCCAGCTCAACCCCGTGTGCAAGTTCTGTCGGCTCGCACTCCACAAGTATGGCCAATATGGTCTATGCAAGTTCAAGCCAAGCTCCATATCCGTATGTTCGTCCAGCTATGTGGGTGAAATCCACAGTCTTTGAAACTACTCCTTCTTCGTATTCTATTGGTTATGTGCTAAATGGTGGAACTAATGCGCCAAGTAATCCCACTTCGTACACTGTGTCTACTCTTCCCGCCAGTATTGCTGCTCCCTATAGATCAGGTTATGCGTTTTCACATTGGAGTATGACTTGCGCTAATGGAACTACAGTTGTTTTATCAAACAGCGTCATCCCTGTGGGTACTACAGGCAATGTCGTATTGACTGCAATTTGGGGTGCACCAATCCAATATGCTATTACTTATAATTTGAATGGTGGTGCTCCTGCTGCTGGCAATCCAACTACATATAACATAGAAAACGCACCCACCATAAATGCAAATACTGTGGTTGCTCCAACAATGACAGGCTACAGATTTGTAAACTGGAGAGCAATCTATACCAACGGTACTACATTTGAACTAACTGCTAGCGGCATTCCAACTGGTTCTACTGGAAATGTTCTACTAGCTGCCATCTGGGATCCTACACCAATATCATTTAACATCATATACGTACTAGATGGAGGTACTAATGCTCCAGGTAATCCCTCAGTATATACGGTGGCAAATGTTTTTCCTGTACATATAGCCAATCCCTCCCGATCAGGCCACACCTTCTTAGGCTGGATAGTTGTCTACAACAACGGCACAATAATCCCCCTGACATCTTCGTATAGTATTCCTGCGGGTAGTGCTGGTGATGTCACTTTGACTGCTGTTTGGAGCCCACCCGTCCAATCATATAGCATTGCATACAATTTAAATGGCGGAGTAAACGCTGCTGGTAACCCAACAGCCTACAACACAGGCAACCTACCCCTAAGCATTGCTAATCCAACTAGG
>Ga0209737_10000622_pt1 | contig 28162 bp, 30 predicted proteins | sample TergutCu122P3_FD_187284 | JGI IMG/M metagenome (GOLD analysis project Ga0209737, IMG submission 187284) | Cubitermes ugandensis P3 segment gut microbial communities from Kakamega Forest, Kenya - Cu122 P3 (SPAdes) (version 2) | ecosystem: Host-associated > Arthropoda: Insects > Digestive system... | reverse complement strand
AATTCATTCACAAACCAAACACTTGCACAACTTGATTTATGGAAAAATAAAGATGTTTACAAACCCGGCGTTTATCGTTTAAGCAAAGAGCTTGATGAAGAAGTTGCAAGATTACACTTGGCAAAAATCGGTGTAAAACTGACAAAACTTACAGAAAAACAAGCAAATTATTTAGGCGTAAATGTAAACGGACCATACAAAGCGGAACATTACAGATATTAGGATTCGTACGGGCGACCGCCTCGGTCGCCCGTTATTCCAAAAACGGGAAAATTATGCTTTTATATCATGGAAGTAACACAGTTGTTGAAAAACCTGAAATAATTAACGGAATTCGCGGTTTGGATTTCGGAATTGGATTTTATACAACAAGTAATCACAAACAAGCAATTCGATTTACCGAAAATGTCGTTAATCGCAATAAATACGGACAAAGAACCGTATCACATTATGAAATAGACGAAAGCGAATTATTCAAAAAATGTTCGTTTAAAAAATTTGAAACCCCCGACGAAAAATGGCTTGATTTTGTCGCACAAAACAGAACAAATAAATATAACGGCTGTAAATACGATTTAATAATCGGACCTGTTGCAAACGATACGGTATATAATGTAATAAACCTTTATTTAGACGGAATTTATACAAAAAAAGAAGCATTAAAGCGCTTAAAAATCAGAGAATTATTTGACCAATGGACATTTTGCTCCGAAAAATCACTTGAATTATTAAAATTTAAAAAATCGGAGATTATATGAAATACTCAACTACCATGCGCATAAAAGTAAAAGGACTTTTAAAATTGCTTATGCAGGAAACCAATCTCGGTTTTAAGGAAGCACTTGGATTTATATATAATTCACAATTATTTTCCGACCTTGAAGACGAAAAAACAAAAATTTGGCATTATTCGGAAATATTGCTTTTTGATTTGCTTATGCAGGAAAAAAAAACAGGAAAGGTTGTCTATCCCGATGCGTAAAAAAGATACATCTGATGAAGTTAAGCAATTTGTTATATTTGCGATAGAAGAATATCGTGCAGCAAAGGATATTTCGGGAAAAGATGCGTTTGCACTTTTTGAAAAAAGCGGTTTGCTTGATTACATTGAAGAATTTTACGATATTTTACATTCAAAAGGAAGTGAATATTTGATTTATGATTTTGACGAATATTTGAATAAGCATTCAGTGCCAAATATTATTTTTCCTGCAAAATTAACTAAAAAGGAACAAAAATGAGCAATAAAATAACAATATACGACACAACACTCCGTGACGGAAATCAGGCAGCAGGAGTTGGTTTATCACTCTCCGACAAACTTAAAATAGCCGAAAAGCTAAGCGATTTCGGTGTAGATTACATCGAAGGCGGTTGGCCCAATCCGACAAACCAAATTGATACCGCATTTTATAAAGAAATAAAAAAATTCAACATAAAATCAAAAATTGCGGCTTTCGGCTCAACAAAACGCCCGAAAACTAATATTGACGAAGACCCGTTTATCGGTGATTTGGTTGCTGCAGACACAGGAATTTGCACAATTTACGGAAAATCATGGAAACTTCACGCAACTGAAATTATTCGCTGTACACCGCAAGAAAACTTAGATATGATTTATGAAAGCGTAGAATATCTTTTACAATATAAAGACGAAGTTATTTTTGATGCAGAGCACTTTTTCGACGGCTACAAAGACGACCCGGAATATGCAATTAAAGCACTCAAAGCAGCAAAAGAAGCAGGAGCATCATACCTTGTTTTATGCGATACAAACGGTGGACTTCTGCCGAACGAATTTATAAGAATTTTTGAAAATGTCAAATCAAAAATTGATGCCAATTTGGGTGTTCATTTGCATAACGATTCCGGTTGTGCCGAAGCAAACTCAATTATCGGCATAGAAATGGGCGCAACTCAAGTTCAGGGAACAATCAACGGAATCGGCGAAAGATGCGGAAATGCAAATCTCTGCACAATTATCCCTGCAGTCCAGTTAAAACTCGGAAAAATCGTAATTCCAGAAGAAAACATGAAAAAACTTAGAGAATTATCAATCAGTGTTTCCGAAATAGCAAATCTCAGTCCAAATGTATCAGCACCTTTTGTCGGCGATAATGCCTTTACACACAAAGCAGGAGCACATGCAGACGGAGTAAGAAAAAATTCCGTTTCGTTTGAACATATTTCGCCCGAAGTTGTTGGAAATTCACGAAGATTACTCGTTAGTGACCAAAGCGGACGCGGTGCAATTTTAGAATTCTTGAAGAGAATTTTAAATAAAGAGATTGACAAAAATGATGAAATTGTAAATTCTGTTCTTAAAAAAGTAAAAGAAATGGAAGCAAGAGGTTATCATTTTGAAATGGCACAAGGAACATTGGAACTTCTTGTTAGAAAAGAAATGAACGCTTTTGTTGCGCCTTTTGAAACGAAATCATTCAGGGTAATTGAAGATAAAAACGGAGGAAATCCCGTTAGTGAGGCTACAATAAAAATTTTCGATAACGAAACAAAAAAAGAAATTCATACAGCCGCAAACGGCGACGGACCTGTAAACGCTCTTTACAATGCACTTATGAAAGCAGTTGGTGAATTATATCCGTCAATTGCAAAAGTAAATTTAAAAGATTTCAAAGTGCGCGTTTTAGAAGGAAGCCAAGGAACTGAAGCATTTGTCAGAGTACTTATAGAATCAACCGACGGAACAGATTCCTGGGGAACAATCGGAGTTTCGACAAACATAATCGAAGCATCATGGAATGCGCTTTTAGACAGCGTTTATTACAAGTTGATGAAAGATAAAATTTAGAAAAAAATAATTATTTTCAAAAAAAAACACAGAATTTCGCATTTTGTGTTTTTTTTTAATTATATTTATATATAATAATGTATATTATTTTGGAAAAGAGGTAAATTATGTTTATTAAAAATCAAAAGGGTGTCGCCTTAGTTTATGTGTTAATGGCATTAGTTGCGGTCGGAGCAATCGGAATGCTTGTTTTAAATATGGCAAGAAAAGAAATGTCCGATACGATGTTACGTTCGACTACGGAAACAGCAAGATTTTCGTGTAATGCCGGACTTACTCATGGAGTAAACTTTTTTACCAACGAGAATAATTCTGCTGCAAGAGACATAATTTTGAATACATGGTATCGAAATTTTTTATTGGGGAATAGTCCTAATACCGTCGTAGACCCTGATATGATATGGGTACCTAATGGAACAATAGCCGGACAATTTTCCAATCCTAACCAAACAGATAGTATGCAATTTCGTGTTAGAATTGTGAATATTGATTTTTCCGAAGTTAGACAAATAACAGAACCAAGAATAGCAGGAGACAACGCAAGTGGCAGAGTATTACGAAATAATAGAATTCCTGAAAACTCACCATTTACAATTTTGTTAAATGCTGAAAGCATAGACGCCACAGGAAGCCGTTCAAATTGTTTAGGGTCATATAGAATTGTAGGATTTGAATTGGGTGGCGGTGGTCTTATTGATGATACTACTATAACTACCGTTCCAGATACAACTTGGAACTACACATTCGATATAAATGAAATCTTTGATTCTATTAAAACTGGAATTTACGATTCCAATTGGATTCCTGACCCTGAAAAAATTGTTCCGACACATGCACTTTTTCTTGGCGGAGGCAGTATTCTGATAAACTGCAAGGTAGATATTACCGGTGCTACATATATAGGTGGAAAAAACAGTTCCAGCCCTGCAATACAACATACTCAAATGTCTCCCGGTTCAGACCAAATAAGTCATTATCGCGGAGAATTTAGATTGTATGGAGGTGGTCCGACACCGTTGTTAGCAAATGAAAGATTTCACGGTCCTGCTTATTTTGAAGGTGGTACTGTTGATTTTTCATTTTATTCTCTATTTCCGGCAGAATCTTGGTTTCACAAAGGTTGGGGTGGAAGTGATGTAACATTTACATATTCTTCCTACAACAATCCTCACACTCTTACCCCTGCCGTTATGAAAACAAGAACGGATGGAATAGAAAATTTAGCTGCATTTCACAATGTAACAACTGATGTAAGTAAAATAAAACGTGAATCAAATACTCGTATTGAAAATGTGTCAAATAAAGTTGATGTATTCCAACGACTTGGAATAGATCCAGACGAACCAACTGCTTTTGATATTGTTTTGCCTACTGGAATTACGCAAAAAAGATATACTTTGCCAGTGACCGGAGCCGGAGCTATAACAGCAAACACTCTGAATGGATATCTTACTAATGCAAGTATTCCCAAATACATAGACAGCGATGGAAACAGTTGGTTAGTATTAGAAACAAGTGCAGATGCACAATTCGGATCTGGTGGAACTTTTACCGGAAATGCGATAATTATAAACAAGCATAATGCTTCTGGTAACAGTTTGTTTAATGTAGCTAACGGTAGTGCTGTATTGTTCTATATTCCTTCTGATGTATCTCTTAGTAATGTTAATTACGGTGCTACAACAGGAACATTTAACGGTTTATTTTATAATGGCTCAAAAACTACGAGACTTACATTGGGAGCAACAAGCGCTGGATGGTACATAAATGGAGCATTTTATAATATTGGAAATAGAGGGGATGCAGGTAATAATGCTGAAATATGGATAGGAGCAAACGGTTTTAACGGACCTGTAACAATAGACTTTAACAGTGCACCTGCAATATCGGCAATAACGAAAATTTCAAAATTAGGTGTTCTTGTACGACCATGTGATGAACCACCATGTAGTGGTAGTGGTAATGGACATTGGAATTATTATGGACATAGAGACACAACTATTTATGACTTTGTTGGGTTTGATACTACCAATTGGGACTCATCTGCCGTGCTTCCTATAGGAGAAAGAGATGATACTACATTTGGACGAAGACCTGATCCAGCAACTGCTGGTTTAGAAAGAATTACCGAAGATATATTGCCAAGTGTTACTACAAAATTGGAAAGTAGGAGTTTTTAGGAAGATATAAGTATTAAGATAAAGAGCGGAAAATTTTTCCGCTCTTTTTGTTTTGGTTTTAATTTATTAGTGGCAGATATTATTTTTATTGTAGAAAATTGGTAAAGGAGTGAAAAATGGAAAAGAATACCGAAAAAGACAAACTTGATATAACAAATCTGAAAAATGCAGTTTTAGCACTTGAAAAGTGTATTTCTACATATAATGAATTTGCGGGAAAATCTGAAAACTTAAAAGAATCACTTCGTTCTGCAGTTATTAAAAACTTTGAAGTGGCGTATGAAGTATGCTGGAAGTTTATGAAAAGATGGATGGAAATAAATGTTGATAGCAATATTATAGAAAAAATTACACGAAAAGAATTTTATAGATTAACTGCAGAACATGGCTTGATTTCCAATTTAAATGAATGGTGGGATTTTCACGAATCACGAAATAAAACAGCCCATTTATATAGTGAAGTAACTGCTGAAGAAGTATTTGGAACGGCATTAGTGTTTTTACCGATTGCACAAAATTTTATTAAGAAATACGAAGAAAGGAGTAATAAATGTTAGGAATGTCTAAAGAAAATGAAGAAGAATTAATGGAAATTCTTAATCGCTTGGCACCTGATTATGATGTTTTAGCTTTTGGCTCTCGAGTTTCGGGAACTAATAAACAATTCTCGGATTTAGACCTTGCATTTATTTTGCCTAACAATCAAAAAATGCCTTTAAGACAATGGAGCAAACTTAAAGATAACTTTGGAATTTCAGACTTGCTTTTTAGAGTTGATGTTATCGACTATAATGCCTGCGAGGATTATTTCAAAAAAATAATAGATAAAAATAACATTAAAATACACTCAAGAAAAGAGGTAATAAATGGCTAAAAAGGACATTAACTGGGGCGAATTAGGCTTTGCTTATATGCAGACAAATTCGTTTGTTAGAATGAATTGGAAAGATGGGAAGTGGAGCGAACCAAAACTTTTGACTGATTATAATATTACTATGAATGTTGCAGCAACAGCACTTCACTACGGACAAGCAGCGTTTGAAGGACTTAAAGTATTTACTCTAAAAAACGGCGATACCGCGGCTTTTCGTCCTGATGAAAACGCTAAAAGAATGATTGCTTCGGCAGACAGGCTTTTGATGGAAGAAATAAGCGTTGACGACTTCTTGAAATCTCTTAATATTTTAGTTAAAGATAATATTGATTTTATTCCGCCCTACGGAACAGGAGCGAGTGCTTATGTTCGTCCGTTACTTATTGGTACAGGCGCTCGAATCGGAGTTCAAAGAGCCGACGAATACGATTTTTATATGCTTATTATGCCGGTAGGTCCTTATTACAAAGGCGGAATTAAGCCGATAAATGCACTCATGAATACCGAATTTGACAGAGCGGCACCACGCGGACTCGGTAATGTAAAATCGGCAGGGAATTATGCGGCAGGTTTGCAAAACGACTACATAGGAAAAGCAAAAGGTTTCCCAATTTCACTTTATTTGGATTCAAAAGAGCACAAATACATTGACGAATTCGGCACATCAAACTTTGTTGCAATAACAAAAGACGGAAAATATGTAACACCTGAATCGCAATCTGTTTTGCCGAGCATTACTAATAAAAGTTTGCAACAATTGGCAAAAGACAACGGAATGATCGTTGAAAAACGCAAAATTTCGATTGATGAATTGCCGGATTTTGTTGAAGTTGGAAGTGTAGGAACAGCATCGGTAATCACACCGATTTCGTCAATAACCTATGGAGATAAAGTTTTCAAATTCGGTGAACCAAATACACTTTTGAAACTTTACAAGCAATTAACGGGAATCCAAAACGGCGATTTGGAAGATAAACACGGATGGATGTATAAAATAGTGTGAAATGTGAAATGAGAAGTGAGAAATGTAGGGGCGTATTGTATACGCCTGAAAGAATAATTGTCGAACTTACTCGAAATATACTCAATTTAATTAACAGGAGATTTATTTTGAGAGATGCTGAAAAAACTATCGGAAATATGATTGATAAATGTAAAGTTTCATTTATCGGTTCAATTGATGACGACGGATTTCCTAATATGAAAGCAATGTTGCCGCCAAGATTTCGAGATGGAATTAAAACATTTTTGTTTTCAACAAATACTTCATCGAAACGAGTTGCAGAATTTCGCAAAAATAACAAAGCAAATATCTATTTTTATGATGGGCGTTTTTTTCGCGGCGTAATGCTTCTCGGAACTATGGAAGTACTTGAAGACAGCGAAAGCAAAAAGAAAATCTGGCAAGACGGTGATACGCTTTATTATCCAAAAGGAGTCGATGACCTAGATTACTGCGTTTTGCGTTTTACAGCTCAAAATGGACGATATTACAGCAATTTCAAAAGCGAAAATTTTAATGTCTGATAAAATTCGCATAAATAAATATCTTGCCGAATGTGGACTCGGCTCACGGCGGCAATGTGACGAAATTATCGCGGCGGGGCGTGTGTCAATAAACGGGCAAAAAGCAGAAATGGGGACGCAAGTCGGAATTGGCGATAAAATTTTGCTCGACAGAAAAGAAGTTCAGCACATTTCTCAAAAAAGATATTATTTGTATAATAAACCAAAAGGCGCGGTTGTATCAAGAATTGACGAAAATGGGCGAGCTACAATTTATGATTACCTTAAAGATTCAGGTATTGAAAATATAGAAAACTTAAAATATGTTGGGCGGCTTGACTTGGCTTCGGAAGGTGCACTTTTACTAACAAATGACGGAGATTTGGCATTTTCTCTGACTCACCCGAGATTTCAAATAAAGAAAGTTTATTTTGTAAAAATCAGCAGAGAATTAACTGTAGCAGAAATGCAAAAAATTGTAGAAAACGGCGTTTTTTCCGATGGAGATATTTTGCGTGCCGGAGCAATTCGTTTTAAATCTGAAGATAACGGAAAATTTTGCTATGAAGTAGATTTATACGAAGGAAAAAACAGGCAAGTTCGCCGAATTTTTGAAGCATTGGGCGAATCGGTAATCCAACTCAAACGTCTGCAATTTGCTACAATAAAACTAAACGATTTGGCAAGTGGAAAAATTCGAGAACTATCAGAAAAAGAAATTGACGGATTGAAAAATAAAATAAAGAAAAATGAAAAAAATCCGTAGGTTTTATTTGGCATAATGTATTTTCGCCACTGAATTATTGCTTTGAGGTATATAAAATGTCAAATGTAAAAGGCAAAGCGGGACTTCCGCTTCCATTCATAACAAAACACATCGTTCCTTGTCTGTTTGAAGATTTGCACAGAGGCAAACTCTTGTATTCAATGATGTATCGCAGATATTTAAAAAAATATGATGCGGAAAAAAACTTACCAATTTCGCAAATTTCGCTTAGAGTGAATGAAGTGTGTAATTTGCGTTGTGCAAGCTGCGGGCAGTGGGGTGAAAACGGACATTTGCGCTTAAAACATGAACGCGGTGAAAAACTTGAGCAACTTGATTTTGAAGTAGTAAAAAAGCTTGTTCTTGAAACAAAAAAAGATAATCCTACGTATTATATTTGGGGCGGAGAGCCAACACTTTGGAAACCACTTGTTCCGCTTTTTAAATTGCTGGGAGAAAACAAACTTTACGGTTCAATCGTATCTAATGCACAGGCGTTGGAGCCTATTATAGAAGAACTTATCGATACAAAAGCACTTATGATTTTATTTCTTTCACTTGATGGATGGGACAGCGCTTCACAAAACCAAATGCGTGCGCCCGCAAACGGAAAAAGTGTCGATAACTTTGAAAAAATAATGGGAATCATAGATAAAATTGACGAAATTAAAAAACGCAAAAAATTGAAATATCCTATTATTGCACCGATTACGGTTGTTTCAAATTTGAACGATAATCATTTGGCGGACATTCACAAGTTAGTTCTTGATAAAACACAGCTTCACCCGTATTATTATGGCTGGTATATCACCGAAGAGCGTGCAAAACAACACGAAGAAGTTTATCAAAAATGCTTCGGAGCAGTTCCCGACAAACATCGCGGCTATCTCAAATCCTGTTTTAATGATGTTGATGCAAAAATTGTATCGAAGCAAATAAAAGAAATAATGAAAATGTCAAAAGGACACGAAAGCGTTCCGCAAATTTTGCCTGACATTTACGAAGAAAAAGACATTGAAAGATATTACAACGACCACACGTGGACTTGCGGCTACGATAAATGTCACAGCATTTACCATGTTGTTGAAGTGTCGCCAGACGGACGAGTAACACCTTGCCGAGACTACCAAGATTATTCTGTCGGGAATATTAACGAACAGCCGTTTTACGAAATTTGGAATGGGGAAAAATACAAAGAATTCCGCCGCCAACTCGCAAAAGGACTTATGCCTGTTTGCAGCCGCTGTTGTGGGCTGCAGGGTTTTTAATTTTTGAAAATTAAACTTAAATAAAAGACCCTAAGCGGTCAAAGGAGCGATGGTATGAGTGATGGAAAAGCGGTTTCGCAAAGCAAGGAACTGACTTCTGAACAAAAAAAGCAGATGGAACAGATTGAAAAACTTGAAACAATTACACCAAAAGAAAATGTTCGCGAAGTAGATACGGATGATAAAAAATCCAAATCAAGTAAAGCTACAAAAGCAGAGCTTCGAGAACTTGCGGAAAACAAAAAAATAGTTTCAGGAATAATTACCGGCGCAAATCGCGGCGGATTAAGTGTAAAAGTTCTTGGGCACAACGCTTTTTGTCCGCTTTCTCAGTTTGATACAAAAAAATTGAAACCTGAAAATCTTAACTCATACTTAAATCAATCGTTTGATTTCGTCATTGAAAAAATAGAATCAAAAGGAACAAATATTATTCTTTCGAGAATTCCGCTTGTTGCAGGCAATATTGAAGGACGAATTGTTGAAATTGAAAAAATCGCGGCAGCCAGCGGTAAAATTGAAGGCACAATTTCAGGTATTTTGATGACCGGCAAAAACAAAAAAGAAGAAGCAGGCGCATTTGTTGATTTGGATGGTCTCGAAGGTTTTGTACATATTTCAGAACTTTCTTGGACTCGTGCAACAAAAGTAAATGATGTTGTTAAAAATGGTGAAAAATATACATTTAAAGTGCTTGCGGTAGAAAGAAAAGAACCTCTCACTGCAACAAAAGTAAAATTATCGCTCAAAAAAGTAAGCGTTGACCCATGGAACGATATTGAAAATAAACTCAAAGTAGGTGAATTTGTAAACGGAATTGTTGCAAGAATCGTAAATAACGGCGTATTTATTCGTTTGGAACAAGGCATAGAAGCACTTATCAGAACGGAAGATTTGAGTTGGGAAAAGAAGAAAATCTCCGACATTGTTAAAGTCGGTCAGGAAGTTTCGGCAAAAATCACAAACATAAATCTTGAAAAACACCAAATTGACTGTTCACTTAAAGATGAAAAAAGTGACCCGTGGTTAAATATTTCAAGTAAATATAAAGATGGAACAAGCGTTAAAGGTACTGTTGCAGACGAAAAAGAATACGGATATTTCATTGACCTTGAACCAGGAATTACCGGACTTTTGAATAAATCTCGCATTGCCGGTGAAAAAGGCAAAAAAGACAAACTTTGGAAAAAAAGCGAAGAAGTTGAAGTAGTTGTGCAGTATGTTGATACGGAAGAAAGAAAAATAGTTCTTTCCTTCGGTGAAATTGAACTTACACCCGTGCAAATTTCCGATATGCCGAAAAAGAAAAAGGAGAGAGCATCAAAACCATCTTCAAAATCAGCTCCGACTATGAGTTATGACACAGCAAAATCAGGCAGCGAAGAAATAAGCGAATTTGCAATGTTGCTTAAAGGCGCACTTAAAAAATAACCGACTGAGTCGGAACAAATTAATAAAAAAAGGCGGTGAAGAATTTCATCGCCTTTTTTTGAATCAAAAAAATAAAAACTATGCTTTAACAATTGCATCTGCCGGACAAACGCTAACGCAAGCGCCGCAATCCGTGCATTTTGCTGCATCAATTTCGTATTTTCCATTGCCTTCACTAATTGCTTCAACCGGGCATTCCGATACGCAAGCACCGCAAGAAAGACAATCGTCTGTGATTTTGTAAGCCATAAAAACTCCTTTATAAAAGATTAAGATTGTTTGAAATTTCTTTTTTATTACATATTGCCGGATTTCAATATATCAATCATGTTAAAGCATTTCCCATATCCTTTTGGTTCGGCATTTTCGGATAAAAAAATTACCGCATCAATTGTTCCTTGAGCATAAGCATTTCTACCACAAAGATTGTGGTGAAATTCAAAAGCAAGTCCGCCGTCTTGTGATTGTAAACGATATGTGTGAAAAGCATGCCCGCTAAGATACTCTTTGGGCACTCCGAATTTCAATTGCTCGTCTTCCATGCGGATTTTTTTTATGTCGTCGTGTGAAATCGGTTTTATCCCCATTTTATTAAAAGCATCAACAATTGCTTTTGCCGTACCGGAAGTATCTGCTTTTGTTTTTTGGTGACTTTCAACAACCGAAAGCGTATAATTTTTATATAAATCTGGAAATTTCTCTTGCATATTTTCAAGCATGAGTTGTAACGCAACTATTTGTTTTGCCATATTAGGTGCAATAACACAAGAAATTTTTGCATCGTCTGCATCATTGATTAACTTAAACCTATCCCCACCGGTTGTTCCCATTACAAACGGCAAATCATGTTTGATATAAAATTCCGCATTTGAATTTACTGAGGACGGATGTGTATAATCCACCGAAATAAACGGAGAAAATTCCTGTTTTATTTTTTCCACAATATTTTCACGCTCATCCGGACGAACAAGTTTTATATTTTTTCCGCCAAATTCAATTTCTTTATCAGTGATTTCAGGTCCTGTAAGCGAATAAGGAACAACTTCAAGTCCGCGCTCAATAGCCACTTGTGCAACTTCTTTTGCCATACTTCCGGGAAATCCGTTAACCATAACTCTAATTGACATTTTTTACCCTATTCAACTATTATTGCGGCACAACAGAAATTTCAATGTTAGCCGTATCTTTTGCTTGTTCTTCAATAAACAATTCTAATTTTGTTGTTTTAATAATATGCGGAGTAACAAAAATTATCAAATCGCGTTTATCTGTGCTCGCCGTGCGTTTCTTAAACAAATATCCTAAAATCGGAATATCCTTCAAAAATGGAATTCCACCTTCGGTTTCTTTAACTTCGTCGCTGGTAAGTCCGCCAATCACAATAGTTTCACCATCTTGAACAACAACATTTGTTTGGGCACCCTGTTCATGGACAATCGGTCCCTGATAACTTTGTTCATAAGACCTTTTAACGGGCCGCAAATCCATCATAATTTTACCTTGACCTGTAACTGTAGGAACAACTATCAATTCTGTTCTTGCATCTATTTGCTCTAATTTTGCATTTCCTGCAATATCAAGATATGAGATTGGTATTTTGCTCCCCATAAAAATCTGAGCCGGTTTATTTTCAAGCGTTGTAACTTGCGGCTCTGCTACAAGTTCGCTGTTTGTATTTGTAAATAAATATTCCAAAGCAATTGCAAATCCATTTGGGTCAAGCACTCCATAAGTAGCTCTTTCCAAAGCGTTATCAACTATTCCTTGACCTTTTGGACCTAAATGCGTAACATTATTTCCTTTGTTGTCAAAGAAACTCCACTGGATACCCAATCCATTTTGTGTGCCGCTGGAGATTTCTACAATTTTTGCCGATATTGAAATTTGCAAAACTTCAATATCCATTTCTTCAATAAAATTTTTCACATTTTCAACATTTTTTGCTAAATCATTAATAACAAGTGAATTTGTATGTTGAACAGCATCAACTTTTCCGCGACTGGATAAAACTCCTCTTAATGTTGAAATCATTTCCGTAGCAGTCGTATTTTTAAGTTTTACAACAAATGTTTGCAATTCTTCCACATTTTCCAAACTTCTTGCTGAGTTTGCTTGTCGAAGTAATCTATCAGATATGTCTTTTTCATTAGCGATATAAATCATATTGTCACTAAGTACTTGATACTTCAACTGTTTCGTATTGCATATAACACTTATAACATCTTGCCAAGTTCTGTTGTTGAGTGAAAGATTTATACGAGATAATGCAATTGCCGAATCGACTACAATATCAACTCCGCTAGCCATTGAAATTTGTGAAGCAACAGATTGAAGCGTTGCATTGCGCCATTCCCATTTTGCAAAAGGTTTATCGGTCTTACCTGCCGGCAACTGGTTAGCAATCAACAAAACCGGAAACAACAACAATCCTGCCAAAATGATACCCTTCAACGGGTGTAAATTATTTTTTTTCATAATAAACCTGTCCTTATTTAGTTAACAATCAATTCTTTTTCAACTGTATAAGAGAATGTTGCTTCTCTCATTAAAAACACCGCTTTATTGGGTTCGATTTTCAAAAGTTTTCCGCTAAAAATCGGGTCTCCGATTTTTAAAGAAAACGAAAACGTTTCTTTTCTTCTTGTTTGCTCGTTCATTCTTTCTTCTTCTAATAATGCTATCGCATCTTGACTATCATACAAAATACCAACAAGCGTTATGTTGTTTATATTAGGTAAACCTTCTCTCAAGAAATCAGATTTATCAAGCGGCAAAAACGGGTCTCTGCCTTTTCTTTTATAAGTAATTACTTTTTTTAGTTCAGGAGTGACAATAGTATCATCAACATTCTTGACATTATCCTTTACTGCAAGTTTCGCATTTGCCGTTTTTACACTATCTGTTTTAATTTTATCTTTACTTGAAATATCTTCGTATTCATGAATACTTGAATTATTACCAGGTGTTTGCACTTTTTTAACATTTTCGGTATTTACAGATACCACACTTTCGTGAATCCATGCCTGAATCCCATCAGAAGTTTTAACCTGATACCACTGTCCATATTTTTGTGTTGCAACAAATTTTTCATTCCGTTTACTTTTTCCAACTAATTCTGCATTAGCAGAAGGAAGTTTCCGCAAATTAACAGAATTAGCCGTAACAACTAAATTAAGCGGAAACACTTCAATCATCTCACTCACAGGGGAAGAAATCTCTTCCTTTTTCTCTGCTATTTTAATTTCGGTGTTATTTTTTACTTGATTTAACTCTCCCCAATAAAATAAAACCATATCATCTTTTTGTTTTAAACTAATATCACCCAAAAGTAATTTACTATTTTTAAGCAAAATCTTAATGCTGCCGTCACTTATCTTCGTTACCATTTCCGACACAACAAAATTACGATTACATTGTTCACACTTATTTACAAAGGAAGTATCCTGACCTGCAACACTCGGAGTTTCAATTACAATCAGTAAATCATTACCTTTTGAATCATATGAAATTTTCGGATTTTCAAGTTTAGCTTTAACCGCAAGCAAATACTGACTATCTCTTGACACGAATGATATGTCAGGGATAGAACTTGCGAAAATCGCAGAACAAATCAAAATTAGCACTAAAAATATTTTCATTTAGCGTTCGCTCCTTCTCCTTGTAAGGATGAATATGTCGTAATTCTGAAATTCGCCAAAACACTTCTTACTAGGTCGTCAGATGTTTTTCGACCTGTATATAAATCAAATTCTTTCAAATCATCAGTAAACATTTTAGTATTAGGATTCAATTTCACGTTTACTCTATCAATATTTACAAGCAAATCAAAATTTGCAACCCTTGCAAAAAAACTCCCTATATTGTGATAAGAACCCAAAACAGACAATTCATAATAATTCTCAACATAATATTCTTTTTTTAGTATTGGAGTTTTAGATGGTTTGAAACCCATTATTGTAATCCTTTGTATTCTTGCCACTTCCGTAATATCTGTGATTAGTCCGGGGACATCAGAATTTACAGGAAAAATTGATTCAAGAGAATCTAATTCTCGTTGCAAATTAGCGACATCAATACGCATTTTTTCCAACTGCGGTTTCAAATTTAAAATTCTATCAAGTTCTTTTTGTCTAGCAGTAGATGTTTCTTTAAGTGCTTTTAAATTTTCCGTTTGAGGCTTAATTTGAAAAAAGCCAATAAGTCCAGCAATAATAATTCCGATAAAAACTATAAATATCGTTCTTTGTGTTTTTACATCACTAAAATCTATATTATTAGCCATAATTAGCCCACCTTTTTAATTTTCAACACGAATAAAAGAATGCTGTACCGCAAAACTCTTCTGTAACCCGTTTTTGTTGTTCACGTCTTTCATTTCTACCAAATTTACACCTTCAACCTTAGGAGATCCAAACAATCTATTCATTAACAATCCAACTTCCGCATCCGCTTCCGTAATTCCACTTACCTTAATAACTCCGGTGGTAGAATCCTCTTCAATATTTGTAAGCCATGAATTCAGAGGAAGAATATCCGCATAAAGTTCAAGAGCGTTAACCCATTTGGCACGATTAACATTTATTGATTTAAGTCCGATAACTTTCGTCTGCATTGCCCTTTGTTTCGCTTCAAGTGCATTTATTTCTTCTTGAATAATTTTATTTGCCGCTATTTCTCTTTCAATATTTGTTATTTTAACTTTTTCATGCTTAACGCTCGAATTTAACATATTAAGCCAAATCAACGAAGCGCTGATAAGTCCAAGTGAAATCAAAATAGGGACAAAAAGCGACAAATTTATTGAAAACTTTCTTTCTCTGACAACATATTCCGCAGGAATAAGATTTATTTCTATTTTCTCTACCATAAATTACACTCCCCGAAGCGCCAATCCCGTTGCTACAGACAAAAGCGCCGCAAAGTTTGAAGTATCAACATTGTTAAACAATTCCGAATCATATTTCAAAAACGAAAACGGATTTGACACGACTACTTCAATTCCCAAGTGGCGAGATAAAAACGTCGTCAATCCCGGCACATAAACTCCGCCGCCGCAAACCACAATTTTTGAAACCGAATCATCTCGAGAATCTTTTCTGTAATACGAAAATGCCATATCAAAATTAGATGCAAATTCTTCAAACGCATATTGTAAAGATGACTGAACATTATCGAGCGAAACACCTTCAACTTGCTGCCCAAACATCAAGGAATTTGCTATATCAGCATCAACTTTCAATTGTTTTTGCAAAGTTTTTAAAACATATTCACCACCGACATTTATGTCTCTTGCCGAATGATAAAGCCCATCTTTAATAAACATTATACGGCTTCCGTGATGTCCTATGTCCAAAAGAATAATAGTTTCCGGAGTTTCGTTCAATTCGGATTCTTTAGCATAACAATTATTAAAAGCATAAGAACTCACATCAATAATTGTCGGACGCAATCCTGCCTCAAAAAGAGCATCAATACATAACTGCATATTAGGATTTTTTGACGCAACGAGTAAAACTTGAATTTTTTTATCCTCTTCATTTACGCTCAAAATCTTATATGAAATAGTTATGTCCTCAACATCAAATGGACTTCTTTGAGTAGCTTCCCAAAGAATTGTTTCTTCAATATTATCCAAACTTTCAAATGGGAACTCAATCTTATCACTAAGAATACCTGTTGTCCCCATAGAAACAACAACATCTTGAATTTCAGGGTCACATTGATTTATCAATTTATTTACTATATCAACAAACACTTCTTTTTCTTTTACAACACCGTTTGAAACAACACCATCAGGCAAATCTTTTATGCCCACAGCTGTAAGACACAAATTCTCGCCTTCTTTTTTCAATTCGACTAACTTAATTGACTTGCAGCCAATATCAAGCCCTACGCTGTAATTACTTCTACCTTTTTTTCCAAACAATGCCATACCATCTCTCAATCAAAAACTTAAGTTTATGACACTACACACACTTAAAATAATATAATCAACAAAGAAAATGCGAAAAAAAACAAAAAAACACTAAATTTAGTTAGCAAAGACCCAATTTATTAAATCCTGACTAACCAAAAGTATTCTGTTTGACCGCGTTCGCACTTCATTTTCAAATACTCCACGAGATTCTATTTTCACTTCAATACTATCAACCGAAATCGTATCTTTAATAACCGAGACAAAATATTCACCGCCATCTTCGGTTTTTCCTGAAATATTCTGAAGTAAATCAATATCAAACATTCCGGTTTCCGGAAATATTGCTCTTTCGGTTATTGCTTGAAAACCGAAATCAGCAGATTGCAGTGCTTTGGTTTGTGCAAATTGAGTATGCTGATTAGTTTTATTTACAAAATAAACTATTACAGAAATCACGGCAATTATTGTGATTATTAAAATTGACATTTGAATTTTGAACGACATTTTTATCATATAAAACTCCTAATCATTACCATTCTGAGATTGTAATATACATTATTTTTAAGGACAATATAATATTTTTTAACAAATATAAGAAAATAAATAGTATTTTCTAAAAAAATGGATTTGAGTAATTATGATTAAAAACAAAAATATAATGATAGCAATGAGCGGCGGAGTTGATAGCAGTGTTGCGGCTTTTTTATTAAAAGAACAAGGATTTTCACCTGTTGGTGCAACAATGTGCTTCGGACTTGTTGATGTGGAAGGAAACCCAAAAAGTTGCTGTGACCCAAGAAGTGTTACCGATGCAAAACGAGTTTGTCAAAAACTTGGAATTCAACATTATGTTTTCGATTATGCCGATGAACTTAAGAAATTTGTGATTGACAATTTCATAGAAGAATATAAAATTGGTAGAACACCGAATCCTTGCGTACGCTGCAACTCATTTTTAAAATTTGAGTCACTGTTTTTACGTGCAAAAGAATTGGGACTTTCAGGACTTGCAACAGGACATTATGCAAAAATTACCGAAGACGAGACAGGATTTCATCTTGAAACTGCCGACGATAAAAATAAAGACCAAACATATTTTTTATGGGGAATAAAAAAACAAGATTTTCCGAACATTTTCTTTCCTGTTTGCAATATTGAAAAACCTGAACTTAGAAAAATTGCCGAAAGTGTCGGACTTCCAACCGCACAAAAGCAGGATAGCCAAGATATTTGTTTTGTAAGCAACGGAGACTATCGCTCACTTTTGACATCTTTTGGAGTTGAATGCAAAAAAGGTAAAATGATTCACACCAACGGAAGAATATTGGGAGAACATACCGGAATTGAAAATTACACAATCGGACAAAGAAAAGGACTTGGAATCGCCTTGGGTGAGCCGGCGTTTGTTACCGAAATTGATGTGGGAAACAATATTGTCGTAATTGGAAGCAGAAACGATTTGCTTGGAAGTTCGTGTGTTGTAGGCGAATGTAATTTTTTAGAAAGTTTTGATGATGGTAAAAATCTAACTGCAAAAATCCGCTCAACTATGTCGCCAGCAAAGTGCCGTGTTGAAAAAATTGGTGAGAAAAGTGTGAAATTAATTTTTGATGAACCGCAATTTGCAATAACACGGGGACAATCTGCCGTTATTTATGAAGAGAATCGTGTTGTTTTAGGTGGAATTATTGAATCTTGCTAAATTATTGTAAATATTGCACAGCCAAATATTTGCTCAACCCCAAAGTATTATGAAGCGAAAATGCAGCCGCTGTTCGTGTATTTATTATATTAAATACTAATCCGAATTTCAAAACAAACGGCTTTGGTACAAATGTAACCCCAAGAGTCAAATTTGGTAAAATCGAAATTCCGTAAATCAATTCCGCTGAAATTCGCCTGTTGTAATCGTCAATTTTAAGCACCGCTGCTTGATAACCGAAGCGATTTTCTTTTGAACGAATCACCGCTCTCATTTCTTGAATGACCGGATTATATTCATTGTCGGCAATAAATCTTTGCGAATACGAAAAAACTCCCATAATAATTTTATTGCCCAATCCGCCTGAAACTTCAGCGTTTGTTCCAAAAATATGGTCGCCTTCGGATTGCATTATCAAATAACTTCCTGAAACACCTAAGTGCAGAATTTTTGCAAATGAAATTGCATAACTTGTTGTAAGATTACTTTCCGAATACAAATCAAAAGCATTGAGTGAAGTGATTGAAAGCGAAAATCTGCTCTGCCCTACTCTTAGAAGTCCACCACAAAAGAAGTTTGTTAATTGTTCATTCCTATCAAAAATCGGTGTGTCGTAATATGAAACTCCACCCATTTCCAAAACGAATTTATTTGTATCTGTGTTGAAAATTGCTGAAATCATCGGCGAATTACCAATCGCACCGGTACCGCCGTCAATTACTGAAACACCCGGATTTTCGGGCAATTTCGCAGAAATCATAACAAAACAAAGAAGTATAATTATTGAAATTGTTTTATTCATTGGCGGATTTATAGCACCCCAAAATTTTTACGGGATAATTTTCGCCGATTTCCGCAAGCGCTTCTTGAACGCTATCGCTTTGAATTGAACCTTTTATATCAATAAAAAAGTGATATTTTCCTATGTTTTGTTTGGTTGGACGAGAAATTATTGACGTCATGTTCACGCCGCGAGAAGCAAATGCTTTGGCTATATTTAACAAAATTCCAGGCGCATCTTCGTTGTCGAAAATCACAACACTCGTTTTATCGTATTTAAGTGTTTGAAAAAACCTGTCTTCTTTCAAAACCAAAAATCTAGTATTATTATTCGGATTATCGGCAATGTTTTGAAAAGAAAATTTAAAATTTTCTTTATTTTCGTCAAAAATATGACTCGGAACAATAGCTCCGCAATCTTCAAATTCCTTCAATTTTTCAAAAGAATCAATATTACTATCTGTATAAACAATTTCAGCAAACGGAAATTTTTCCAAAAAATCCAAACATTGTTTTTCCGAAATTGGATGCGTAAAAATTTTTTTGATTTTTGAATGTTCTAAATTCGACAAAAAAGAAAATTGTATCGGCAAAATCAATTCTTCCGCAATTTTAACGGGAAAATCAAAAAGTGCGTCCAAAGTCATTCCGACAAAACCTTCAAGCATATTTTCGATTGGAACAACCGCAATTTGCGAATTTCTTGCCGTCAAATCTTCAAAAACCTTGCGGATTGTTTTGTGGTACGAAATCTTGGCGGTAAGTTGCGGATGATTTTTCAAAAACTCCTGTGCAGCACAATCCGAAAATGTGTCCTTTGGTCCTAAAACCGCAATATTATTTTCCATATTTCTCTTCCAAATAATTCAATGCCGCCGAATAACCGAAAAATCCCAACCCCGAAATTACGCCGTCACTTGCACCAGCAGTCAAAGAATGCTGACGAAACTCTTCGCGTTTGTAAATGTTGGAAATATGCACTTCCACAAACGGAATTTTCACCGATGAAATTGCATCACGAAGTGCAACACTTGTGTGAGTGTAGCCGCCCGGGTTAAAAATTACGCCGTCAAAATTTGCGCTTGCCCACTTTTGAATTGTGTTTATAAGTTCGCCTTCAACATTACTTTGCGCAAACTCAAGTGTTATATTTTTGTTTTTTGTTTGTTCCAAGAGCTGAATTTGTAAATCGCCAAGTGTTAGATTTCCATAAATATTCGGCTCTCTTTTGCCTAAAAAATTTAAGTTTGGGCCATTCAAAACGCCTATTTTCATTTTTCGCCTCCATTTACTATATCTTCCAAAATGTCCGTTAAAATTTCCAACGCTTTTGCTCGATGTGAAATTTTATTTTTTATACTCGACGACAACTCTGCAAATGTGTGTTCGTAGCCGTCAGGAACAAAAATCGGGTCGTAGCCAAAACCGCTCACACCACTTTCTTCAAGTGCTATTCTACCTTGACATTTGCCTATTGCGACGAAAGATTTTTCGCTGTTTGGAGCAAGAAGCACCATTGCACAACAAAAATGAGCTTTTCTATCATCTTTCGCCGTATATTTTTTCATTTCGTTTAAAAGTTTTTCAATGTTTTTTTTATCGTCTTTCGGCTCCCCCGCAAATCGAGCAGAATGCACTCCCGGACGACCTTTAAGTTTGTCGACCACAAGCCCGGAATCATCCGATAAAATCCAAGAATCTTTAAATCTTTCGGCAAGCCAATTTGCTTTTGCCAAAGCATTCCCCGTAAAATTCCGTGCATTTTCAGGAATATCGGGAACAACATCAAAAATATCTTTCAACGATAAAATTTCAGCATTTTTATCAATTTTACGGACAATTTCGCCGATTTCTTTCACTTTGCCCAGATTTCCGCTTGCTACCAATAATTTCATTTTTACTCCTTAAAATACCCCGGATTTGCGTGATTCCAACCCCATGCTTCTTCACAATCAAAGTCAACATCATCATCTTCAAATAATGGTCCTGCTCCGTTTTTTACATTTTTCGGAACGAATGTTTGTTTTTCGGTATTTTCTTTTTCAATTTCCTTTTTCATGATACAAAAATACTATTTTGCAAAATAAAAAAACAAAAAGAGAGCCGATTTCTCAACTCTCTTTTAGAATTACGCAAATTCAGTTCATAAAAATTAAAATTCGGCTTTAAATCTAGCTCCAAAAGTAACATAGTTGTAACCGAGTCTATCATCATATTGGTCGTTTTTAGCCGAAGCAAACGCCATTGAAAAACTCGGGCCAAACGCAATATTATCATTCATACGGAAATACCAGCCCAAATGCAAATCATTATATGCCACAGTAGTTTTATATTCTTTAAAATCCGTCCATTCTGTTGAGCGTTTGTAACTCCCTATACCTAAGCTGTAATTGAAGTCAACCTCATTGATTCCAAAATTAATAGAAGGATTAACTTTCATAAGGAAACCAAAAAGGCTTTCGTCTATACCATATTTGTTTCCGTCAATCTTATAAGACTTAGATGGGCTGAAATTTCCCATCGCTAATCCTGCATTAAGGTTAAAAGCGTCACTGAAAGCAAAACCCGCATCAATTCCGTAAGCCACTAAAATCGGTGTCTTTCTTTTCGCTACTACATCTGAGCGTCCTTCTTCTTCATATATAGTGTAATAACCCCAAAAAGAACGGGTTTGAAATGTAGGTGTAAGCGTAACCAAATCACCCAAACCAATATCCGCGCCTAAAATAAAACGGAATTCGTTGTGATTATAATCCGATACCCACTCTCCTGCCCATTCGTCCCAATAACCTTGGTCTCTATAGTGCAAATCATTAGTAGGACTTACCATCGCAGCAATCAAACTCAAAGAAAATGTTTCTGCAATATCAAAACCAAACTTAAGACCACCTTGTGATGCATTATATTCGCAATCCCAACCCCAATACCAAGTCCAAAGACCCTCACCTGATTCAACTCCTGCTACCAAATCAAGAACCGTATTACCCGGAACATTAAGAAGTCCGCCGGAAAGTGAAAATACCGAACCCGGTTTCCAAGTAAAATAAGCATTGGGAAGATGCGGAATATGGTCTTTTGCACTTCCGTTTGCGAAGTTAAGTTTATTTTCACCATAACCACCAGGATTACTCAAACGAAAATCCATAGAGAAATTATCTGTGAAATCCAAACCTAATTTAGCATTCCAACTATACGGGCTGTTGAATGTGTTAAATTTATCGTTTTCTCTTGGTTCTTTATCTGCTTTATACCAAACATTACCAAACTCCCAACCCAAACCAACCATCAAATCTCCTGAAAACCTTACTTTAATACCTTTTGCTCCGTTAGCATTGTTAGAAAGAACAGCAGTTGCGACTGGTGCCGAATACGAAGAATACGATGAAGTATATCCTTCATTTGTAGATGAAATACCTTCTTCGGAATCTTGTGCAAAAACCGAAGCCGCGAATGCCATTGCCGCAAGCAATGCAATTTTTTTTAAGTTCATTAAAAACTCCTTTTTTATTTGTTAAAATTATTCCTTATTTATCACTCAACGCTACAACACCCGGAAGCTCTTTGCCTTCCAAGAATTCCAAAGAAGCGCCACCACCTGTTGATACATGCGAAACTTTGTCTTCAAGACCTGCTTTTTCGATTGCAGAAACAGAGTCACCGCCGCCAATAATTGTTGTTGCACCTTTTGCTGTTGCTTCTGCCAACGCTTCTGCAATTGCAAATGTCCCTTTTGCGCTTTCGTCAATTTCAAATACTCCCATTGGTCCGTTCCAAACAACCGTTTTTGCTTTTTTTACAACATTTACAAATTTTTCGATAGTTTTCGGTCCGATGTCGCAACCTTCCCAACCTGCAGGAATTTTGTCGTAATCAACAAACTTTGTATTACCGAGAGTTCTTGCATCATAATTGAAATTATCTGCAATCAAAAAGTCAATAGAAAGACGGATTTTGCCGTTTGCCTTTTCCATAAGTTCTTTTGCAAGTTCAAGTTTATCGTCTTCACAAAGTGAATTCCCGATTTCGTATCCTTGTGCTTTTCTGAATGTATAAACCATTCCGCCACCTATAATGAGCTCGTCAACTTTCGGAAGAAGCGCATTTACAACATCAATTTTACCTGAAATTTTTGCTCCGCCGATAATAGCGACAAACGGACGAACAGGATTATTAACCGCTTCACCCAAGAAATCCAATTCTTTTTTGAGCAAATATCCGCAAGCTCTTTTAAGATTTACACCAACCATTGATGCGTGAGCACGGTGAGCTGTTCCGAATGCGTCGTTAATGAAGACATCACCAAGTTTTGAAAGTGATGCACAAAACTTTTCAATGTCTGCTTTGTCTGCTTTAATTTTGTTTTTATTTGCGTCTTTTTTGCTGCCTTCTTCTTCGATGTGGAAACGCAAGTTTTCGAGTAAAATAACATCACCGGGTTTTGCCGCCGCAGTTTTTGCTTCAACTTCCGCACCAACGCAGTCGTTCAAGAATTCTACTTTTTTGCCCAAAAGTTCTTCTAATTTTTTTGCTACGGGAGCAAGTGTGTATTTTGCATTTACTTCACCATTCGGGCGACCCAAGTGGCTCATTAAAATTACAGATGCACCTTTGTCCAACGCATATTTAATTGTGGGAAGAGCAGCCCTAATTCTTTTATCTGATTCTACAACCCCATCTTTAATCGGAACATTAAAATCAACGCGAATTAAGGCACGCTTGCCTTTCAAATCCAAATCTTCAATAAACAATTTTGCCATTTTGTTGTCCTTTCTGACAATTTTGGAAACTTAAATCGCAGGTAAAATACTATTTATAATTTACCGAATGCAAATATTATGTTTTTTTAAGGAATAAATTTATTTACTTTGCAAATTTTTTCACAGGTTATTTATTACAAATTCAGCAGTTTATTAAGCAAATCGTTGCTGTTTTCCGCATTTTCAATTGCATCGTGACTTTGCGGATTGCTGAAAAGTCCGGCAATTCTTGAAAGTGTTTTCAAGTGAATTTGCGGGTCGGAATTACGCGGATTAAGTACTACAGCCAAAACATTCGGCGTAAATTTTGTAGGGATTATCTCTTGATTTTCCTTTTGGAACCACAGGTAAGCCTGTGGGCAGGCAATGTTTTCGATATGGGCGTGAATTAAAAGAACGCCGACAGCAAGTTCTACAGGATATAATTGCAAACTCGAAAGTAAAAAGTCGTAAATTTCGGCTTTTTCTATACCGGATTTTATTGAAATTTCCGATATTATTTCGGCAAAATCGGGTGTTTTTGTTTGGATTGCTTCCATATTTGGATTTTCGGGTGAACAATCTTGGATTTTTTCATCTAAAGATGCTTCAGCACCCTCATTTTCAACAAGTGAATATGGCGAATAAACCGAAAAAACATTGTTATGCGGAAAGTGTTCTGCCAAATGCAGCGGAAATCTGTCGGCAACGGGCGAACGGAAGAATTTTTGGCGAACTCCCATTGCAATTATAAGCGTGTCATTCAGGCGAATTTCGTCGGGCAAATTACTTTTCAGCATATTCCAATGTGCTTTTACAATTATTTTATATTTTACCATTTTAGGTAAAAATTTATTGATTTGTGCATACAATTTTTCCTTTTGGCATTCTGACATATAAAACACAATTTCGGCATGAGTTTGTTGTGAAAGATGTTTGATTTCGGCAATCAAAAGCAACAAATCCGAATGTATTTCGCTTGTCGGCATAAATACAACTAAAATCCGCTTGTTTTGAGTTATATTCCGTTTGATTTTTGCAAAAACAATTCGCTGTCCGCATTCATCAATCAGTGAAAAACAATGATATTCAAAAGGCACAATAAGCATATTTGCACGGGTTTCGACCGCCGCACGCATTATTCCGTCAATAACATTGTTGGCAATCCGCATTTCGGGTTGATAAACTCCACCCAGTTCGTTTGCATAATTCATACAATAGCCTAAAATTGTTTCGGCTTCGGCAATTGATTTCACTTCGTCTTCGGCAACTGCAAGCGGTAAAATGAGATATTTTTTTGCCGCCGCTCTAAATATTCCCGCAAAATCCAATAAATTATGACAACTTGCCACATTCGGAATTACAACAAGCGTTTTACTTTCAGACGGAGTAGTCCAATCTACCTTTTTTGATAAAGTTTGGGCGTATTCTCGTGCAAAATGTACTGATAAAATTTCGCCGATTGTACAAGTAAGTAAAATTAAAATCATAGCCGCATTAAAAATAGTTTCATTGATAACACCTATTTCAAAACCGACAACCGCACAAACAATTGTCGTTGCTGCCTGCTGAATCGTCATTCCGGCGGTCATTAAAATAGCTTCTTTAGAAAACTTGAATATTCGCCCAAAAATGAAACTTGCTGCCGATTTTGTGATTATCGTTAAAATTGTAAGAATCACACCCAAAATAAGTGCATCAGGTTGCTCAATAAGTTTTTGCGGAGATTTCATAAGCATTCCCGCCGTAATCATAAAAAACGGAATAAAAAGAGTGTTTCCAACAAAATTTATTTTATTCATCAAAACCGATTGATTCGGAATTAGTTTGCAAAATGCTAAGCCGCAGAAAAATGCTCCGATTAGCGATTCCATGCGAAGATGGTGTGCCGCCCAAGCAACCAAACACGCCGATGCCAAAACAAATAAAAATTGTGCATATCCGTCTTCAGAAAATTTTTTGAATACCTTTGCCGCAATTTTGGGTAATATTAACAACGTTGCGGCAATTAACGCTCCCCAACTCAAAAACATCAAAAGCCAATTGATTGTCGTTGCATTCACATCGTTATGAATGTCTGCAATAATTGCCAAAAGCGCCAATACTGCAATGTCTGAAATTATTGTTGCGCCGACTGCAATAGAAATCGGTTCGCTGTTTTCAATTCCAAATTTGTTGATAATCACAAGCGACAAAAGTGTGTGTGATGCAAAAAGTGATGCCGTCAAAATAGCCGTGGTTGTTGTATAACCAAATATTTGAATAAATATAAGCGTTCCCAAAACCTGTGGAATCAAGAACGAAAGTACTCCGAAAACTGCACTTTTTGACACATTTCGTTTAAATAAAAACAAATTTATTTCAACACCGGCAATAAACATTAAATAAAGTTTACCGATTTCCGAAAAAATATGAATATCACCGATAACGGAATTTGATTTGAAAATATAATGTTCAAAAACCAAACCCGATAAAATGTAAAATACAATAGTCGGAATTTTAGTTTTTGACGAAATTAACGGAACAATAAAAACCGAAAAAAGTATAATAGAAAATACAAGAAGTTGGTCGGTCATTATGCTCCTTTTTTAGAACATTTACTGCATAAGCGGTGGTTGTCCTGTTGTTTCCATTACAGCTCGCCAAGTTGAGCCGTCGGGATTTAGCACATTGCGCTGCCCTACCGCCATTTTAATTGGGATATGCACATAGTAATTATGTAAAAGTCCCATAAGCACATTTGTTTTCCCACACATTGCAGCGTGAACAGCATTTGCCGCCAAAAGCGAGCAGTAAAGAGAATCGTTTGCGTTGGCTGGCTGTGCTCTAATTATATAAGACGGGTCAATGTATTTTATATTACACTCAGTTTTCTTTTCTTTGAAATAAGCAATTATTTGGTCACGAAGAAAAATTCCTATATCACCAAGTTTTTTGTTTCCTGAAGCATCCAAATCCAAATATTTTTCATCGAATTTTTTGAGAAGTTGCTGCCCTGCACCTTCCGCAACAATCACGACTGCCGTATCTTGCTCCAAAACCTTTTTACGAAGTGTTTCCAAAAATCCGTTTTCACCTTCTAATTCAAAAGGAACTTCCGGAACAAGCACAAAATCCGAATAATTTGAGGCAAGTGCCGTATGTGCCGCAATAAATCCCGATTCCCGTCCCATAAGTTTCACTATTCCAACTCCGTTCGGTGCGCCGTATGCTTCAAAATGTGCACATTCAACAGCTTCCGTTGCTTTTTCGACCGCCGTTTCAAAACCAAATGATTTACGCACAAAACTCAAATCGTTGTCTATGGTTTTGGGAATTCCGATAACGGCAATTTTCAGCCCCCGTTTTTTTATTTCTTCTGCAATTCTTAATGCTCCTTTTTGTGTTCCGTCACCACCGATTGCAAAAAGCATATTTACATTGAGTTGTTCAAGTGTATCGACAATATCTTCTGTTCGTTCGCCGTAGCCGCGTGAAGAACCAAGAACAGAACCGCCTTTTCGGTGAATATCTTTCACAAATTCATTTGTTAAATTTATTGTATCATAAGCAAATTCTGGCAAAAAACCTTTGTAGCCGTATTTTATTCCGATTAAATTTTTAACACCGTATTGCCCGCGAAGAGTATAAGTTATATCTCGAATTACATTATTAAGCCCCGGACAAAGTCCTCCGCAAGTTACTACTGCTGCTTTTACACGAGCGGGAGTAAAATAAATTTTTTGGCGCGGTCCCGCTTCTTCTACGAAAATCGGGCAATAATCGTTCTGCGAGAAATTTGCCAAATCAATTTGAGCATTAAGCACGATTCCATCAGTGTCGTGCGACCAATTTGCAATAAAATCGCCATTTTTGTCGGACAATTTAAGCGGGGAATCAAGTTTAGCTTCGCCCAATCTTTCAACGGCAAAATCGTTAGTACATACTTTGTTAAAATCTTCCGTCATAACATACTCCTTTGATTTTCATTTAGAATATAATAAATGCTCAAGCGCATAAATAAATATTTCGTGAAAAACAATCGGGCAAATAGTATTTTTCCGGTAAATTTATGAAGAAACGGAAATGATTATGTCGATATTTGATAGTGCTGACGATAAGACAAAAGAGAAACTCAAGGAAATGATGGCAAAACGACAGCCTAAAACTTCCCCAAAACCAAAAGCCGAAAAAAAATATTGCGAAAAGCA
>Ga0209737_10000621_pt1 | contig 28243 bp, 24 predicted proteins | sample TergutCu122P3_FD_187284 | JGI IMG/M metagenome (GOLD analysis project Ga0209737, IMG submission 187284) | Cubitermes ugandensis P3 segment gut microbial communities from Kakamega Forest, Kenya - Cu122 P3 (SPAdes) (version 2) | ecosystem: Host-associated > Arthropoda: Insects > Digestive system... | reverse complement strand
TTTCTTGTGGAATAACTAATAAAATCAATTCAAATGCACAATCTCGCAGTGCAATTTTTTCAATGTTTCCACCGAAAGAGTAGTTATCGATGATGTCATATTTTGATGATTTCGGCAGTCCGCCGCTACCGACAAAACTTCGGGATATTTGCCATTCCATAAGTGCACCTATGCCGTAATTTCCGCCGTGTTTTTTTACTCCGTGAAGCAGAACCGATTCGATTCCGTTATTTTGTGTGATAATATTTAAAATAGCGCTTGTTTCGCCGAAATGTGTGTATCGAAGAACTATTCCTTTGTGTGTATTATCCATTTTATTTCCGTAAAATTGGTAAATTACTGAAGCAAAAATAATACATTTTGCGTTTTTGAAACGGAGCATTTAATATTTTTCTGTCAAAATAAAGGAAATATAATATGAGACCAATTGCAATGCTTACCTGTTATGATGCTCTTACTGCAAAAATTGCAGAAAAAGCGGGAGTCGATTATTTGCTTGTGGGTGACAGCGGCGGAACAAATGTTTTGGGCTATAGTCAAATGAGCGAAGTTCGTCTTGAAGATATGTGTTTTATGACAAAAAGCGTTAAACGTGCAAATACAAAATGCAAAATTATCACAGATATTCCGTACGAAATTGTTTATGAAAAACCTGACGAGCTTTTATCGGCAGCAAAAACTTTGACGGATTGCGGTGCCGATATTCTTAAATTGGAGATTGAAGGCGACAGAATTGAAATGCTCAAAAAACTTACGGGGGCAGGATTTTCGGTTTGTACACACATCGGTTACACACCGCAAACGCCGAATTTGAAAATTGGTGCACAAGGTAAGGATTTACAACGGGCGAAAGAATTAGTGAGATTTGCGAGAGAATCGCAGGAATTTGGTGCTGAAATGATTGTTTTAGAATTAATTCCCGCAAATTTGGCAAAATATATTACCGAAATTTTAGATATTCCAACAATCGGAATTGGTGCCGGAAAATTTTGCGACGGACAAGTTCAAGTTTGGTGTGATATTTCAGGGTTTTCACCAAAAATTTTTAAGCACGCAAAACTCTTTGCAAATGCTGGCGAAACACTTTTAATTGCATTTTCTAATTTCGCAAATGAAGTTCATAACGGCAGTTTTCCAACAGAAAAAAATGCGGCAATAATGGATGAAAAAATTCTTGAAGAACTAATTACTGACGGCTAAATTTTTTTTGTTTGCATATTCATCAAGATAATTCATAATTTCTTTTAGATATGCCTGAACATCCCGTTTGATAAAAAATGTGTAAATTCCATTGATTTTTTTATTCATTGAAGTTTGCTGTTTATATAAAAGCGTTTTTCCGCCGTCAATAATTTGATAACTTCCGCCGGCAGAAAGAACATCCGGAATTATTTTTGCGGTTCTGTTATATTTTTGCATTTGAAATTCGACTTTTTTATCATCTACAAATCTTTCACGAAACATTTCTACACCTAATTTTGCCACTTGATAATTATATTCATATAAAATTTTATTTGTGTTTTCATTTTCTTCAATAAGTGAAATTTTAACATTTGTTTTTGCCGAATAATCTTTAACTAAATTATAATTAAATAAAATTGCCAAAACATCTTTTTCAGGAAGATTTGCAGGTATATCAATTTTGTAAACAAGTGAAAAGCAGCTGTCTTTAAAATCATATTCGGGACGAATTCTTTCACGAGCAAATAAGACAACAAATAAACATAAAATAATAATAATTGAATAACGTAACATTTTACTTCCTTAACATAACTAAATAATTGATAAAAACTAATTGAAAATAATACTTGCCGACACGAAAATACGCATTAACTCACGGCAAAAACTATTTTCACGGAAAAAAGAACGCAAAAGGAATAAAATTTTGCCGAAAATATATTTATTGTTTTTGATAATATTGCTGTCCGTATTTACAGCGGCGGCTCAATCGAACTTGGGAAGCGGAACTTACCGAAGCCCATACGGCGATTTATATAGCGGCTCGCCTTTGCTGGATTTTCAAGCAGATGTTTTAGATAATAATAGACCTCCCAATACCAAAGACACGATGATTGTTGACTTTGCCAGCCGTCAAATTACATTTGCACGTATAGATAAGGTTACGGGAATGCCGCTTTGGGAGTTTCATTACAGCGAAATGGAAGATTTTTTGCGGGATATGGAAAATCATACGAAACAATCGCTTTGGGACGAAATAGCGAGAGAAAAAGGGAAATCTGCAAGAACGGATAATCAACCTAAGCGGCAGGGACTGACATTTGCAATGCCGGCACACTTGCCGCGTTGGGCAACAAGAATTTTAGGTCAAGAACCGCCAAAACTTTCGATAACGGGAACACAAAAACTTACATTCGGCGTTACCCGCAGTGTTACGGGAACGGTACAAGAACCGGAAAAAGCATTGGTGTCACCGTTGTTTACGCCGATGAGCGATTTCAGTATTAAAGGAAGCGTAGGACGGCTTTTGCATTTGGAAATAAATTTACGAGGACAAACCGGTAAAGATGATTTTTTCGAGCAGGCAAAAGAGCAGTTAAGTCAAATAAAAATTCACTATCGAGAATCATATCCGGGTGAACTTGAAGACGATATTATTCAGGAAGTTGAAATAGGGAAAACCTCTTTTCAAATGCCCGGTCAAGGTTTGGCAGGGTTTTCTACGGGAAGTAACGAAAACCTTTTCGGTATAAAAGTCCGCTCAAAATTCGGACCGCTCGAACTTACAACAATTGCAAGTATAGAAAATGTTGAAACATCGAGAAAAACCATTAATCGAAACGAAACCAGTACATCTACTTCATCGGAATTGAGTTATTTGAGAAACCAATTTTTCTATTTGGATGAAGTTTTTAAACAGCATGCAGAAGGCAAAAGTGTTAATTTGCCAAAAATTGAAACGGCAAGAATTCAGATTTTCAAACGAGTTGCAGGTCTTATGCCGGGCAGAGATGTTAGATTTGCGAGTTATCAGGGCTCTATTCAGCAAGCTGACCCATTTCTTCGTTTAACACAAGATGTTGACTATAAAATCGACCAACATCATCCGGGTGTTATTCAATTTACGGGAGAACGATTGAATGATGGAGATGTTATAGGTGTAATTTGGACTTCTTCCGATGGTCTTATTGCTAAAACCGATACTATCGCAATACCTAAAAAAGAGATACCAATAAATAGACCGGGCAACTCCGACACAACAGTGTATGCCTATGACAGCCTTTGGATATTGAAAAAAGACGGGCAAACAATAAATGACCCTACATATGATTTGATGTTGCGAAATGTCTATAATGTCGGAATGAGCGATGCGGTTAATTTTGAATTAAATATTTTCCGTAATTCTTCGAACACCGCAACACAGGAACAAAACGATGTCGGACAATTTTTTACGGACATTTTAGGTCTTTCCGAAAACCGCCTATTGAACAAAGATAATCCGCAGATTTTTGATTTGGAAAACGGATATATGTATATTCCGCCTTTTACTGATGCTACTGGTAAGCTTAATCCTAATTGGGTGTTTTCAAACCCCGCTCTTGGAACAACAGGGGATGTTCCTAATGCAAATCCTATTATTTATGATGATGCACAATTTAGTAACGCTCAGCAATTTTATACAATAAAAACAAGAAGCAAAATACGCTCCGACAGAATCAATTTGGATTTTGGTGTTGTTGAAGGTTCCGAACGACTTTGGACAGCTGCCGGTGATTCTCTTGTAAGAAATGTAGATTATACCATTGACTATGGTTTTGGGACGGTGTATTTACTTTCACCGAAAGCACTTGCTACGGATATAATCGAAGCAAGCTATCAAAAAGAGTCGTTGTTTTTACTTGATAAAAAAGTGTTTATAGGAATAAATGGTAAATTGAATCTTGAAGGAGTTGGGCGAAATTCTTATTTATCGACAACCGTTATGTGGCAACTTATGGATGCAAAAAAAATGATGCCGAGAGTTGGAACGGAGCCGTATAACCGATTTTTATTCGATAGTAATTTACGTTTGGATTTTGCTCCGCTTTGGATGACGGCGTTAATAAATAATATTCCGTTAATTGAACGTGAACAAGAATCACAGGCAACTTTTGATTTTGAAGTGGCTCATTCGTCGGTGAAAAGTTCGGCTCGTTCTGGTGGCGAAGCATATATTGATAATTTCAGTACCTCGGCAAGAACTTATTCTCTTGGGACTTCGCATACGTCTTGGTATAAAGCCGGTCCTGACGGGGATATGTTAACAAATTTTAAATATAATCCTCCTGCATGGCATCATTATTGGTATCAACCGGCAGATGGCGACGGTAGGGCAAGGCGTAATGAAATTTATCCTCCAGACCTAAATAACAGAAATGACCCTCGAGAAGTTATGAATACTATGAAACTTGTTGTACAGCCGTATCCTGAAAATACTACCTTACGAAACGGAATTGCTAACGCGGTGACGCCCTTTTCGCCTCATGCGGGAATTTCATACGGATTTAATACTGCTTTGAGAGACCGTTCGGAAGATAGATTTTTTGAATTTTGGATTAGAAAGAGAAACTCTAAAGGAAAACTTACGATTGATTTCGGAGTTGTTGGGGAGGACTTGTCGCTTGATGGCGGAATACCAAATGGTCAAAGAGACGTTGAAGATTTATATTCGACTGTGAGCGAAGTGACAGACTTAGGTATTGACAGATTGAGAGATGACCTGGAATCTTGGAAATATCCTCAATTTGATGCTACCGGAAACTTTTTAGGTTGGGAAGAAATGTTTTTTGACGATTCGCGTTTAGGTGAATGGGCAAAAGACCCGGCACGTGATAATTGGTTGCTTTATGACAGAAATAATTTAGGCAATAGAAAACATGCCAACGGTACGCAGGGAAACCGCTCTGTGAACCCGAGACCGGATACGGAAGATATTGATGGTGACGGAATAGTTACAATGGAAGCCAACGCAAATTATTTCAGATATATTATTGATTTGGAAACTATTGAAAATTCGCCTTTCAGAGATTCATCTTTAAATGCAAATATTCCGGATAGCGGTTGGATTCATATTCGTATTCCTATCGGGCTTGATGCAGACACACTTTTGAAGAAATTTTCAGGAGTTTTTGACGATATCGGAACTCCTGAATGGAATAATATTCGCCATGTGAGAATGCTTTGGAAAGGGATGGAAACCCCATTAAAAGCGGCGGGGAATTTGGATAGTTTGGAATTTGAAGGTATTCAGTTTGTCGGAAACCAATGGCGTGAGCAAGCGTATGATTCAATTACTACGGGAGTGGTTGTTGCAAGTGTTTTGGACAGCAGAACAACTGCCGGTTACATAAAAGTTCCGGGGAAAACTTTGGATTCTTTGGGAGGCGAACAGGCTACCGACTATACTTTGCGGTTGGAATTTAACGGGATACCTAACGATAGTACCGTTTTGGCAAGCAGAAGATTTGATAACTCTCAGGCATTGAATTTGACGAATTATAGGGCAATAAAGTTTTTTGCTATGGCTAACACTGATAATAGTGGAAAAGGTATAAACAACAATGATAATAATTGGCTTGTTTTAAGATTTGGGAGCGATTCTACAACTTATTATGAATATAAAACAAGGCGGCTTATTGTTAACGGAGATAATGTCGGTTGGAGAAATCCGGGCGGATTTACAATAAATTTGGAGGAATTGACTAAACTAAAACTTGATTGGTTTGATTCCCGCAGCGAAAGGTATGGTTCTATTGATATTGCTTGGGCAGTTCCTGTTACTGACGGCTATGGACATGACTCTTTAAAAGTTTATTCACGAACTCGAATTGCGCCTACGCTTTCAAATATTACATGGATTGCATTCGGAGTTGAAAATAATTCGGGACAAACCGCGGTATTTGACCTACGTATAAACGGATTTCGTGCATCAGGAATTTCGGATTACAGTGGTTGGGCGGTACGTTCATCAATGAAGCTTAATTGGTCGGATTTTATTAAAAATTCCGCCGATTTCAAATATACCGATGCGAATTTCAGAAACATGTCGGACGAAGTACTTAAAGAATCAAACGCACAAGTGAGTTCTGGAGTTAGTTCCGAAATAGCATTAGATAAATTTCTACCTGACAGATTAGGTGTACAAGTACCTTTGGGCGGTAGTATGAGTGCTTCGCTAAGTCGTCCAGAAATGCGTCCAAACAGCGATATTTCATTGAGAAATGAAGACGGAAGTCCTGATAGACTTGGTAATATGGCGGGAGATTTTGGGCGAATCATTACCGGAGGCAGCGAATCAGGGCAAGTTACGGAATCCGAAAAATATGAACGGCGCGGACGAAACAGAAGCGCATATACCGGGTATCGCAAAAATAAAACTTCCGAGAAAGTTGTGCCAAGACTTACTGCGGACAGAATAGGTATTGATTATAGTTTGAATTATCGTGATTCAATTGCGCGAATGGGGGTAGTTCCCAAAAGCGAACAGGGCTTGGTTAGTCGCGAAGGTTTTGAAGTATATCACGCCGAAACAAATACAAATCAGTCTCATAATGCCGGTTTGGATTACAATTTTTCACCGTCTAAAAAGGTTATAGAAACACTTTCATTGTCGCCGTTTAAAAATTCAAAAAAATCTACGCTTTCCCGTAGAATTAAAACAATGTCGTTTAATTTGCTTCCTGAACGGGTCGTATTTGATGTTGCGAAAGTGAATTATGCAAGAAGCGAAACATTTAATTCTGTTCAGGATGTGATGGATGCGACCGGTTTTTACGGGAAAAATACAAGACCTACGGAAGAAGTAAGAATAAGTCACAGATTTAATACGACTTACAAACCAATAAATCCGTTTATTGCAATGAATTACAATTTGGGTATCGACAGAAATTTTGACCGCTACATAAGAGATTGGGGAGGAAGCGGTGTTGGCGAATTTGCAAGTTCGGCAGTTTTCCGCCTTGACCCCGAATATAAACCTTATAATGTTCTTTTCAGTGAACGGACACGAAATCAGGATATGAAGATTGCATTTACGCCTGAAATTACGCGCTGGCTTACTATAACTTCAAATTTTGGTGGCGGATATACGCAAAATATGGATTTTATTGCAGCGGATACGGCAACTTATATGCGGACAATTATAAATAGTTCTTTTGATATAAACAATCAGCTTAATATTCGCCGTCTTTTTGAAGATATTTCAAGAAATGCAAAGAGAAACGAAGGTTTTTCCAAAGGCATGGGAAATGTTGCCAAAGGTATGGAAACTATTGGTTTTGAAGGTATAAATTTTGGTTACAAAGCAACAATGGGACTTGGAAATTCATTTATGGATATGGATTATTTAGATAGAGGTTTCGGGCGTGCAAATTATAGATATCTGTTATATTCATTTGGAGTTTATAACCGCTCGTTCTTGGATTATCTTACGGGAAATATGAATGACGGGCAGGCTTTCGGCGGAGTGCAGCATCGTAATGATTTATATGCCGGAGGTGTTCAAAGAAATGCTTCGGACACTCGAAGCACATCTCAGGGGATTACAACTTCTACTTCTTTGAAAGTTCCGAAACCTGTTGAAATAAACATAAATAATATATCGCTTGGTTGGACGAGAACTTATTCGATTACTCCGGAAGTTGACCGAATGGATACTTCGATAATTTTTCCCGATTTCAGGATTGGTGCAAGCAGCTCGGCTATGGAACAAATAGCTGTAATAAAAGAAAATTTTTCAACATTCCGTCTGGAAAGTGGTTATATCTATAAACTTACAAATTCAAGAACAGGGATGCCGTCTAACAGTTTTGAAAAAAACATATCTGTTGCTTATGGATTTTTTCCGCTTGCCAAAGTAACAACACGCTTTAAAAAAATCGGTTTAGATTTTTCTTACGGATTTGATTTAGGTTTTGATACAACCGTAACTTATGATTCATCGTATGTCGATACTTTAGGTGATTGGGAATATAAAAAATTGCGGTCAACACAGAAAAGACTAAGAGGGAATACTTGGACGGCGGGCTATCATATAGACGGACGGCGCGGGCGGACAATCCGCCTTTTCAGAGACCAAATAGTTGAAATTAACGGCGATATTGATTTTGCACTTTCAATGGGATTTGCAAGAACTAAATATTATTTCTACCCGAAAAGTGTAACCGGAGAAGAGCAAAATTATGACGACAGAAAACTTGACATCAGCCCTTCAATGACATATAGATTTACAAAAAATATTGATGCAAAATTATATTATCTATTGTCACGAACCATTATGGGCAGAGAGGAACGCCTCTCTCATAATGGAACTGTGGCGATGGAGATAACAATTACATTCTAACTTTTTGCTCTCTTTTGTTGCCATATAGTATTTTCCTTTATAATTTTTAAGATAATAAATGAAAGGTTGTGAAATTTGAAACAATTATTGTTGGGCGACCACGCTGTAGCCAGAGGTGCTTACGAAGCAGGCGTAAAAGTTGCGGCAGCGTATCCCGGAACACCAAGCACGGAAATTACGGAATATTTTGCGACATTCGATGATGTTTATTCCGAATGGTCGGTAAATGAGAAAGTGGCAATGGAAGTAGGTATCGGTTCGTCTATGGCAGGCGGTCGTGCACTTGTTGCAATGAAACATGTAGGCTTAAATGTTGCAGCTGACCCGCTTTTTACCTATGCGTACACGGGCGTAAATGCGGGACTTGTTGTTGCTGTTGCCGATGACCCGGGAATGCACTCAAGCCAAAACGAACAGGACTCAAGATACTATGCTTTGAGTTCGCATATTCCGATGCTTGAGCCGAGTGATAGTCAGGAAGCAAAAGATTTCACCAAACTTGCATTTGATTTGAGTGAAAAGTATGACACTCCGGTTTTTATTCGTTTGACAACACGAGTTGCACATAGTCGTTCTTTTACTGAAATCGGCGAAAGAAAAGAAGTTGAGTATGAATATAAACAGGATATTGCAAAATATGTTATGGTTCCGGGAAATGCTCGCGGACGACATGTTAAAGTAGAAGAACGAGAAATTCGTCTTGCAAAAGATGTAAATGATTTTGACATAAATAAAATTGAAGCAGGCAAGAATAAAATCGGTATTGTTTGCGCAGGTGCGGTTTATGAATATGTTAAAGAAGCATTGCCGGATTATCCTGTGTTTAAATTGGGATTTGTTTATCCGCTTCCGCTTGAAAAAATCAAAGAATTTGCAAAAAACATGGACGATTTAATTGTGATTGAAGAGCTTGAACCGTATATTGAAAATACGCTTAAAGCAAACGGAATCAAATGTCACGGAAAAGAACTTACGGGTTTGCAAGGTGAATTAAGCAGTGCAAAAATCAAAGAAATTATTCTTGGACAAAAAATTCCTGCTACACTTGAAAGCCTACCGGCTCGTCCGCCTGTTATGTGTGCAGGCTGTACTCATAGAGGAGTTTATTACATTATAAACAAGCTAAAACTTAATGCAACCGGCGACATAGGTTGCTATTCGCTTGGTTGTGCAGAACCGCTTAATGCTATGCATTCTCTTATTTGTATGGGTGCGGCAATCGGAAATACGCTCGGGATGGAAAAAGCTAAAGGTAAGGAATTTTCAAAGAAAAATATTGCGGTAATCGGCGATTCGACCTTTGTTCATTCGGGAATTACGGGACTTATTGATGCGGTATATAATAAATCAAATATCACAATTTTGATTTTGGATAACTCAACAACTGGAATGACAGGACATCAGCACCATCCGGGAACCGGAATGACAATTAAAAACGAGCCGACGCACACGCTTGATTTGGTTGAACTTGTTAAGGCGTGCGGAGTTGAGTATTCTAATTTGGCTGTAGTTGACCCATATCATTTAAGTGAAGTCGAAAGAGTTATTAAAACGCAAATCGAAAGAGACGGAGTTTCTGTAATTATTACAAAACGCCCGTGTGTTCTTTTAGATAAAACAGCAAAATTTGGAACAGCAGAAGTAGTTGATTGCAAAAAATGCGGAGCATGTATGAAATTGGGTTGCCCTGCAATTCGTAAAAGCAAGGATAATTCGGTCAGCATTGACCAAACACTTTGTAATGGTTGTATGGTTTGTGAAAAAGTTTGCAAATTCGGCTGTATTAAGAAAGTAGGAGAATAATATATGAATTTGAATATGTTAATAGTTGGAGTTGGCGGTCAGGGAACGCTTTTGGCAAGTAAAATTCTTGGAAATTATGCCGCACTTATCGGCAAAGATTGCAAATTATCTGAAGTTCACGGAATGGCGCAGCGGGGTGGGAGTGTTGTAACTTTTGTACGAATCGGTGATAAAATTCATAGTCCGCTTATCGACAAAAAAAGTGCTGATATAATTTTGGCTTTTGAAGAACTTGAAGCACTTAGATGGGCGGAATATCTTAAAGACGGCGGAAAAATTATCATTAACAAGCAAAATCTTTATCCTATGCCCGTAATTACCGGAAAAATGGAATATCCATCGGATATTTATGAACGATTGAGTAAATATAATGCTGAAATTTATAGCATTGATGCGCTTGGGATTGCAACAAAATTGAATAATTTGCGTACAATTAATATTGCCGTTTTGGGGCTCTGTGCAAAACTTCTTAATCTTGATATGGAAAAATTCAAAGAAGCGATAAAAAACAGCGTTGCGGCAAAAACTCTTGAAATCAATTTAAAAGCGTTTGAAGAAGGTGCGCAAAATGCCTGATTACTATGAAGAGAAAATAGAAACAATGCCTAGGGAACAGCTCAAAGAATTACAATTTGAGCGGCTTAAATCGGTATTGAAACTTGTGTATGATGCGAACGGAACATATCGCAAAAAAATGGATAAAATCGGCATTAAACCGAGCGACATAAAAAAAATGGAAGACATAAATAAATTACCTTTCACGACAAAACAGGATTTGCGTGATAGTTATCCTTTTGGAATTTTCACAGCGCCGCAGAGCGAAATCGTGCGGATTCACGCATCTTCGGGAACATCGGGGAAACTCACAGTTGCCGGCTACACACAAAATGATTTGGACATTTGGTCGCAAGTTGTAGCTCGTTCGCTTGTTGCAACGGGCTGCACAAAAGAAAGTATAGTGAATGTTGCTTATGGATACGGATTATTTACGGGCGGACTCGGACTTCATTACGGAAGCGAAAAACTTGGCTGTATGACAGTTCCGGTTTCGAGCGGAAACACAAAAAGACAAATTCAGTTGCTAAAAGATTTTGGTGCGACGACTTTGTGCTGCACTCCGTCTTATGCTCTTTATTTGGCAGATGAAATGCAAAACGAAGGGCTTAAAGCATCAGATTTTTCATTGAAACAGGGAATTTTCGGTGCGGAGCAATGGACGCAGGAAATGCGCAGAGAAATTCAAAACAGACTTGGATTGAAAGCATTTGATATTTACGGATTAAGCGAAATTTGCGGTCCGGGAGTAGCTGTTGAATGTGAAGAACAAACCGGCTCGCATATTTGGGAAGACCACTTTTTCCCCGAAATTATTGATACTGAGTCACTTGAGCCGCAGCCGTGCGGAACAAAAGGGGAATTAGTTTTCACCACACTAACAAAAACAGGAATGCCGCTTATTCGATACCGTACTCGTGATATTACATCTTTGACGGACAAACCTTGCAAATGCGGAAGAACGCATACTCGTATGGGCAAAATTTTTGGCAGAAGCGATGATATGCTTATTATTCGCGGAGTAAATGTTTTCCCGTCGCAAATTGAAAGCGCACTTTTTTCCGTAGAAGGAGTTGAGCCGCATTACAAAATCATAGTTGCCCGCGTAAATAATTTGGATGTTGTTGAAATTCAGGTAGAACTTGCCGACGGAATTTTGGGTGGAGGTTTCAAATCTCTTCAAAAACTCAGAAGCGAATTGGAACACAATATATCAAGCGCAATAAGTGTGAATGTTTCAGTAAACTTTTTGGAGCGCGGAACAATCGGACGAAGCGAAGGTAAAGCAGTCAGAGTTGTTGATAAGAGAGTATAAAAAAGCGGGAAAGTTCTCCCCGCTTTTTATTTTTTCTACATAGGTGATTTTGCTAAATTTTCCACATCGAATTTCTTTATGGAAACATTTGCTTTAATCGGTTTGTTATCATCAGACCATATTGAAAAAACAAAGCCGTTAATTTTTGAGTAATCCAAATCATAAGTTTGCTCCGGTCTATCTTTAATCCACCAATCTTGTCTGAAATCAATGCTTTTTCTGTCATATTTTTCCGTCCAGAATTCTTTGCTCCAATTTCCTACTTTGAGAGTTCTGGAGACATTTTTTCCTGCCGGTAAAAAGGCAAAATAACTTGCTCCCGTACCATCTCCGTCTTCTAAGGCAAAATAAAGATTTTCATTTGAAGAATATGTTATGTTGATTTTTGTATCTTTATTTACAGCTCCTTCTCCAAATCCGCCGACAATTACATCGGCATAACCATAAATTTCGTTTGCCGTATCGGATTGCGGAATTGAAACTTTCCATTTTACTTCCGTCATGTGCACACTTAAATCAGACACTTCTCCGCCGGCACCCGAAAGACTACCCCAATTTTGCAGGTTATTTTCAGACATAAAATTTTGTCTTTGCGCGGATACTGCCGATGCAATAATGGCTACAGCCATAACCACTTTGATAAAATTTGAAACTTGGAAAACTCCTCTGTTGTTTTTACTTCGTTTCATAATGCCCTCCTTTTTAATAATATAGCATAACGAATATCTATATAAATATAATAAATGTGTATCGCAAATAGTATTTTTATTGTAATGGAGATTTGATTTTGAACAATATCGATTATTCAAACAAGCAAAATTGGTTGCGATTTGGCGGAGATTTAAGCAAAAATGCAGACATTTTTGTCGTTTATCCGACAGTTGTTTTTAGTACTAACGAAGCAGAAAATCCATTTGTGAATTTAGATAACACAAAAATGCGACGTGCTGCGGACAGATGGCTTATGCAAATTGACGATATTATTTCGCAGGCAAATGTTTTTGTGCCTATTTATAGACAGCTTAACGGCTCAATGCTGCAAAAAATTCCACCGCTTAAAATGGCTGATACTACAAATCAAACGCCGAGAGATGATATTTTTGTCGCTTTTGATTATTATTTGACACAAATTAACAAAAATAAACGCCCGTTTATTCTTTTGGGGCATTCTCAGGGTAGCCAGTTGGTAATGGAACTTGCTACTACGTTTTTGGGCAGTGAAAAATATAGCGAATTTAATAAAAATCACATTGCTACTTATGCAATTGGTCTTCCTATCAGCCAAAAAGAAATAGATAAGAATTCAAAACTTAAATTTTCAAGCCAAAAAGATGATTTGAGTGTTATTGTTTCGTGGAATTGTGCAAGCAAAAGCGAAAATTATCAAAACTTTATAAGTTGGAAAGACAATGTTTTAGTAAATAATCCCATATCGTGGGGAACAAAACCTAATGCAGATATTATTGTAACGGAAGATACGGGAAACGGAGTTTTAATTGTTGAAACAGACGAAACAAAATTTCATAAAACTCCGCCGTTTGTAAGCATTTTTCATACAAGTGAGATTTTATTTTTCGCAGATGCAATAAGGCAAAATATTAAAGACAGAACGGAAGCGTTTTTTAAGCGTTAAAATAAGATTATGCAAGAGATTCACCACAAAAAAGTAAAAATTAGAACATTTGTCAAAGAAATGCTTCCGCTGGCAATTCCTGTTGCATTGCATGAATTTTTGATGTCGTCGGTGCATATGGTCGATACCATAATGGTTGGACACATAAGCGAAACTGCAATTGCTTCGGTAAATCTTGCCGGTCAAGTTTTCTTCGTTTTCATTTTGATGATGGTTGGAATTTGTAGCGGTTCTGCGATTTTTGTGGCACAATATTTTGGAGATAACGATAAAAAAGGTATTCAACGGACAATCGGCTTAACTCTTATTTTGGCGATTTTCGGCGGAGCTTTATTTACTATTGGAGCTGTTGTTTTCCCTCAAGAAATTATTTCATTTTATACTAAAGATACACAAGTAATTGCTTCAGGCGTAGATTATTTGAAAATTACAGGTTGGACTTTTCCGTTTGTAGCACTTTCTTTTGTTTACGGTTCGGTTTTACGAACTATGCACCAAGCAAAAATTCCGCTTTTTGTTTCGATTTTCGCACTTGTTGTCAGTACAGGGCTTAATTTTGTATTTATTTTCGGTAAACTCGGATTTCCGGCGATGGGTGTTGAAGGTGCGGCATTGGCAACACTTTTTGCCCGACTTTTGGAATTGGCGATTTTATTTGCCGTAATGCGCTTTAAAAAATCAGTTGCTCTTGCGCCTATGAAAAGATTACTCGCATTTCCTCACGGTTTTGTTGCAAAGTATGTTTCTACGAATTATCCTGTTCTGCTTAACGAAATGGGTTGGGTAATTGGTGTTACGCTCTACAATAAAATTTATGCGGGAATTTCTACACAGGCACTTACTGCCGTAGTTGTTGCCGATAATATATTTATGCTGTTTTTTGTTTTCTTTTTCGGAACAAGTTCTGCAACATCAATTTTAATCGGCAACAAAATCGGAGCAAGAAATTTTGCTTTGGCACAAGAATATGCTAAAATTGTACATAAACTTACTCCGCCCGTGTCAATTGGCTTTGGTTTAATTTTATTTGCGACATCTTGGGTTTTCCCGCGTTTTTACGGCGTTGAAGCAGGCACGCTTGATATGACAATATTTGTTCTTTGGGCATACGCGTTTATTTTGCCGTTTAAAACATTTAACCTTCACACGGTAAATGGGATTTTGAGAAGTGGCGGCGATACAAAATATGCGCTTGCAATGGATATTGGCGGAATTTGGTTTATAGGTCTTCCGATGGCACTTTTTGCTCGAGATGTTTTACATTTACCTTTAATTGGTGTTGTAATATTTTTGTTGTCGGAAGAAATAATAAAAACCGCAGTCGGATTTTTCAGAGTCCGAAGCGGTAAATGGATAAATCGTGTAATATAAATTTGAAATAAGGAGTGAGAAATGAGAAGTGAAAAAATATATAATTCCTAACTTCTCATTCCTAATTTCTAATTATCCAACAAGTCCAACCATATCGAACATCGGCAGATACATTGCAATAAGTAGGCTTCCGATAATTGCACCCATTACAACAATCATTATCGGCTCCATCATTGACATAACCATATCAACAGCCGCGTCAACTTCCTCTTCATAGAATACGGCGACTTTTTCAAGCATTGAAGAAATATCTCCCGTTTTTTCACCGACACTAATCATGTGTGTTACCATTGGCGGAAATAATCCAGTTTCTTCGAGTGGTTCGGCAATTGTGTGTCCTTTGGTAATCTTATCAAGGGAACCCAAAAGTCCTTTTTCAATAACTTTGTTTCCTGAAGTTCTTGCGGTAATGTCTAATGCTTGCAAAATTCCGACACCTGCCGTAAGAAGAGTTGCAAGTGTTTCTGAAAATCTTGCAACGGCTGTTTTCCTCAACAAATCACCGACAAGTGGAACTTTTAATAAAAATGCGTCAGTCGTGTAATGTCCTGCTTCGGTATTATGATATATCTTGAAACCGAATATTCCTGCTACAATCATTGCTATAATCAGTAATATCCATCTTTGTAGAAAATTTGAAATTCCCATGACAATTTTTGTTGGAGTAGGAAGCGTTCCACCCATTTCTGTAAACATATCGGCAAATGTAGGAACAACGAATACAAGCAAAATACCAGTTGCCCCGACTGCAATTATTGAAAGAATAATAGGATAAGCCATTGCACCTTTGATTTTTCTCTGCAAACGGCTGGTTTTTTCCATATATGAAGCCAAGCGGTTCAAAATTCCGTCCAAATCACCGGAACTTTCGCCTGCTGCCACCATATTACAATATAATTCGTTGAAAATTTTGGGGTGCCTTCTCATTGAATCAGCAAGGGTGTTACCGCTTTGAATGTCAATAGAAACCTTTTTTAACGCTTCTTGCAATGGTTTTGCTTCGGTTTGTTCCGCTAAAATATCCATACATTGTACAAGAGGTAAACCTGCAGAGGTCATTGCGGCAAATTGCCGTGTAAAACGCGATAAATCTTCGATTTTTACGCTGCCCGTCAGTGCTGCCAATCCGCCCGAACTTTTGGGCTTTTTACGAATCATCGAAGTCCTGATTCTTTTTGCACGAAGCTGTGCAATTACGGCATCTCTGTCTTTAGCGTTTATTTCTCCCGATACGCTCTTTCCCGAAGTATCGGTTCCCGAATACATAAATATTGGCATTACAACCTACCTTGCTCTTGCAGAAGCCGTTTAAATGCTTCTTGGTTGGGACTTTTGGAAATTGCATCATTAAGTGAAATCAATCTGGCGTTATAGAGTCGTGCCAAATCGCTGTTCATAGTGTGCATTCCGTCTTTTTGTGATATTTCGAGCATTCCCGGAATTTGGTGTGTTTTGTCATCTCGAATCAGCGCACGAATAGCATCAGTTGCTACCATAATTTCAGTTGCCAAAACTCGTCCGCCGCCGACTTTTTGGATAAGAGTTTGCGAAATAATCGCTTCGAGAACCATAGAAAGCTGCGCGCGAATAGTGTCTTTTTGGTTTGCAGGAAATACATCGACAATACGGGAAATTGATTTTGCCGCAGAGTTTGTGTGAAGCGTTCCGAAAGTCAAGTGACCTGTTTCCGCAATAGAAAGTGCCGCTTGAATCGTTTCCAAATCTCGCAATTCACCAACTAAAACTATGTCGGGGTCTTGACGAAGTGCAACTTTTAAGGCGGACGAAAACGAATCCGTATCCTGTAGGACTTCGCGCTGGTTTACCATACAATTTTTATGTTTATGCACAAATTCAATCGGGTCTTCAATTGTTAAAATATGTTCTTTGCGGTCTATGTTTAAAAAGTCAATCATTGCTGCAAGAGTTGTTGATTTTCCCGAACCTGTAGGTCCTGTTACCAAAATAAGTCCGTTTGGTTTATCCATAAGTTTTCTAATAACAGGCGGAAGTTTAAGTTGGTCAAAGCTTTGTATTTCGGTTGGAATAAGTCGCAAAGCAACCGCAAGAGCACCTTTTTGTAAATAAACATTTGCCCTGAAACGCCCGACATCTTTTACTCCGAACGAAAAATCCACTTCTTTATTTTGCTCAAACAATTTTTTCTGTTTTTCATTCATAACACTGTAAGCCAACTGCTCCGTTGCTTCACGAGTAAGCCGTTCTTCCGTATGTGATTCTAATTCTCCGTCAACTCTGTACATAGGCGGAAGTGCTACGGTAAGGTGCAAGTCTGACGCACCTATATCGACGCATTTTTTTAGGAGTTCTTGAATATTGTATGCCATATTTGTCCTTTGTGAAAAAGTTTGGCGGCAATGATTTAATTAAATCGCTGCTTCACCTTCCATGTTTTCGGCATTGTAAAAATCAGGATTATACGATGCTACCCATTCTTCTTCTTTGGTTATATCAATAACGCCTTTGTCATCAATAGAACATACGCATCCGCAGTGAACATGCTTACTGCCGTCACTTTTTTTTGTCATCAAAACATACATGATAAACTCCGTTTCATAAAATTTTTTTAGTCTTTTCCTAATCTAAAATATAATATTCTTCAATTAAAAAGCATAATTTATGTGTAAAAATGTATTTTTGTATGAAAATAAAAGCAAATAAAGGAGAAAATATGCTTTCAAAAAGAATTATTGTCTGTCTTGATGTCAAAGACGGAAGACTTACAAAAGGTATTAAATTTTTAGACAACAAAGACATTGGTGACCCGGTCGAGAAGGCGCACGAATATTGTGTACAAGGGATTGACGAGTTAGTTTTTTATGATATAACCGCATCAAATGAAAACAGAAACATTATGATTGATGTCGTAAACAAAGTTGCCGAACAGGTATTTATTCCGTTTTCGGTTGGCGGCGGACTTCGTAGTGTTGAAGATTGCAAAAAAGTTCTTGATGCGGGTGCGGAAAAAATAAATGTGAATAGTGCGGCAGTAAAAAATCCGCAATTGATTGCCGATTGTTCAAAAGCGTTTGGTGCGCAATGTGTTGTGCTTGCAATGGATGTGAAAAAAGTTGAAAAATCCGACAAAATTCCGAGCGGTTACGAGGTTGTAATTAATGGCGGAAGATTATTTTGCGGTATTGATGCGGTTGAGTGGGCAAAACAAGGCGAAAAATTAGGTGCCGGCGAGTTGGTAATAAATTCAATTGATGCGGACGGAATGAAAACCGGCTATGATATAGACATAACGAAACAAATTGTTGATGCGGTAAATATTCCCGTAGTTGCATCGGGCGGTGGCGGTACTCCCGAACATTTGGCGGAAGTTTTGAAAGTTGCAAATGCAGATGCGGCACTCGTTGCAAGTATGCTTCACTATGGGGAATACAAAGTGAGTGATATTAAAAAATATTTGGCAAAACAGGGCATTAAGATAAGAGATTAGGGATAAGAATGAGAAAGTTTTTAGTTTTGTTTATTTGCGTGTTTTCTTTTCCGATATTTGCACAAAATATCGAAATGGATAACAAAATGGAACAACTTTGGAACGCTATGAGCGAAGAACAAAAAAGCGCAGTTGTTAAAGAATTTTTGAATAGCGGATTAAGCGTAAATATTTTAGAACATTCTTTAATAAATTACGAAGAAAAATATCTTCAAGGAAAAAGACGGCTTAAAAAAGGAATAATATTTACTTCTGCCGGTCTTGCTGCTTCAGCATTACCGCTTCTTTTCTTTTTAAGTAATGACCACGATGCTTATGTTGCTGTTATACTTACAGGTATTCCTTTGTGGTCGGTTGGCGGCGGATTTATTATGGCAGGTATTCCTATTACAATAGTCGGAGCAACACAAACCGCAAGATATAAGCCTTATGTTGCATTTGCTCCGAACGGAATAAGAATTGCAATGGAGTTTTAATTTGGTGCAAAGAAGCGACTAAAAATGCAATTAAATTGCTAAATGTGCAAAGTAATCGGTTAAGTATGCAATGCACAGATTTGTTTGTATTTTATAGTTTTAAAATTAGTATATTTATCGTAAAGACTTGTTAAACCTGAAAAGGAGTTTTTATGAAAAAGATTTTAGTTTTGTTTGTTTTTGTGTTTTCTTTCCCGATATTTGCGCAAAATATTGAATTATCGGACACTGCAATGTCGCAACTTTGGAATTCTTTGAATGAAGAACAGAAAGATATGATTCTTAAAGAATTCCTTGAAAATAATTTACCGCCTGAGTACTATGTTGTAAAAAACGAACAGAGTTCTAAATATCATGTTGTAAAAAAAGGACAAACCATCGTGAAAAAAGCGCAAAGCAATAAAGAAACCGAAGTGGTAAAAGAAAATAACGCCTCAGCGATACCGCTGGAACTCCTTATTGTCGAAGAAACAAATCGCTCTAATAGAAAAGTAGCGATATCAGCAGTAGCAATATTGGGTGCAATAATATTTACTTTAGCATTGGCATTGGCTAATTAACAAAGGAGTTTTAATATGAAGAAGATTTTTATTTTATTTATTTTTGCAGTTGCATTTCCTGTATTTTCACAGGATGTCAAGTTGTCGGACACAACGATGTCTCAATTTTGGGATTCTATGAGTGATGAACAAAAAGCTGCTATTATAGCGGAATTTGTGGAAATTAAATTGCAATATGAAAAATCGAAAAATCCTCCGAAAGTAGAAGAGAAAAAAAATGCCCCTTTGCCTTTGCCGGATAACAAACAAATTGAACCGACAACTTCAATAGCTTCGTATTATATGGCTTTTAATAAACTTGACGGAGATGAGAGAGAAGATGCTCGGCATTTTGTCTTAAGTCATTCAAATGACGACGATGTTCTTAAACAAATTTCCAAAATGGGTGGTAGTGAAAAATCAATTGCACAAATGTATATGTCAATGAATGAATACGATAAAGCAGCTGCTAAAAAATGGATATACAATGAAGAAGAATATTATTCTGCAAGAACTAAACTTAAAAGAGGAATTGTTCTTTCAGGTATTGGTGTTTATGTAGGATCTTTATCTGCAATTCTTTATGAAAACAATAGATATTCAGATAGTTGGAGTTCTGAAATTTGGACTGGTGTCGGCGTGCTTGGAATGATTGCCGGCGGTGGGTTATTTCATGCAGGTGCTCCGTTTGTAATAATCGGAGCAATAAATGTGAACAAATACAGCAGATATAAACCATCATTTTCTATTTCTCCGAATTCTTTAAATTTTACAATGGGGTTTTAATATGAAGAAGTTTTTAATTATGTTTGTTTTGTTAGGTTTTTTATTTCCGGTTTTTTCGCAGGAGACGGAAGCAACGGAAATGGATGAAATACTTTTGTTTCATTTTGCGCAGAAAATGCAAGCGATTAAAGATGCAGAAAAAGCTGCCAACGAAGAGCTGTATTTGGCAGGAAAAAAGAAATTACGAAGAGGTATTATTTTGACATCTATCGGAGTTGGTATTGCAGCTATTCCGTTTATTTCTTTAATCGGCGAAGATGATTACTATTATAGAGAATACGGCGGAAACAGATTTAGTTCGGAAGATGCCTTGTTTTGGACTGCAGGCGGAATACTGGCATCAATAGGAGTCCCTTTTATAATAATAGGAAAAAGACAAACAGACAAATATAAGTCGCAGGTAGCACTTGCACCAAACGGAATAAAATTTGCAATGGAGTTTTAATATGAAAATAATAACAAATCCGAATGAATCGCAGGAAATTGCAAAAAAAATAAAATATAACGGCAGCGGCTCAGCCGAAAATAAGAAAATCGTGCTTGTTCCGACAATGGGGGCATTGCATGAAGGGCATTTGAAACTCATTGACAGAGCAAAAACTCTTGGAGATATTGTTTTCGTCAGCATTTTTGTAAATCCGACTCAGTTTGGACCTAATGAAGACTTTGAAAAATATCCGCGCAAGTTTGAAAGCGACTGCAAAAAATGTGAAGAGAGAGGCGCGGATTTTATTTTTGCTCCGAGTGTTAAAGAAATGTATCCAGAAGGTTTCGATACCAGCGTTTCCTGCGGGAAAATAACTTCGGTTTTGGAAGGTGCAATTCGTCCCGGGCATTTTGACGGCGTTTGTGGTGTCGTGTTAAAATTGTTTAACACGACACTTGCCGATGTTGCCGTTTTCGGGCAAAAAGATGCGCAACAGGTTATGGTAATCAAGCAGATGGTGCGGGATTTAAATGTACCTATAACAATTGATATTCATCCTATAGTCCGTGAAAAAAACGGACTGGCAATGAGTTCGAGAAATGTTTACTTGACAGAAAAAGAAAACGAAGATGTTCCGATGATTTATTCAGGTTTGCAAGCGGTGACAGATTTTGTTAAAACAGAGAAAAATGCAAAAAAAATAAAAAAATATTTACAGAATTTTTATTTGGCAATGAAGTTTTTCAAGGTTGAATATATTGCAATTACAGACTTATATGCAAATGAAATTGAAGAAATTTCGCAAGGAAATACATTGATTTCGCTTGCCGTACGGACAGCCCAAAGTAAAACACGGCTTATTGACAATATCCTTTTGTAAATTTATTTTGCTTTTTCTTCCCAAATAAGCGCTGCAGCACCCAAAACAGCAGCATTTGCCGCAGGAATTTGCGATAATTCTATTTCAAAAGTGTCTTTCATATTTTCAAGAGCAAATCCTTTTGCATATTCTCTTGCAGGATTTATTAACATATCACCCGCATTTGCAAGTCCGCCGAATAAAAAGATTTTTTCGGGGCTCGAAAACATAACAATATCGGCAATCACTCGTCCCAAATATTCGGCGGTTTTTTCAAATGCCAAAATTGCAATTTCATCGCCAATAATTGCTGCTTCATAAATTATTTTTGAAGTTAAATCGTTGTAGGAATAATTTCGTAAAATAGAATATTCTCGGCTATTTGTCAGCAATTCAAAGGCAGTTCGGCAAATTCCGGTTGCTGAAACATACGATTCGGCACAGCCTTTTTGTCCACAGCCGCAATCTCGTCCGTTTGGCACAAGCAAAATGTGTCCGGCTTCGCCTGCAAATCCCGAATGCCCGTATAAAAGTCGTCCGTTTATGTAAAATCCGCTTCCAAGCCCTGTTCCCAAGGTTAAAACCACGAAATCGTCGCAGTTTTTTGCTCCGCCGAAAACTTTTTCTCCAACAGCTGCCGCATTTGCATCATTGGTAATTTTTACTTCAACTGCCAATATTTCTTTAAATTTTTCGGCAATCGGAACAATTCCTTTCCATGCAAGATTTACGGCGTGTTCTATTGTTCCTCGTGCATAATTTCCGTTTGGCGCACCAATTCCTATACCAATAAGATTTGTGTCTGTTTTTTCTTCCAAATCCGAGATTTCTGATATTGCCGCATTCACAAAATCCTGAAATTCCGGATAATCGCTTGTTTTTAGTGAAGATTCACATAAAACTTTTCCATTTTTATCGGTAAGTCCAAAAACCGCATTTGTTCCGCCAATATCAATTCCTGCAACTACATCTGTCATAATTTACTAAACCTTTCTGCCGATTTCGGCTGTAGCGGTCATAGACGGCATTCGTCCAAACCCTCGCGCGTAATTTTCCATTCCCGCTTTTGCAATCATTGCCGCATTGTCGGTACAAAGAATGTTTGACGGATAAAATACATTTTGCTCACCAAAAGAATGTTTAAGAGCTTCACGAATTGCCGAATTGCACGCTACTCCGCCGCATAACGCTATTTTATCGATTTGTGTTAATTCTTTTGCAAATTTAAGTTTTCTAATAATTGCAGCAATAACCGCATTTTGAAATGATTTGCAAATTCTCGGTTTTTCAGTGTCTAAGTTTTCTGGTGAAATTTTTCCGATTGCATTTTTAACAGCTGTTTTCAGTCCGCTAAAAGAAAAATGAGCATTGTTCCCGTCGCCGATTCTTGCGATAGGAAAATCAATTAAGTCATTTCCGCCATACAATTTTGCAGTATCTTCGATTTTTCTTCCTGCGGGATATTCAAATCCAAGCATTTTGCCGACTTTATCGAACGCTTCGCCTGCTGCGTCGTCTATTGTTTGACCTATAACCTCATATTTTCCGAAATCTGAAACTTTATAAATTGATGAATGTCCGCCGCTTAAAACTATTGCTAAAAACGGGAATTCTATTTTGTTTTCCAAAAGCACGGAACAAATGTGCCCTTCCAAATGATTTACACCCGTAATAGCAATTTGCGGATTTGCGGTATGAAGACCATTTGCAAATGAAATTCCAACCAAAAGCGCACCTGCAAGTCCGGGGCTATTGGCAACTGCGATTAAGTCAATGTCTGCGATTTTTTTATTTGCTTCAACGAGTGCTTTTTTATATAAAAATCCAATTTTTTTAATATGCTCTCGACTTGCAATTTCGGGAACTACCCCGCCGAAATTTCCGTGTTCTTTTTGTGTATAAATTTGATTAGCAAGAATTTTTCCGTCATCAATTATCGCAACAGATGTTTCGTCACAAGAAGATTCTATTCCGAGTGTCAGCATTTATTTTTCCTTATTGTTAAAAATGAAAATTAATTTGACTAAAATTAGATTGCAATCTTCTGTTTGCAAGGTCGATATATTCTTGTGAAATATCATATCCAACAAAATTTCTATCAGATTTTAATGCTGAAATTGCTGTTGTTCCGCTACCCATAAATGGGTCTAAAATAATATCATTTTTAAATGAATAAAGTTGAATTAACCGATAAGGCAATTCTTCGGGAAATGGTGCAGGATGTCCGATTCTTCTTGCACTTTCGGCATTCATTGTCCATATTGACTTTGTCCATTCCATAAATTGTTCTTTGGTAATTGTATTTTCTTTGTCTTTTTTGGGACGGCTGTAATTACCTTTTGAAAAAACCAAAATATACTCGTGAATATCTCTTAATATAGGATTTGCAGCACTTTGCCAACTACCCCAAGCAGTTGAAGGACTTGCACTTGCGGCTTTATTCCAAATAATTTCTCCACGCATATTAAAACCAATTTTTAGCATCATTTTTGAAATATAATCAGACAATGGTATGTATGGTTTTCTACCTAAATTAGCAACATTTACACATGCTCGACCACCATTTACCAAAACTCTGTAGGTTTCTGCAAATGAATTTTCAAGCAATTGCAAATATTCTTTTAGTGACAAATCATCATCATATTCTTTTGAAACATTGTATGGTGGTGAAGTTATCATTAAATGAAGAGAATTATTAGGAATTTCTTTCATGTTTTCGGCTGAACCTAAGATTATTTTGTTAACAATTTCGTCAGGAAATGTATTTTCCGATAAATCAACGACTTTGTTTTGTTCTAATTCCGAATATAACTTAGAATCATAAAACTTTGAACTATCATGGTTTATTCGACCGCTTGTTCCGAAAGAACTTGTTTCAGTGCCGCTTGTTTTAATTTTTGTTTTTTTTTCTGCCATAATTAACCACGGATTAAAGTTAAAAATTTTTCTGCTCTTGCAATATCGCTGTTTTCTTGGCTTGATATTTTTATTATTTTCCCCAAATCTAACTTTGAAATCATAGAAGAAAAATAATTCATATCATTTTCAACTAATATTTTACATTGATGAAATAAACATTCATCATCTTTTATTGTTTGAAAGCCACGTTTTGGTGATATTTCGTTATGTGCTGAATTTGTAGGATTGGGGTTTAATGACCAAAAGCCTTGAATTACACCGGATTGTTTTAGGAAATCAACCTTTTTAACATAACTATCTGTGATAGGACTATTTCCCAAAACAATAATTGGTATTTTTGTTGATTCTATCCCCGACACTCTGATATTTATTGCTTTTCCTATTGCTTTTAACATTGAATCCGAACGCAATAGCGACGGATTTCCTTTATGTTGCATATAATCGCCGATAAATTCAATTTTATCGGGTGATGTAAATTCATAATTAGAAACAACGCTCATTTTTATTTCAAAAAGTAATTTAATGTTTTTTGCTTTTTGATTAACTTCATTTGTAGTGCAAAATGCTAAATCAGCACTTGTTTGTCTAGTTAGCCCAAGTTCTTCACAAACAACACTATTAACAGCGTGAAGATTTAACTTTTGGGCAATAGGTTGAAACAAATCTTTACACCATTTTTCCGTAAATTGACCAATTAACGAATTACGGCTTTGTAAAGTTTGCCCTTCCGCGTCAAATCCTTTGGGGACGAAAGCAAAATATTTGTTTTGCAAGTGATAAAAAAGTTGCTCTGGAGTTGCAAAACTTTTTAAAGCATCTCGAAAGAATTGTATTTCCGTATTATTATTCCAAAACATCATACTTTCACAATTCTTGCACCAAACGGGACTAATGCCAATAACATCAATTTGAAACACTGCAAGCCAAACGGAATTCCGACTATTGTTATGGTACAAAGAACGCCTGCAATAAGATAGCCGATTGCGAGTTCAAATCCGCCGAAAATTAACCAAAGGATATTTGCGATTAGTTTAAGCGGACTTAAAACACCGACATTTTCCCATGTAACATTTTTTCCGAAAGGGAAAAATCCCATACTGCACAACTTAAAGCATTGAAGACCGATTGGAATTCCTATGATTGTGATACACCATAAAACTCCGAAAAACAGCCAAATAAGTCCAAGCCACCAGCCGCAAACAACAAACCATAAAATATTCCCGAGAATTCTTAAGAAATCCATATTTACTCCTTAATAGCTGCGCCGCTGTAATCGGTAGGCTGATATAACGTTACTTTAACACCGGCGTTTTCTGTTGAAATTACTTTAATTTTCGCTCCTTTTTCAATGTATTCACCTTCGGAATAAACATCTATGTTTTTGCCGTTAATAATCGCAGTTCCGGCAGGTCGTAAGTCGGTAATTGCCGTGCCTGTTTCACCAACATTTACCGGAGAAACCCATGCTTCGCTGTCAATAGTATCTTTGAGTGCTAATACTTTGTTTTTTTTGAGTCTTTTTACTACAAAAACAAGTGTTGCCGGAATTGAAATTAAGTTTATTATTACAAGAAAAATTATAGCTTGGGGTGCATAATTGTAAACCAAATAATAAGAATAAGCGAAAAATCCGATTGCCGCAACACTTAAAAATCCGAAAGATACCACAAGTAATTCCGCTAAAATCGCAAGCGTTCCTGCTAATTGCAAAATTATAACCATAATAATTGTTCCCATAAATTCCCCTTTCGAGTGCGTTTTTAATAGAAATATACTTTTTGCGCAATTTATTTGCAAATCAGAAAATTTATAGAAATTTGCTTTTTTTTTAGGCATTTATTATTTTTACCCCCGAAAAAGTTCAGAAATTGCAATTTAAGAGGTAAAATTATGGCTATGTTCAAAAAATCTAACTCCGAAGAAACTCTTCACAAAATTCCGTTGAGAATTACAGACACAACACTCCGAGATGCACACCAATCAATTTGGGCAACAAGGATGAGAACCGATGATATTATGGGGATTATTGACACAATCGATAATGCAGGTTACTATTCACTTGAATGCTGGGGTGGCGCAACATTTGATGTTTGTATGAGATTTTTGCGCGAAGACCCGTGGGAACGCTTGCGTTTAATCAAAAAAGCAGCAGTAAAAACGCCTTTGCAAATGCTTCTTCGCGGTCAAAATTTGGTCGGATACAGAAATTATTCTGACGATGTTGTTGAAAAATTTGTTCAGTTGGCGGTAAAAAACGGCGTTGATATTTTCAGATGTTTTGATGCGCTTAACGATTCAAGAAATTTGGAAGCATCTATAAAAGCAGTAAAAAAATATGATGCACACGCACAAGGAACGCTTGCATACACAATTTCACCGGTTCACACAATTGAAAAATATGTAAGCGATGCAAAAGAATTGGTTTCAATGGGAATTGATTCGCTTTGTATTAAAGATATGGCAGGAATTTTGTCACCTATTTCTGCAGAAAAATTGGTGAAAGCATTGGTAAAAGAAGTAAATATTCCGATTCAAATTCATACGCACGGAACAAGCGGAATGGGGATTTCGACTTATGTTGAAGGTGTTCGTGCGGGAGCGGGAGCGATTGACTGCTGCGTTTCGAGTATGGCTTTAACAACTGCAAATCCGCCGGTCGAAACGCTTGCGGCAATTTTCAAAGAAACCGATTATGCGGCAGAATTGGATATGGAAGCAATTTCAAAAGTTGCAAATTATTTTAAAAATTTACACCCCAAAAGAGTGCAAAAATCGGCAACTGCCGCAGATTGTATTGACCCTGATATTTTGATTCACCAAATTCCGGGCGGAATGATTTCAAATTTCCGTTCGCAATTGATGCAGCAAAATGCGCTTGATAAACTTGACGATGTTTTGAAAGAAGTAAGTGAAGTCAGAAAAGATTTCGGTTATCCGCCGCTTGTAACACCAACAAGCCAAATTGTCGGAACTCAGGCTGTTTTGAATGTGATTTCCGGTGAGAGATACAAAATGGTACCGAAAGAAGTTAAGGATTATGTAAAAGGAATGTATGGTCGTTCCCCGGTAAAAATGGAAAAAGATTTTGTTAAGAAAATTCTTGACGGAGAAAAACAAATTAAACACAGACCGGCAGACGATTTGAAACCGATTTTGAATAAAATTACAGATGAAATAGAGCCGAGATTTATTACACAAGATGAAGATATTTTGTCTTATGCAATGTTCCCCGAAGTTGCGGCAGAATTCTTTAAATGGAGAGCAAAACCGGAAAATGAAAGAGAATTAAGTCCTGCTGATATTGAAATGATAGACAGCCGTGAAAAACCTGCCGAAAATACAAAATCATCTTCTTCGGCAAAGGAAATCAGTCCGCTTGTTGCAAATTCCGATTATGAAGGAATAGGTTTTATTGTAAGTCAAGCTGCTGGACTGGCTATTGACGAAATTTCAATCCAAAAAGGCGATTTTTCTCTTCTTCTAAGAGCAAGCGGAGCAGCGTCTGCAACTCCGAGAGCAACGGCGACAAATAAATCAACAGAAAAACCTGCAACAGCGAAAGCAGAAATTCCGGCACCCCAAAGCGAGTATGACTTTACGATAAATTCGCCGATAGCAGGAACTTTTTATGCGGCACCCGGACCGAACAAACCGAAATTTGTTGAAATCGGAAAAGAAATTAAAGCAGGTGATGTCGTTTGCACGGTTGAGGCAATGAAACTTTTCAACGAAATTAAATCAGAGAAAAAGGGTGTT